>Ga0114967_10003886_pt1 | contig 12168 bp, 11 predicted proteins | sample M_130628_MF_Meta_FD_92639 | JGI IMG/M metagenome (GOLD analysis project Ga0114967, IMG submission 92639) | Freshwater microbial communities from Lake Montjoie, Canada to study carbon cycling - M_130628_MF_MetaG | ecosystem: Environmental > Aquatic > Freshwater > Lake | place: Lake Montjoie... | reverse complement strand
CTCCGTGATGTTCATCTTGCTGTCGCCCAGGCCTTCATCGCTGAACAGGATGATGGCCGTGGCAAGGTCCAGTTCCACGGAGTACCAGAGCGGCCCGAAGCGCTCGCGGTACTTCGCTGCGAAGGTGGCATCCCCGGGCGTGCGGGATCCGCTGATCACGTCGTGGTTGCCGGGCGTGGGGTAGAAGCGCGCGGTCAGCGGGGCCACGCCGCGCTGGTACTCCTCTGCCTCGGCGTCCCATGTGGAGGCGGAACGCGTGTAGCCCTGCACCATGTCGCCCACGGTGAACACCGCATCCGGCCGCACGATGTTCAGGTCCTCGACCGCCGCATGGAGGTACGGCAGGCCCCACGAGCGCCCGGTGGTGCGGTCGGGCAGGATGGCGATCCGCTGCACGCGCGGGTGCGCCGCATCGCGCACGGTCTGGCCGTCGGTGGCGCGTCCATCGCCAGTGCGTTCGAACGCAGGCGGCACGGCGCGGGCCGCAACGGCAAGGGTGATGGCCAGGGCTGCAACGGTCAGGGCGTGCGTGCGGAGCATCCGCGCATTCTGCCCGATGTGCGTTCGCCGCGCGTTCAGCCGGACGCGGCGCCCGCGCCCGGGAACGGGATCGACGGCCCGCGGACCACGGATTCGCATGCCTCCGCCAGCTGGTCCGCGCAGCGCGCCGAGCCGAAGCGTGCCGCCGCGCGCACTGCGGCTTCCTCGCCGATGCCGGCCGCCGCAGCGGGCTGCAGCAGCGCCTTCGTCAGGAGCGCGGTCCACTCCCGCGCGTCGCGTTCCTTCGCCACCATGGCGGTGACGCCGTCGATCAGGTGGTCGGCGTATGGGTCGTCCATTGCCACCAGCGTCCGTCCGAGCGCCATGGCTTCGAGCACCAGCGAGCGAACGCCATGGATCGCTTCCGGCAGCACCATGACGCCGCAGGCCAGGGCGAGCGGACGCACGGACTCGAGCCGCGAGACGCCGTTCAGCACCGGCTGGATCCCCATCTCGCGCGCCAGTCGCCAGAGCTTCGGGTCATGGCCGGGCGGGAGCTCGATGGCCACCTGGAGCTCCGGGAGCGCGGGCATCACGTCGGCGATGGCGGCGAACACGGCGCGATACGCGCCCTCGTCGCGGCCGGTGCCGGCAATCGCCAGGCTCTGCGGGCTGGCAGTTGCCGTGCGACGGTTGACGGGCAGCTTCACGCCGAGGGGCAGCACCGAGACGTGCCGATCGCCCACCAGGCGCCCGGCCCGCACGGCAATGGGCGCGGTGGGCACGCAGACCACGTCGATGCGGTCGTCGTGGCGCTTGAGCGGAGTGATGTCGAGCTCGTCCTCGGTGGAGATCATGGCCACCAGGCCCGCGTCGAGGTCATCGGCAAGTTCCGCGGCGGCGTCGAAGGCGCGTGGGCCGAAGCTCACGAAGACGTCTGGCCTGGCGTCTTCCAACGACGAACTCAGCGCACCCAGCCGCGACGGCCGGAACAGGATCGAGCTGTCGAAATCGAAGCTCGCCACCGGGATCAGCTGCGAGAGCGGCGCCTCGTCGCGCGAGGGCGGCAGGATGCGCAGTACGCGGATGCCCTCGCCGGCCAGCGCCACGGCCAGGCGCTGCACCGGCGCGGCGTCGCTCAGGAGCCGCTCGGGATCGACGACGAGCGCAATGTGCACGCGGCGGCCTCCAGCGGTTGGTAGGCGAGCGCCATCTCGGCGGGAATGCGCGCGGGGCGGCGGGTGGCAAGATCCACGTACGCCCAGCACGTGGAGCCGCGGCAGACCACGGCGCCATCGCGCACGCGGGCGATCACGGTGTCGCGCCAGGACGAGGAGCGCCCGGAGTTGCGCACCCACGTGAAGACCATGAGCTCGTCGCCGGGGAACACCTCGGCGCGGTACTCAACCTCATGGCGCGCCACGAACCACATGCGGCCCGAGGCGAGGAGCGCATCGCGTGTCCAGCCGAGCGAGTCGGAGTGGAGCTCTGCCGCGCGGTCGAGCCAGCGCACGTATTCCACGTTGTTGACGTGCGGCACGGAGCGGCTGACGCCTTCGGCGGTGGGGACGAGCCGCATCGCGAAGGGCTGCGGGTGCGGCACGCCGAGCGATGCAGGGGGCACGAGCGAGGCATCGTGCACCAGCGGCGGAGGGTTCACTGCCCGCCCTCGCGCGGCGTCGGGTCGATGGAACGCAGGTATCGCCAGCTGTAGATGCCGGTGGCATGGCCGTCGCTGAAGCGGATGCGGATGGCGTAGTTGCCCACGAGTTCGGCATCAAGTGCTGTGAGCGGGCCGCTGCCTCTCCCGGCGGGGAGCACGGTGAGCGGGTTGCGCGCCATCTCCTCGCGGAGCGCCTTGGCATCGGCGCTGGGGCTCGCGCGGCGCAGGTGCGCCAGCGGGAAGAAGCTCCTGCGCCCGTCGTCCCACGTGATCTCCAGGCCGCGTTCGCGGTCGAGGTCAAGGTGCACGGGCCGCGGCCCCGAATGATCGGCGCGCGGGTCGTCGTGCGGGGCGGGGGAACTCTCCGCATGCATGGGGCAAAGTCTACGTTGCGGCCCGGCCGCGGCTCCCGCGCCGCCCTAGACTCGTGTCCTCCATGAGGGAACCCGTGATGAGCGAAACCGTGACGAGCGAACCCCTGAACGCCGCCGACCGACTCCTTGCGCGCATCGACGCCGCCGGCGCCCCCATCTGCGTGGGCCTCGATCCGGTGGTCGAGAAGCTTCCTGCCGTCCTGCGCCCCGCCGCCGGCGACGACGCCGCGGCGCTGGTCATCGAGCAGTTCTCCGTGGGCGTCATCGACGCGGTGGCGGGCGTGGCACCCGCCGTCAAGGTGCAGGCCGCCTGCTTCGAGCGCCACGGCCCGGCCGGCGTGGCCGCGCTCGCGCGCGTCCTGGCGCATGCGCGCACGGTGGACGGGCTCGAGACCATCCTCGACTTCAAGCGCGGCGATATCGGGATCAGCGCCGAGCACTACGCCGCCTCGGCGCGCAGCGCGTTCCGCGCGGATTGGTCCACGGTCAGCGCGTACCTCGGCACCGACTCGCTCACGCCGTTCGTCGGCCACGGCCACGGCGCCTTTGCACTGGTGCGCACCTCGAACCCCTCCGGCGACGCGCTGCAGTCGCTTCGCCTGGCGGACGGCCGCACCGTGGCGGAGGCCGTGGCGGACATCGTGGCCGCGCAGGGCGCTTCGTCCATCGGCACCGCCGGCTTCAGCGCACTCGGTGCGGTGGTGGGCGCCACCAAGCGCGCCGACGCCGCCGCGCTCCGCACCCGCATGCCGCAGCAGATCTTCCTGGTGCCTGGATTCGGCGCGCAGGGTGGCGGCGTTGATGACGTGCTTCCGTGCTTCCGTGCCGACGGCCGTGGCGCACTTGTCACGGCCAGCCGGTCGGTGATCTACGCGTTCGACGCCGCCGACCGCGCCTGGCACGAAGCCGTGCGCCGCGCGGCGGAGGACCTGCGCACGCAGATCGGGTCCGCCGTCGGGGTCCGCGCGTGAACGCGCGCGGCGCAGGCATCGCACTCGGGGCGGTCTTCGTGGCCCTTCTGGCGGTGCCCGTGATCGCGCGCCGCGAGTCGCCGGCGCCGCCGCGCAACGCGGCATCGGTCATCATCATCACTCCGCACCCGGAGCAGATCCGCAACGAGTTCGGCGACGGCTTCGCCCGTTGGCACCAGGCGAAGTTCGGCACGCCGGCCACGGTCATCTGGAGCACGCCGGGCGGCGCCACCGAGATCCGCCGCATGCTCGAAGCGGGCATGGTGGCGGCACTGCGCGCTGGAACCCCCGTGGGTGGCAGCGCCGACATCCTCTTCGGCGGCGGAAGCTACGAGTACGAGCAGATGAAGAAGCCCCTCACCGTGGAGGTGGGCGGCGAGAAGCGCTCGGCGTCCGTGCTGGAAACCGTGCCCTTCGAGGACGCGTGGCTCCGCGAGGTGTACGGCGACAACGACATCGGCGGCCGCACGCTCTATGACCCGGGGCGTGCGTGGTTCGGCTGCGCGCTGAGCGCGTTCGGCATCGTCTACAACGCCGAGGGGCTGCGGCGCCTCGGCGTTGCCGCGCCGCGTGACTGGTCCGCGCTGGCCGATCCGCGCCTCAGGGGCGAGGTGGCGCTGGCCAATCCCGCGCAGTCGGGAAGCATCGCCTCCGGCATGGAGACCATCCTCCAGCGCGAGGGCTGGCAGCGCGGCTGGGCCATCCTGCGCCGCGCCGCGGCGAACGCGCGCTCGGTGTCCGCAAGCGCCACGCGCGCACCCATCGACGTGGCGCAGGGCGAAGCCGTGGAGGCGCTCTGCATCGATTTCTACGGTCGCTTCCAGCAGCAGTCCGTGACCGACGGCGGATCACCCGGGCGCGTGGGGTACGTGGATCCCGTGGGGAAGACCGCCGTGGACCCGGACCCGGTGGCAATGCTCCGCGGTGCCCCGCACGCCGAGACCGCACGGCGCTTCATCGAGTTCGCGCTGTCCGCCGAAGGCCAGCGCCTCTGGCAGTACCGGCCCGGCACCGAGGGTGGCCCGCGGTGGACCGGCCTGCGACGGCTGCCCGCGCGCCGCAGCCTCTACGCCACGGAGATGTCGCACTTCACCGACAAGGTGGATCCGTGGATGCTCGCCACGGCCATCGCCAACCCGAATCCCGACTTCCGCGCCTTCGTTGCGCCGCTCTTCGTGGCCATGGCCATCGACAACCGCTCGCTCCTGCGCGAGGCGTGGGCGTGCATCGCCGCGCACCCCGAATACCCGCAGGACGGCCGCGTGCTCCTGGCAGCCGAGGCCGTTGACCCGAACCTCCGTGCCATGCTCGCCGAGTTCGACGCCCTCCCGCGCCTCCCCGGCCCGGCCGGCGCCGTGCTCGACCTCTCCGATGCCTCCACCCTCCGTGCCGTGCGCGATGGCTGGATCCGCGGCGGCTGGAAGGACGCCGGTCTCTGGCCGGCGAACGATGCTCCCGCGGACGTCATGCGCCGCATCTTTGCCGAGGAGATCGGCACGCACCTGCGCGCGGTGATCGCGCGCGCCCGAGGTTCCGTCCAGTGAACGCCCCACGCGCCGCCATCCTCTCCGTCGGCGACGAACTGGTGCTCGGCACCACGCTCGACACCAACTCCCGCACGCTCTCCGCCGCGCTCCGCGAAGCGGGCCTCGACGTGGTGGAGCACCGCACCGTGGCCGACGACCGCGCGGCCATTGCGACGGCCATGCGCGTACTCGCTTCGTCCGTGGATGTCCTCATCTCCACCGGCGGCCTTGGCCCCACCGACGACGACCTCACGCGCGACGCACTCAACGACCTCGCCGACGCCGGCGCGCCGCAGGTGGAGGACGCCGTGGCACGCACCGATCTCGACGCCTGGTTTGCCGGCCGCGGCCGCCCCATGGCGGCCATCAACCTGCGCCAGGCGCTGCGGCCGAAGTCCGCGCGCATCGTGCGCAACCTGGGCGGCACCGCACCGGGCCTCTCGGCGACGCTCGGTGCATGCCGGGTCTTCTGCCTGCCCGGGCCGCCGCGCGAGATGATCCCCATGTTCGAGTCGGACGTCCTGCCCGCGGTGCGCCCGGCGGGTGCGCCGGCGATCGCCAAGCGCACGCTCGGCACGTTCGGCATCGGCGAAAGCGCGCTCGCCGAGCGCCTGGGGACCCGCATGACGCGCGGACGCGAGCCGGCGGTCGGCACCACGGCAAGCGGCTCGGTGGTGTCCATCCAGGTGGTGGCGCGCGGCGCCGACGCGGCGGCACGCGCTGAGGCGGAGATGGCGGCCTGCGTGGGCGACGCTTCGCCGTATGCGTTCGGTTCCGAGGATGCCACGCTCGCATCGGCACTCCTCGAGGAGTGCCGCGCGCGCGGCCGGACGCTCGCGGTGGCCGAGAGCTGCACCGGCGGCATCGTGGGCGGCATGCTCACCGCGGTTGCGGGTTCGAGCGACGTCTTCCTCGGCGGCTGGATCACCTATTCGAACGAGATGAAGTCCGCGCAGCTTGGTGTCGATCAGCAGCTCCTTGCCCGTCACGGCGCCGTGAGCCGTGAGACCGTGCTTGCCATGGCCGCGGGCGCGTGTGCGCGTTCCGGCGCAACGCTTGCGGTCTCCATCAGCGGCGTGGCCGGGCCGGGCGGCGGCAGCGCGGAGAAGCCGGTGGGCACGGTGTGGATCGCCGTGCACGATGCGGTCTCCGGCACCGGTCGCGCGCGTCGCTTCGAATACCCCGGCGCACGCGACATCATCCGTGACCGCGCCGCCAAGACCGCACTTCAGGTGGCGCGCTGGACGCTGCGTGGCGAGGATGCGCCCGTCCTCTGGGAGCGCGCATGACGAGCGGCACCGTCGACCCCAACGAGCGACCGGCCGGCACGGTGACCGCGTTCATCGGCGTCGGCAGCAATGTCGGTGACCGGGCTGCGCATGTCTCCTTCGCGTTCGATGCACTGGACCGGGCCGCGGGCATCCGGTTGGTCCGTCGTTCCGCCATCCACGAGACCGCGCCGGTCGGTCCTCCGGGGCAGGGGCCGTACCTCAACGCGGTGGTTGAACTGGCGGTCAGCCTTGCCCCCGTGGAACTCCTGCGCGTGCTCCTTGACATCGAACGTCGGTGCGGTCGCGACCGTGCGACGGAGATCCGCTTCGGGCCGCGCACGCTGGACCTCGACATCCTGACATGGGGCGCGGCAGAGCCTGGCGGCGCACGCATCGATTCGCCCGGACTGGTCGTCCCGCACCCACGCATGCATGACCGCCAATTCGTGCTCGTGCCGCTTGCCGAACTCCATCCGGAGCTCGCGCGCCGCGCTGCATCGGGCGCCGTACACTTCGGGCAGTAGGGCGAGGTCCGTCGCCGGAGCCCTGCAAGGAGTCCCAATGCGAACGTTCTCGTGCCTCGGAATCGTCCTCGCCCTCGCAACCGCCGCCGGGTCGTCGGCACAGAGTCCTGCGCCTGCCTCGCCGACCCGCATGCAGGGGCAGGTCGACCCCGTCACGGGTGCGCCGTCCCTCATGCCGAAGGGTGCAGTTGCGCCTTCCGCGGGGTGGACCGCCTCGGACAAGTCGGAGGCTGCCATCCAGCGTGCCAACGCGCTTCTGGAGGCCGTGCAGCGTGCGTACCAGTCTGCCAAGCAGCTGTCCGACCGCGCGCAGATCACGATCGCCATGCCGGCAGGTGAGCAGAAGGAAGACGTCGACCTCGCCTTCGGCGCAGGCAACGATGTCCGTGTGCGCGTCGGAAGCGTGCGGATGATTGCCGTCGGCGGCAACGCATACTTCGTCCCCGACGAGCCTGCCGATCGGTACATCTCCCGGAAGATCGAGGGCAACGCCACCAGCACCTTCGCCGCGATGATCCCCGGCATGTATGTCCCGACGCCGCACCTGGCGCTCCGTCAGCCCCTGCCGGGCTCGAAGCCGGTCGATGCCTTCTCGGTCGGCGTGATGAAGGGCACCAAGGTGGCGGGTTACCGCGAGTCCACCGGCCTGAAGGAGATCCTCCTGTCGGGCGAGGCATCCGAGGCGGTCGTGGCCATCGATCCGGCCACGGAGTTCGTCCGCTCGATGTCGATCCTCTTCACGCCCGAGGATCTGCCCGCCGGCGTGAAGATCGGCTTCGGCATCCGCATGTCCCCTTCGGACGCCCCTCTCGCCGAGCCGATTGGCTTTGACGCGGGAAAGCGCGTCGGAGTGACCAAGGTCGAGGACCTGTTCGTTGCGCCGGCGGATGACGACGTGCCGGGGATGAATGTCAAGGACGGGCAGCAGGCGCCGCTCGCGGTGCTGGCCACCCTCGACGGCAAGCCGTTTGATCTCGCAACGCTTGCCGGCAAGGTGGTCGTGATCGACTTCTGGGCAACCTGGTGCGGCCCCTGCCGCAAGGGGCTCCCGCTCCTGCAGAAGTTCGCCGACGAAATGAAGTCCAACGACAAGGTGGCTGTCATCGCCGTGAACGTGTGGGAGAAGGAGAAGGGCGACGAGCTCGCCAAGAAGGTCAAGGAGTTCTGGTCCAAGCAGTCCTTCACGATGCAGGTCATGCTCGATGCCGACGCAGCCCTGATCGGCAAGTACGGCTTCCAGGGCATCCCGGCCTGCCTGGTGATCGCACCGGACGGCAAGCTCCTGACTACCCACATCGGCTACGACGAGGAGATGCCCGCCAAGCTCCGTGCCGATGTCGCGAAGGCGCTCGGCGCCGCGAAGTGAGGCCTCGCCAGTCATCGAGTCCAGCAGGAACCGAACCCTGCCGAAGGTGAAATCCCGCCCGTGATCTCGCTTCCCCAGCTCGAAACCGACCGTCTCGCCGCGCAGGCCCGCGCGCGCATCGCTGCCGGCCTGTCCGGGATCGGCTGCGCCGACGTGCGTGCCGACCGCGCCGGGCGCATGCTCTATTCCACCGATGCCAGCCCGTACCAGGTGGACCCGCTCTGCGCGGTGGTGGTGCGCGACGTGGACGAAGCCATCCGCGTGGTGCAGTGGTGCGCCGGCAACGGCGTGGCCATCCTGCCGCGCGGCGGCGGCACCAGCCTCAACGGCCAGAGCGTGAACGAGGCCGTGGTGCTCGACATGGGCGCGCATTGCCGGCAGGTGATCTCCTTGGACCGCGAGCGCGGCCGCGCGTGGGTCGAGCCCGGAGTCGTGATCGACCGCCTGAACGCCGACCTGGCGCCGCTCGGCTGGATGTTCGCGCCGGATCCCGCCACCAGCAGCCACAACGCCGTGGCCGGCGCCATCGGCAACAACTCGGCCGGCGCGCACAGCATCATGTTCGGCCGCACGGTGGAGAACCTCCACGCGCTCGACGTGGTGCTGCCTGGCGGCACCGTGCACCGCCTGGAGGAGGGCGCCTGCGACCGCGACCCCGCCCAGCGCCGCATCGCCGAGGCCATGCGCGCGGTGCTCTGGCCCCTGCGCGAGGAGATCCGCGCACGCTTCCCGCGCATCCTGCGCCACGTGGATGGCTACAACTTCGACCTCTTCCTCGACGGCCTCGAGCGTTCCACGCCCGGCACCTTCGACCGCGTGAACCTGGCGCACATCGTCTGCGGCTCCGAGGGCACGCTCGCCACCATCCTGGGCGCGGAGATCAAGCTCGTCCATACGCCGAAGGCCAAGGGCCTGGCCATCATGGGCTTCGCCTCGGTGGACGATTCGCTTGCCGCGCTTGCCGCGATGCTCGCCACCAAGCCGGCGGCGGTCGAGATGATCGACGAGGTCATCATCGACCTCGCGCGCGCCAACCGCGAGTACGCGAAGTACGTGGAACTCATGCCGCGCCCCGAGGGCACGGAGCTCGGCGCGGTGATGTACGTGGAGTACTTCGGGCAGTCGCAGCAGGAGGTGGAGACCAAGCTCCGCGAGCTGCGTGAGCGCCTCCCGGACCAGCCGATGGAGCAGTACACCGATGCCAAGCGCATGGCCGAGGCGTGGCGCCTGCGCAAGGCCGGCGAGCCGCTCCTCCACGGCGTGCCGGGGCTGCGCAAGCCGCTCGGGTTCGTCGAGGACACGGCGGTCGACCCGGCGAAGCTCCCCGGATTCATCAAGGAATTCAAGGCGATCCTGGCCTCCCACGGCACGCAGGCCAGCTTCTATGCGCACGCAAGCGTGGGCTGCCTGCACATCCGGCCGATGCTTGCGCTCACCGATCCCGCCGACCGCGAGCGCATGATCCGGATCGGCGAGGAAGTCACCGACCTCGTGGTGCGCCACGGCGGCGCGCTCAGCGGCGAGCACGGCTCGGGCCGCTCGCGCACCGCGCTCCAGCTCCGCTACTTCGGCGAGCCCATCTGCCGCGCGCTCGCGCAGGTGAAGGCCATCTGGGATCCGGCGGGCATCATGAACCCGGGCATCAAGGTGGACGTGGCGCGCACCGCCATGCCCATCGAGGACCTGCGCATCGCACCCAATGGCGTGCAGGTGCATCCCGAGGCCAAGGAGACCTTCTTCAGCTACGAGAAGGAGGATGGGTTCGGCCACGCGGTCGAGATGTGCAACGGGGCGGGGCTCTGCCGTCGCCTCCAGGGCACGGTCACCATGTGCCCCTCGTACCAGGCCACGCTCGACGAGCGGCACTCGACGCGCGGCCGCGGCAACCACCTGCGGCTCGCCATCACCGGCCAGCTCTCGCTCGACGGCGCCGCGGTGCACGGTCACGGCCGCGCCGCTGCGCACGGGCACGCCGACTGGAACCAGCCCGACGTCCAGGAGACGCTTTCCCTCTGCCTCAGCTGCAAGGCCTGCAAGAGCGAGTGCCCGTCCAACGTGGACATCTCGAAGCTCAAGGCCGAATACACCGCGCAGGGCTACGCCGCCGCCGGCCGCGTGCCGTTCAAGGCCACGGTCTTCGGCCGCGTGCGCGGGAGCAACCGCTTCCTGTCGCGCATCTGGCGCCTGGCCAACCTCGCCAACCGGCTTTCGTTCGTGCGCATCGTGCAGTCGTGGGTGCTTGGCGTGGATGTCCGCCGCTCCATGCCCGCATACGGCCCGGCCCTCGATCGCTGGTACGCCGCGCGCGGCAGCCGCGCGGCGCCGGGTGCGCCCGCCGTGGTGCTCTTCCCGGACTGCTTCGCCATGTACAACGAGCCGCGCATCGGTCAGGCGGCCATCGAGTTGCTGGAAGCCTTCGGCTACCGCGTGGTGCTTCCCACGCTCGGCTGCTGCGGGCGTTCGCTCATCTCCACCGGCATGCTGGCCGAGGCATCGCACGAGTGCCGCTCCACCGCCGAGGGCCTGATGGCCGTGGTGGAACGAGAGCGCGCCGTGGCCGTGGTCGGCTGCGAACCCAGCTGCATGAGCGCCATCCGCGATGACTGGACCGAGCTCCGCATGGGGATCGACGTCGCGAAGCTCCGTGCGCTCGCTGCGCAGAGCTTCATGGTGGAGGAATTCCTCGAGAAGCGCTGGGATTCGCATCCCGCGCGTCCCGCGAAGCCGGCGTTCGCGCCCGGGCCGCTCGCGCTCCACGCGCACTGCCACCAGAAGGCGCTCTGGGGCGCGGAGAGCAGCGCGGCCATCCTGCGTCGCTACTTCGGCGCCCAGCTCGAGGTGCTCCAGACCGGCTGCTGCGGCATGGCCGGCAGCTTCGGCTTCACCGAGGAGCGCTACGACCTCTCCATGAAGATCGCGGAGCAGGGCGTGCTGCCTGCCGTCCGTGCGCGGCCCGACGCCACGCTCTGCGCGCCCGGCACCAGCTGCCGGCACCAGATCCACGATGGCGCGGAGCGCGAGGCGCTGCACCCGGTGGAGGTGCTGGCGCGCGTCCTCCTCTGAGGAGAAGCGGCTAGAATCCCGCCGATGGACACCCGCCCCAGCAGCCCGATCGCGCTCGCCCTGGAAGACGCCGCCGGAGAGGTGGACATCCGCGGCACCCGCGTCCTGGTGGTCGACGACAACCCGCAGAACACCGAGCTGGTCCAGGCCTACCTGGAGTCGCTCCCCGTGCAGATCGCCACCGCCGTGGACGGCCTCGATGCCATGGCCCAGGCCGAGCGGTTCAAGCCGGACCTGATCCTCCTGGACGTGATGATGCCCAAGATGTCGGGCTTCGAGGTCTGCCAGAAGATCAAGCAGAACCCCGACCTGCGGGACACGGTCATCATCATGGTGACCGCCCTGCACGAGGTGGGTGATTTCGAGCGCGCCGTCGAGTGCGGCTGCGACGATTTCCTCACCAAGCCGGTCAACAAGCTGGAGCTGGTCACCCGCGTCCGCAGCCTGCTGCGGGTCCGCGTCCTCAAGCGCATGCTCGAGGACCTCAAGCGCGCCCGCGCCTGACGTTCCGCCGCCGGACTTTCAAGCCAACCCGGTCCAGCCGCCGATCCCATGGAAGCGGCGGAGCCGCACCGTGCCCGGCCGTCGGGCCAATCGCAACCAGCGCAGGATGCCCGCATGGTCGCCATGAGGTGCCCCGATGTCCGACGCCACGACCGCTTCCTCGTTCGCATTCGCCGAGTTGCCCATGACCAAGAGCCAGGTCGTGGAGCAGATCCGCACGTTCAACGTCTCTGCGCCCCGCGAGTGGCTCGAGTCCTTCGACTTCAGCGCGCTGCAGGGCTACCTCGCGCGCCTGCGCACCATGGTGCGTCACCGCGGCAATGCCGACGGGTTCTTCGTGACCACCGGCTCCGACGATTTCGCCGCGGCCTGACGGGCGACACCTGACGCCATTCGGCACCGGCGCCGCGTGTCAGCCGTCGAGGT
>Ga0114967_10003885_pt1 | contig 12171 bp, 17 predicted proteins | sample M_130628_MF_Meta_FD_92639 | JGI IMG/M metagenome (GOLD analysis project Ga0114967, IMG submission 92639) | Freshwater microbial communities from Lake Montjoie, Canada to study carbon cycling - M_130628_MF_MetaG | ecosystem: Environmental > Aquatic > Freshwater > Lake | place: Lake Montjoie... | reverse complement strand
TAGTTACTCCGATACTGTAATATTCCTGTTCTTTTTCCTTAGGAGGTTCAATATACGGAACAGCCGTAGGTTCGGGAAACAATGGCACTACATTTTTGTAGTCGGGCTTTTTAAACCAATCAAACATAGTTAATCCTTTGATGTATCGTAAGTCTGTGCAAAGATATCTTTCTTCACTACACCGTAATCATTGGCTCCGTGTCGAACAATGTAGTCCTCACCAGACTTGTAATTCAAATCACCCCACGATGCTTTTACCACTCCGTCGTGATCTGCAAGTTTGGCAATCTTATCAATCTTCTTAGGCGTAGCAGTGCCATCGTTATTGTCATTGTATTTGCTGTGGAAGTTATCGGGATCCAAAGGCCAAAACTCTTCTTTAGGTCCCGGCCCCATAATATAGTGACCAGCTCGATGTTCCACTGGGCCTTCTAGTGTTTTTGTAACACCATCACTATCGGCAATGGTATAAGGCACGGGCTTGTTGAGTTTGTATGTTTCAAAACTTCCATTCTTAAACCAAGCATCATTGATGCCTTCCATTGATTCCACAATGTTGATAAATTCTTTAATCATTCTGTTTTTCCTTTGTAAGTTCACACATTAAAATAAAATGCTCGTAGGCCTTACGAACACCTTCGTGCTTCATCAATTTGTCAGCTTCTTCCATCATAGCGTTAATACCAGCTTCCGCATGATCTCTGGCACTACCATAGGTCAACGGGCATAATTCATCACCAAGCTCTTTTGCCAACTTTTCCCAGGCCTTTTTCTGTCCGGGAGTAATCGGAGTTCGTTGCGGGCGCATTTCGCTGGCTTTGCTAATAGCTCGACAGATAGCATCTTCAGCCACTCGCCCGGCTGCAATCATAGCAGCATAGTTAGGATCAATATTGAACCTGCGACTCTGCCCACCCGGATATACCATCAAAAGATGTGTGCCCTTGGAGTAACTGTCCATAAAGTCGCCGTCGTACTCACTCACAGGCACATACCTGCGACCACGTTTTTCGTAATAGATTTTTTTCATACTGCTGCTTTCAATAACTTTTAATTAACCCTGCATTGTTGGTAATAAATTTTCCAAATTGTTCATGGAACTGATCAAATGTTTTTAGCCTGTCTGGATCCAACGGTAACTGATAGGTACTTAACCAAGTCTTAAGGATTCTCACTGACTGTTCTTTATCAAACAGATACATAATGGTCGATAAATGTTTGTCTGCTGTGGACTTCATAGACTTGTATCTTTTTCTCTTACCTTGATTTAGTACCGCAAGTAGATCCTTTCCGGATTCGTGAGCATACCAATCAGGTCCTTTGAGTAGAGCCACAAGCCTTTGGCGTTCTGTCATCATATCTCCCTCACTTTCTAGTACAGTACTGGTTCAACGGTAGACTTGCTCCGAAGAGTCAACATTATTTCTTCTTGCTCTGTGTAGATCAAACCATATTGTTCGAGTATGGCTCTGCGATGGCCTTCAGGTAGACGACACCACTCACTGACTCGGTTGTATGTGCTATAGGCTTCTGGAGGCATGCAATCATTGATCCACCCTACTAGGCATTTTAATGCTTCTACAGTGTTGGCAGGATGGCTTGACTGTATGGCCGCAAAGAAATCATTGGCCAATAGCGCAGTAAAGAACCCGCCAGGCTCGTAGCCATAGACCAAATAGTTGGCCATGGGGTCAGCATAGTCACGAGGAACATCCCACTTGGAGAATGTTTCGTACAAGCGATTCCGGCTGTAAACAGTTATATTCATACTTCTACAATCATGTTAGGATCCCATTGGGTATCTTCGTATTGTGCGTAACCTCTGGGGTTACAAACAATGCGAGTTTCGCCAATCATGTAATCAAAGCAATGATGTGTGTGACCATGTGTCCACAGTTTGATCTGCGGGCGATCCAAAATCATTTCACTTAGCTCGCTGTGATACCCGCCATTCATGATGTAGTCACCTTTGTACATTTCATGGCAGCTCTGATTACTGGGCGTATGATGACCAACGACCACACACTTCTTGTCTTTGTTTTGATCCAAGATTAGTTTGAAATAATCCACAGTTTGCTTATGACGTTCATAGGTGTCTGCAGGCTTGAGTCTGCGATATCCTGCTCGATCATTCACAGTGGCCCTATAATCATTCATCATGTCTTGAATAGCATGCAGAGTCAACGGGTCGAATTTGTTCATGTCGGTCCAAAGTGTTCCGCCCACAAACACCACATCATCGATGACTTTGGTATCACGCTCTAAAAAATATACGTTTTCGTGAACTCCGCAGGCCGCACGAAGTTCATCAATCCCTTGAAAGAATTTTCCATCGCTGTAGAATTCGTGATTGCCAGCAACATAAACCACATGCGGAAATTGAAAACTGCAACGCTTCAGGAAATCACGGAAACGGATACCGTACTCACTTTCTTGTTTATTAACCTTTGAAGCCACCATTATGTCACCAGACAGGATCAAAACATCTGCATTGTTTTGATTTTGGATGTTAATGTCTTCAAATTCAAGATGAAGATCGGATACTATTTGAATACGCATTTTCGGCTCACTCTCTTTAATATACATACATTATAGCATCACTTTAATTATCTGTCAACTGGTTAAATACACTTATAATAACCCGGGGGCGAAAAATGGGCGACATTTTCAAAATAATTGGTGATTTAGGCATGCCTGTAGCCGCGGCACTTGCCGGCGGCTACTTTGTATACTTAACCATTAAATTATTATTACAGGGTGTACTAGGTAGCATCAAGGGTATGGCAGGTATCATCACTGCTCTTGATAATCGTGTAAAGACAATGAATCACGATGTTGTTCGGATCGATACTATCGTTTCGAACGCTCTTGGACTACGTCCAGATGTAGACCGTATTGCCCGTGCAGACGGTAAGAACGATGCGAGACGAGACTAATGAAACACTACGATTACGATTGGGACTTAGAGCCATGGGGTATTACATTTGATCCAGAACTAAACATAGATGCACTAGGATGGCAGTCTGGTGATTGTTTTAAAATTAAAAATGTTGATGGTCGTGCCATGCTGGTCAAGCTGGACCCTGTGGTTAAATGTATTGAGGAAGGATTGAGAAAATGAATAAATGGACAGCATGGTATGACAGTTTACCCGAGCATACAAAACAATATTTAAAAACCCAGCCGTTGTGGCATGATATTGATCTAGCTAAAGCATTTGTCGTTGGAGTGTTAGTTGGCTTCTTTATAGGATTTATGATATAATGGATGTTGTAGAACTTGTAAACAAATATGGCTTTCCAATTGTCATGGCAGTTGGCATGGGCTTCATTATCAAGTACGTTTGGGAATGGGCAACAAAAGAAGTCAAGCCTGTTATTAGTGATGCCAACACTGTATTAATTGCTCTAATCGATCGTATCCGTATGTTGGACAACGATCTAATTCGCTTGAATCAAAAGGTCAATACAGTGTTGCACCTACGTGGCAAGATGATCGAAAGCGATCGTGTTATGGAAACATCATTAGTAGAGGCGCAGGCCAACAAGAAGTTTCACGATGCCATGGACGAAGCTGATAAGATTGCCGAAAAGAAGTAATTACTTTTCGTGAGCCACAAACTCACCCTGCCAGTCATCGCCTAGATCCTGTTGCTTCATAAAGTCACAGCGTTCGATCCACATCTTGTAATACTTGTCCATCTGACCGCCAAACTTGCCTTTTAACTCTCCACATAATATAGCAGCCGCATCAAAGTTTTTCTCTTTGTACAAGCCATGCATCTTGTTGTGTGTCTCTAATTCTTTACTATAATCTTCACCACGTGTACGTAGTACTGTGTAGATCAAATCTGCTACAGTTTTACCTTTTGGTTGTAGGTTATCTAATAACAAATAGAAGAAGTCGTCTCGAGTTCTATTATATGTCTCTGCACCAACAATAGCTAACACACCGTATGCCTTGCAACGTGCTTCTAGGCGGGCCGCAGTTGAAACCATGTCGCCTAAGATATCATAGCTGTGTCTATCAGTGCTACCCATCTCGCCAATAAAGCCAATGCCTGTGTTACAACCCCAACCCATAGCGGCTGGAGGTAACCCCTGTGCTTCCATTAGCTTGGTATACTCATCTACAGCGTCCAACATCTCTAAACCAACAGCAACGATTGTTCGTGCATGATTTGGATCTTCGATAGGAGCACCATGTATGTGCATACTCGCATCACCCACATACTTGATAACCATACCCTTGTTGTCCATTATAGGACGGCTGATGCTGTCCATGTAGCCGTTCATGTACTTGCCTAAGCCAGCAACGTCATCGCCGTAGTGTTCACCGATAGGAGTAAAACCACGTAGGTCACTGAACATCACACTGACATCTTTGCGTACCCCACGCTTGATCAAATCTGGATCTTTTTGTAGCATCTCTACCACTTCTTTAGAACAATAGCCAGCAAACTGTTTCTTTATGGCTTGCTTTTGTAGGAACTCGGAGACAAACTTGACACCATAGGCATGCAAAGCGACCAAGATTGTGCAACCTGCAAAGGCAGTAGCATCGAATAAGAATAAAAAGTTAGTGAAAGCGTACTGACTGCCAACAACGCCGCCAGCAACCAATACAACAACCGCCGCAAGTCCCGCATAAGTCCACCTCGTTAAAAATAATAATAGCAATCCTGCAGCCAAGATAGCAATGATCTCTAAACCATCTGCCCAGTCAGGACGTTGTATAACAACACCGTTGGCCATGGTTGTAATCACTGCGGCTTGTAACTGATGTGGAAATACTGCGCCAACTGCTGTTGGTACTGGATTAGAGATACCAGCGGCAGTTGGGCCTACTACAACTATTGACCGATTAAAATCTTTAGGCAAGTCCATTAAACTGTATGACTTGTTTGTCTGGCTCCAATCGATCCATATGCGTCCAAGATTGTCTGTGGTAACAGGACCAAACTTGGGTATACGCATTTTCTCAACGCCGCCTTCAACTAGTTTTACTTGGAATGTTGAATCGCCTGCAGCCACACGCAGAGTCTCTATGGCTATGCTGGGATACAGTTTTTCGTCAACTGACACAATCAACGGCATTCGTCGATTTACACCATCAACTTCAGGCAAGGTGTTTACAATACCAACACCAGCCGCAGCATTTTCTAAACTTGACACGTTGGCAATGAGTCCGGGATATTGTACAATTTGATCCAACCACTCTGGTCCTAGTATTGCTGATCCTGGCGCCCGAGGAGTATTCTTTGTTTTGTCGCTAGGAACGCTGGGAAGTATTACCGGATAATGTTTAAGAGCGGCGGATAAATCGCGATCCCCGCCAGTACGATCGCGATCAGCCATAAGCACATTGAGCACAACAAGGCCAGCGTTGCGACGATAAAGATCTTCAATAATTTCAGCATAGTTAACCCTTGGTAGTGGCCATTGGCCGTATTTGTCTAAGGCGGTTTCATCTATATTAACTGTAACAATGTTGTCAGGGGCAGGCACGGCTCTTGGTTGTGTGATCAGTGTGTCAAAGTAGCGTAGTCTTACGCTTTCTACAAAGCTAGGATCGGCGATTCTTATACTTGTAATAAGTGCCAATGTAATTAGGGCAGTCCAAGGGCTTAATAGGATCTTTTTTAGCATATGATATTTATCGCTAAATACTTGCATGGGGAGTAGTCCGCTCTTAATTTAAGAGTCTTGTATATCGTCATCACAGCTTAACAGCTCGGTGTACAGGGGAAATAGGTTCTGGACAAGACCATAATATTAAGTATATTATGGATCTAAACATCTCCATGTTCTCTCATTGTATTTCCATGATATACTTCTTTAAGGAGTATTAAAATGGAATTATTTACATTACAGGCCCTTTGGGCATTTCTCGCTATCATTTTGATAGACGTCGTATTAGCTGGTGATAACGCTCTTGTTATCGGAATGGCAGCTAACAAATTACCAGACCACTTACGCAAGAAGGCAATCTTTTGGGGTACCTTTGGTGCCATTGCCATACGTTTTGTATCAGTGGCAGCATTGACCTACTTGTTGATGATTCCGGGCCTACGTGCCATTGGTGCAGCCGCACTGATTTGGATTGGTTGGAAATTGGTATTTGATGCAGGAGAGCATGACGTTGACGCCAAGGACACCTTCTGGGGTGCTATTAGTACTATTCTAGTTGCTGACGCTGTCATGGGAATTGATAACGCACTAGGTATTGCTGCCGCTGCTAATGGAAACTTTGTGTTAGTGATCGCTGGACTGTTAATCAGTGTACCAATTATTTTGTTTGGTGCTACTATGGTCAGCAAGATACTACAACGTTGGCCTGACACTGTGTTCATTGGATCATTTGTGTTGTTTGCCGTTGCCATGCTGATGCTGATGAAAGAACCATTAATGGCTAGTTGGTGGGCTGGACTTGTACCTTGGGCCGCTGCCATTGTGCCTTGGGCATTTGCTCTAGTGGTTACTGCCGTTCAATACAACAAGGCAAGATTACATTTACATAAGAAGTATTTGTTCAAGTCATAAAAAAGCTCCGAAAGGGGCTTTTATTTGGATACAATTATTATTAACCAAAGAATAATAAACGGTCCTAGTAGGAATAAAGGAGCTAAAAAAAGACCTTGAATAAATCTAGCACGTTGTTCAGCTTCGCGTTCTTTTACCCGTTGCCTTTCCGCTTCTATTTGTCGTTGTGTTGAATACATGATTTAGTTTTGTGTAATAGTCAATGTACTGGTGCTACCTTTATTTACATTCTGAATGATAGTTTGCCCGTCTTGCACCAATGTGAATGTGACACTTTTGGTAGTTTCAAATGTTGCTGTGGCATTGTGTGTGCCGGCCTTATACAATGTTACCTTGCTGGCATCATCGTTGAAATAATACAGCAGTCCCATAGGTTTATTAGCTGAATATCCTGGCAATACTGGTATGTCTAATTCGTCGCTGAGTAGGGATGCGTTTTGTCTGTCCAATTCATTTAATGCGTTGTAAGCCAACAAGTCAGTGTTGAGGTCGTTTCGATCCAGTTCTCTATTGTTGTCCAACTTGTTTTCATCTAATTTGCTGTACTTTAACAAGTCAACATCCAACGCATTGAAGTCTAAGATACTTTTTTCTTTCTTACTGGTACCTGCTTGTGTATCGTCTTTTACTTCTGGAGGTCTGCTAATGATCAACATGTTGTTGATATTGGCTTGATCCAGTTTAACTACGACAGGTTGGCTTGGAGGTGAACTAGCAGAAGATACCAGTGTTGCTTGATATGGCACGTCTAATAATACCACTCCTGCTAGATTGCTGACTTCAATTGCACCTGTTACACATCCTTTGCTGTCACAACTAGGTAATAATATAACTAGGCTACGACCAAGTTCGTCAACTGTCATGCTGAAGTCTGTGCCTCTCACAGCAATGGTAGCTGTGGGAGTTTTGATTGCTACCTGCTGAGGATTATTTTTAGCAATCTGCCCGCTGGCATAACGAGCAGTTCCCATGGCCATGTTGAGGGCTAATTTGCCTGTGCCTTTCTTTGGATCATACACAAAGTCATCTATGATCAATTTACTGTGTTCTGTGAGTTTGACTGTGGTCTTGTCGTCAAAGGTCAGTTCTGCTTTGCCTCTAGCAGTACTGACCGTGTCGTTCATTTCTACACCTGTGTTTACACTTGAAGGTATGCTCTTCTTTTCACGTAGTATCTCAGTGGGTCCTGTTTGCTCAGTGACTTTGCCTACACCGGCAAAGACATTAATCGGACTGAGTAACGATAACGTTATTATTAGAACCGTTACTGGTGATAACCGCATTTTTAGTAAGTGCTCCGCTTTGTGTTAGTGTTACTGCATTAGCAACTGTACTGGTTCCGTTACCGGAAACTGTTATTTCGCCCGAATGTAGACCTGCACCACTTGCGGTATGTGTTACATTGTTATAGTTTCCGTTGATGGCAATCTTACTTTGTACAGCACCTCCAGTCAACATCTGTACTGTGTTATTGCTATTACCTGTGATTTCTGATCTAATGACACTGGCATTACAGCTAGAACTTAGAGCCGTACCGCATCCGATGGTTTGAGTATTGCTGTTACCGTCCGCTGACACAACTACAGTAGCTCCAGTACCATTGCCGTTATTGATAATCATGCTGATAGTATTACCAGCGCCTATCTGACTTACGGTCACATCATTGAGATCGCCTAAAATTAGTGCGGCATCGGTGGTACTACCAAGACCACCAACGTTACCATTAACAAGGTTGCCAGCACCCGTTTGTGTAATGGAAACAATAGCATTGTCTCCAATCTGTTCCACATAAACGTCATTGGCCCACACTCCCGTTGATACCATTCCAGATACCACTAGTATTGCGAGTAATTTTCTCGACAACTCGCCACCGCCTTTTGTACGCTTTTCCATCATTTGTAATGTTAGTTTATTTTTCACTAACAAGTTCCTTGGCCTTTGGCCATTAATTGTCACACCACCTTTTTATTTAAAAACATATTGATGAAAGTTATACTCTGCTGTTATTTTTCAGTTATATGCTACTGTTAAAAAACCAACAGTGTAAAAAAATCAACACCTCATTTTACTTCTTCCAACTGCTCTATACGAATCCAACCGCCTCGCGATTCGCTGTCTGTTACTTTAATCCAGCCTTCGTTTCCTGGCTGTCTTACATCTACTACTACGCCTTTCTTAAACAACCATTTCTTGGTACTTGTATAATCTTGTTCAGCATATAGATAGCTGTCTTGCTTTAACACACGTTTTCCAAATAATGATCTAGCTGAATCGTGTGCCATCTTTGTTTCGACTGGCTTAGTTACTGCTTTTTCTTCAACGGCCTTACTTTGTTCTTTGCTTCTTCCATCATCTTCTCGCTTGCTGGACTCGTTACTCTTCTCTGGCTCGGGTGCGGCACTTGGTTGGGCGGCATTTGCTTTTGGGGTCGGATCTTGAACCAACTCATCTTTCTTCTCCTCCGGAATAGCGGGTTTAGCAGTTCGATATCTCCACAGTCCTTTCTTTTCACCTTCTACGATCATGTCGTATACCGCCTGTTCGATGGCTACACGCACAGCATAAGTGGTAGGTTCGTTCAAAGCCTGTCCGTTTTCTAATTCTAATGCTCTTGTTCCCGCATCTATAAATCTCAGCATACCCACATTGTGTTGTGTGCTGTAGATAGTTTTGCTCACAGCGTTGGTGAGTAACACTTCTCCACTGTTTACACTAATAAGTCTTAGGCTGATTACAATCTCATCTACACGATACTGTTGACTACCACCAATGCCAAGAAATCTAGCACCATTACCGCCTGATCGTATGTTACTGTCATAGCCAATGATACCACCTTCTATCATCACACCTGCCACTGTCATAGGCTTGAGTGGCTTAGCGTCTTTGCCTTCGTAGACTTCTCGTTGGTTACGTATTAGTTGTCTTTCTTTAATTAGGTTATCTAATCCCACACGTTCAACTACCTTGAACCAATTCTTAGAGTCTTGTAGACTCTTGATTAGGAACACCTCAGCACCCTGTGTAACTGCTTTGCTGAATACAGCTAATTTGTCGTTGGGCTTCATTTGCCCAGTTTTATCTTGGAATCCATAAACAGCGATAGTGATAGCAGGGCCATCCAACTCTGGTATCTTTGTTGTGAGATTTTCTTTAGGTTTTAGTGCAACAGGTTCTTCCTGTGCTGCCTCCATATGTACGGTGGCACATCCAGACAATGCTGTTGCTACCAGCCAGGATAAAAGTACTCGTTTCATTAGAATGCAAAGCTCGCTATAGGCACCGTGATTTCTGTACGGCCACCGTTGGCATCAAGGATAGTTAGGGTAACGTCACTGCTGCTTTTAACCCAACTGATGGTGCTGCCTTGAAAGTTCATAGTTCCACTGGTTGCTGTGCCTTCAGTGAACATCTATCTGCTAGTTGTTTGGATAATTGTGCGTAGATACGTGCTTCTACGTTGACTAGGAATTTGGCCAGGTTGGTGCTTTTGGCCGCAGTTTCTGCCTTGGCAATGGCCGCAAGTTCTTCTGCTTTGATTTCTTTTTTCTTGGCTTCTTCTAACTGGTGAATGGTAAGCACATGTGAACTGAATCCATTGCCTGGTATAAAGGCTGGACTTTGAAAATTGTGTATTAGTTCGGCAGACACGGCCATTGAAGGCCAGAGGATAGCTGCTACTATTAATTTCTTCACGGTTCGCTCCCGGTAATTGCTGTTAGTATTTACACGGCGAGGATGAAGAATTAAGTGATGAGTTTAATCTAGATTAAAAGGGTAGTTTACTTAGATTTGAATTTGCGGTATGCAGCGAGTTCTTTGAGCAATGGGCCGGGTTCGATAATATGATTAGCATAATTACCCCGGGCTCTGTATCTTATTTCTAACAATTTCCCAGTTCTAGTTTGATTGTTTCTATCGTAAAATAAAATTCTAGGCATAACACCTTCTTCTATCTTACTACTGGCTCCGGCAACATACTTGACTTCTAAATCTATATTATTTTTTTCAAAAACTTGTTTAAGGCCTTTATAGTTCAGCAGTCTATAATCTGCATCTGGAGTTTGTTCGATGACTTGTATCTGCGGATCGTTTGCAGTAGCATGATAATCGGTAAGTTTAGCTACCTTAGACGCTAGAGATGCATCATTACTCATCGCCGTCAACTGTTTTGCAGCAGTGCTGTATGCTAGTTCCATTGCTCCTGCAAATTGATTCTGTATACCCGATGCCAATGCTGCTTTTAAAATTTTATCTTTAGCAGAGCTTATATCAACATCTAATGGTTCGAACAATTTTTGTAGATTTTCGTAAACTTCTTCGTGAGTTTTTCCTCTAGCCTGCTGACCAATTAAACTATCAGACAGCTTAACACTTAGTTTTACCTGTTCTAATTTTTTAGTGGGGTGACCGTCTTTGTCTAATACATTGATAACTACATCTACCTTTCCGCCAGAAACACCTTCTAACCGAATAGTAATATTATCAGGCCTATTGTTTTTATAAAGGATATCTGCATATTTTTGCGATAAATCGCTGTTGGCATAATTTACCCAACTAGTAACTTTGTCTTCGAATAAGGGTCTGTAACTAGGGCTTGTTAATGCTTCTTTGATATCTACGTTTAGTTGTACAACTAAATTTATGGAGTCTGAAACTGCATTATTGACATCAGATACTGTATCTGTAAGTACTCCATTGTCATCTGATCTAATTCGAGACACTACATCCCAAACATCTTTTGAAGTGATATCTTCGGTAAGATTGCCGCTTCGAGCTGTCAATTTAGCAAACATTGCTACCCCTAGCAATCCTTCTGCAACAAGTCCTGCTGTACGAGTTTGCAACTTAGGTGCATCATCTGTTGAACCTTTGAGTGCAGAACTTTTAAATATCTGTTTTATTTTAGCACTACTGCCATTGTCGAATGTTAGATTGGTATTAGCTATTGTTTTACCGTATTCTACTTTGTTTGGAGCTTTAGAAAAATTAGAGATCAACTGTTGTACAATTCCGTTAGATGCGATATCTAAAGATAACCCCTGCTCAGTTTCTCCTTTAGTTCCTAAACTAATATTACCTTTCAGCAATCCTTGCAAATAAGTGGGCCAGCTAGTAGCCGTTGTACTACTATCTAAAGTAGCTTCATTTAAAGTATTAAACTCGAAGAATCTCATACTAATATTTAGCTGATTTCTGGGAACAGGCATTCTTGAATAAAATGCTGGACATCTTCCTCACTCAGCCCTAAACTGACCATCACACGAGGTGTATGCGGGTTACACTTCTGATTTTGTGCGTAGTAGTTCTGCGCTTCTGTGGTATCTTCAGCAGTATTGTTGGTTTCTGCTACTGTGCTTAGATAGTGTTCTATAGTAGTTCGAGCAAGATCTGTGATCTGTTCTAATTCTTCTGGATCTTGCACGTTACCTGCTGCTACCATACTGCCGCTGAATATGTTTGTAGCCCATTCAGGCAAAGCACGTTGTTTGCGCCATTCTAGTTTGGCTACTTCGTCGTGAAACCACTGCATCATTGGATGCTCGGCGTCCCCTGCTTTGGAGTAATCGTGAAAACACCCGGTGATCTTGTTTTTGCCGGCAATTACATCAAAGCCGTAAATTGGTGCTGG
>Ga0114967_10003884_pt1 | contig 12172 bp, 13 predicted proteins | sample M_130628_MF_Meta_FD_92639 | JGI IMG/M metagenome (GOLD analysis project Ga0114967, IMG submission 92639) | Freshwater microbial communities from Lake Montjoie, Canada to study carbon cycling - M_130628_MF_MetaG | ecosystem: Environmental > Aquatic > Freshwater > Lake | place: Lake Montjoie... | reverse complement strand
TTATCGGGCATGTGAATATTCTTATACAGAATTTCCCCTTTACGCCGTCATTAAGTCGATGGTTTCAATAATCTGATTGTCAGTGATGTGGCCGTGAATCAAAGGCTGTTCCGCTGAATTAGAATTGTATGGGAAAAACCCTGACCAATGATCGTCTTCCGTTTCTAACATCATCAGATCTATTGTTTGGAGAATTTGTTCATCTGTTATAACATCGCAAAGATTAGCATATTCTTCGTCTTTGCATTTATAATAGGCATCCCAAGATTCTGGATCCCCAAGGCGTTCAAGAACCCACTCGCTGCGTTCCTCGTCGTTCATCATCATTAACTCAATTGTTTCTAAAATTTGTTGATCGTCAATTACTCCATATCGTTCAACCAATCGTTCATCATAGACATATTGATCAGCAAGATAAAAGCCTGCCCAAAACTGGAATAATTCCTCTTCCGTATCTATGGTCATTAACTCTTCCGTAATAAGAACATCTGTATTTCCTAATCGAAAGTACATATCATAATCATCATAATCTTCTTGCGACACCTCGCCCTGCTCCAACATTAATTCAATTGTTTCTTCAATCAACTGAATTGGCGTGGTCATCTACTGTACGTTTATGCTTCAATTATTTAGATTGTGTGCGGTGCGATCTAAACATTATTTTCTATCCAGAATGTAAGAATGAGTACAGAGGTCCCAACACTTGTGTCAATCCCCCTGGAACGGCTTAGGGCGCTGGAAGCACTTGAAGCGCAACTTCCCGTCCTGCTTGAAAAAACCAAGGCGGATCGTGATAAGGAACAGTTGACCATCCTAAATGAAACACGTGATCCCGTCGCACATTCAAAGAAAATGCTCGAAAAGTATCATAAGAATAAGGAAGAAATTAATGCGAGGCGCAGAGAAGCGTACCGTCTAAAAAAAGAGGCAGAAGCCAAAGCCAAGTCCAGCCCATGAAATTCTCCCGGAGTTTCGTTTTCACGTCAAAACGAAAAAACAAAACCACCCCCTAAATTATAAAATGTCTGTCACAAACTCACTGGATTCACGTTCATATATGACCGAAGATCCAGCACATCCGTCTGCACATATAGTGAAACTTGAACTCTTTGATCCTGACGTGATGAAATCGCTTCTAAGCGATGAACGATATGCCTACATGGATCGTGCGAGACTGAAGAAGTACTACAAGGGTCGACACCATCCAAACGAATGTCGTGTCATTTACAACTATGGAAAGGGTTGGGAGTCCTCACAATTGGGTCGTTTGTATCCAGATCACGGATGTGGTTTGCAGTCGTTTTCTCGTGAAATTCGTAATCCTATAACGGCAAAATATTACTGGGACATTGACATTGAAAATGCACATTTCATTATTGCGAAAAAACTCGCTGAAGATCGCGGGCTTTCGACAACCTGCTTCAAACGATACATTGAGCATAGAGATGAATGTCTATTGTCTGTATCCGCAAATCGGTCTGTTGCAAAAGTGGCCTTCCTCAAAATCTTGTACGGCGGAGACATCAAATTATACGATCCTAACGAAGATGATCATGAAGAACCTGACGGAGACATGGGGTTCTTGATGGGTCTCAAAATGGAAGTGGATGCACTGATGGAGCGTGTCTGGTTAGAATGTGATGAAATACGCAAACATTGTTTACGTAAACGAAATCCGAAGGCATCTGTGTTGTCTATAGTTCTCCAAACAGTGGAACGAAAACTCCTCTTGGCACTGGACCGATGTATGACGGAGCACGGTCGTCAAATGGATTGCCTTATTCATGATGGTGGGTTGGTGCGAAAACTGGACGGTGAATCCGCTTTTCCTGATTCGTTGCTTCGATGTGCCGAAGACTTTGTATTAGCCGAAACAGGCTATTCTGTGCATTTGGCAAATAAACCCATTACTCATTCTTATGATATCAAATCTGAAGTAGTGTATATCGCAGAAGGTGTAACAATTGACGCGTTTCGCAAGAAGAAAGAGGAGTTTGAGAAGGCGCATTTCTATCTACGAGAAAATGGATGTGTGTGTGAAATTCGAGCCGATGGTACATTGCTAATGATGCCTGTGGACCACGCCACACGCAACAGTGCAAATTTAGTGTTTGAATTTCGCAAAGAACAACTGATCAAACAGATTCCATTCTTCCCTCTTTGGCTTTCTTCCGTGGATCGCCGCGAATATGACCGATTAGTGTTTCGGCCCGATGGTGTTTGTGGCGATCGTGAATTTAATACCTATTTGCCACTCAAAGGAGGAACAGTGGCTGTTTCTGCAGATGGGGGCGCTGGTCTAGCACGGTTTATGGAAATTGCATTAAATTTGGTGAAAGGCAATGAAGTCCATCGAGAGTATTTGTTGAAATGGATTGCGTTGAAACTCCAGAAACCATGGATCATTCCTCGTGTCTGCCTGGTGTTCACGGGACCTCAAGGGGTGGGCAAAAGTTTGTTTTGGGATTTTATAGGATCCAAATTAATTGGGGCGTCGCAATTTATTGTATCCGATAACGTCGTTCGTGATATATTTGATGCACACAGTGAGGCACAACTGTCCAAATTATTTTGTCTGATGGAAGAAACGTCGTCATCTGTCACACGGTCGTTAGCCAACGAACTCAAATCTAAGATTACGGCAACTAAGGCCACTATTAATCCCAAGTATGTACGGCCATTTTCTATCGACACATTTATGTCTTATGTGCTATTGACAAATGACGCATCTCCTGTGAAATTGGAAAATGGGGACAGACGTTATTGTATATTTTATACAGGAGATGCACACAAGGGTGATTTTTCGTACTGGTTGGAAACGAAAACGTTGTTTGATATGGAAGAAACAGTTGGATCCGTGTTTGATATGTTCATGCAAATAGATTTGAGTGGGTTCAATCCTGATGCATTTCCTGTTTCGGAATTGAGGGAGATTATGTTGGATGCCGAGCGCAGTTCTGAGGAGTCATTTCTTGTGGAAACCGCTGGTGATTTATCGGGCGCCGAATGGATTGGAACCAATCAAGAATTTTACAGATTGTATTCAGATTGGTGTAGGAAATACGAAATGAGGCCGAAGTCGGCGGTCAGTTTTGGGCGAGATCTGACGCCGTTCGTATTAAAGGGTTGGGTGGGAAAGTGGGGTAGTCACGGTTCCTACGGCAAATCTATCAATCTTCAACTTATACGCACGTCTGCAGGCGGGTGAAAGATGGTGAAAGGTGAAGGATTGGTTTTAGAAACTTCTCCAAAATGGATCTTCAATTGACCGATTGAATCAGTCAATTGAAGAATGGTCTGGTGTAATTTGTTGAAATTATCTTTTACCATCTTTCACCCTTATAGACATTTTTAACAAATTGGAAAAAACATAGCATTATTGCTACAGGAGTGCGGGTGAAAGATGAAAGTGAAAGATGGTGAAAGATGGTGAAAGATGATTAAAATTTACAAAAAATGTGAACTATACATTATATTTACAGAGGGTAACACCGTGCCTTAAAAACATCCATATTTTCAGTCCCCATTGAAAGATTGCATGACCCACAAAGAGGTCTTAAATTGCTTGCTGTATCTGTCCCACCTTCAGCATGTGATACAATATGACCAGCATGCCAATCATCAAACACATCTAGTTCCTTTTTACAACAAAAGCAAGCACCTTTTGTTGAATCACCAAACTGAAGTTTCCATGCTTCCCCGCGAATCTTCTTAGGGATTGTCTTGCGCACCTCTGAAGTTTTAATATCACTTTTTACTTCAGTGCTTGAATCAATCACTAATGTGTTAGTTATTGGAGCAGATTCACGCATTTTTTGTGCTAATGCGAACTGAACAGGACATTGAGAATGACATGGGTACGCATTACAGCCTTTACAACATTTTCGATTACCCATAGATATTGATGATTGGGAGAATACTGGTTCTCGTGCTTGTCTTTTAATGTTAGCCCATTCTTTATTTGACATTGTGCGCATTTGAATATATACACAGTCTTGTTGTCTTTTTCTTTCAAAGCAGACATTCAATTTTGATGAAAGCGTAAAAAATATGGGTTTTACAACATCAACGGATATTTGAAATAGATACTTACTTGTGGGAAATTATGTCAACAGAATGTACAGACTTGACATGTCTGTTAAGATTAGATTTGTATTCTGTTTGATATTCGCACATAGTACATTTTTTGAATTTATTTTTTAGTTTGATTTCGGCTTTCTTTTTCTTTTCATTGTCACAATGCCATTTTGTTTGCTTATGTTTTTTTAGATTAGATTCTCTAAACAATGTTATATTACACGTCTCGCATTTATATTCTATTCTATTGATTGGCGGCAAGATAAAAGTATTACGCATTTCCTCTGATACTGTTATTGGATCAAAGTGTGGTGAAATCTGGCACTTAAACCATTGATATATATCCAGATCAGTTTTATCTTCACACCCCCAGATATTACAAACAATGTAACCCAAACCTCTTATTTCTTCTCTTCTTTTATTTGTATAATCAAAACATTCTTTGTATGTTTTTAGAGGATTGAAATGTGTACATTTTGAACCATCAGGATAACAAACTGGACAACCGTGAAAACAACAACCATCATATTCAAAGACTATCCTTCGTCCATTATAATTTTCAATAAATCCATCTGCATAATAAGATGTTCCAGGTATTTTATATTCACCACCGTTTAATTTGTGTCGTATCAACATTGAAATTTTAGTCGATAGTCTATTAAAGAATGATATTGCTTTTTGTGAATAACCCGCTTTTTCAAATTCTGATTCATCCCAATCATAATCAATGTTTTCCATTATTACTTTGTAACAAGACTTTCGATCAATCAAACCACCACCATGAAATTTTATAAAATCATCCCTGGTGATATTATACCAATCTACGACTTTAGTATAACCAAGATGTTTGAATAAATCTTGAAGATATTCTGCCACGTTTACTTTACCATCCCAGTGACCATCTGGTACTTTTTTAAATCTATAAAGTTTAAAATTGTAATCAGGATAAACTGCTTTTAATAAGTGCAGTAGAACACCATTATAATAATTTGACATTAAACCGTTACCATGATTCAAATCAACAATTGTTGTATCATAATCATACCAACCACTTGGATCGGTTATACCTAATTTTGATTCTAACCATTTTATATATCGACGATGATTTTCAAAATCTTTCCAAGTATTGCTCACAGTGTTATTGAATAACCATGGAAACCATTCAATAGTAGGATATACAGCCTTAAGGATGTTCAAAATTGTGTTTCCATATGCATCTAAAAGTCCATTTCCCTTGTTGTCAAGGAAATCACTTGTTCTTATTGAATACCAATCATTCAAAGAACTGAATTTTTTTTCTTTAAATAGCCATTCAATATACGCTCTTACATTGTTTATGTCGTTCCAATAACACTGAGGACATGTTGTAAATAGCCAATCTTTAAATTCATAGTCTGGAAACATAGCCTTTACAAATTGAATAGGAGAACCACTATAATATCTAACTAACAATCCATTTCCACCAAAAGCATATACAAGTTTTTGGGATATGTTGTACCAATCTTGTGGTTTACCAAGTCCCAATTTCAAACCAAGCATATTAGCAAATTGTTTCTGATTGATTAAAATTCCCTCAGTATCTCGCTTCAACCAATGTCCATTAGGTAAGTTTTTAAAACCCATTAGTTCATGATAAGTAGCCATTTCTCTAATTATTGTAAGATTTGTAAGAAAGAACACATCCACCCTTGTTACACGATGGATTTCAATTTTTCCAACCCTTCACCGTACAGTCCAAAAATGCTCTAAACCCGCTGAATCCATCCCTGCCATCGTTCGACCGTTGACACCATTGTAATCTACATCTCTCACACATGAAAAAATTGACATCAATCGTCCCCAAGTTGATGTCTTCATCCTTTCTTTCCGTATTAAATATGTCTACAACTGCTCCTACATCTGAATCTGTGATTCCAGTGGTTGTTTCGTCTACTGTGCCACGATCATGCGCCGTCTGTCATACAACGGGTCATGATAAACGCAATTGTCCGTCGAAACCGTCTGCAACGGCAGCAACCGAACCCGTGACTGCACCAATGCCATCCGTGAGCACCGAAGCATCTCCAACAGATTGGCTCATGCGAGTTGGTGATGGTGTATCTTTCATCGCATCGTCCAAATTTAACATTTGGGGCATCAAATCATTGAGCTCTGATGGAATGTTCTTTCTCAAAGAAGTAAAGCCTGGAGACCGGTTGTGGTTTGTAAAAGCAAATACAAAACCATCGGGTCAATTGATTCGTGTGGCAACCGTCGTTTCAACTCAAAAACGGGAACTGGGTCCTCTCATCTCATTGACGTATACGAATGAAGAACTCGGTTGGGATAAAGATGGATATGATACTATGATCCACTACAAGGATCTTTATGATGTGGAACACTGCAAATTGTATTCAGAAATCATAAGCCCAAAAGTTGCTCGAAAATACAACGAAAAGTGTAAGGTGAACTTGCCCTTAGAATATCCGTACATTGTTCGGTATTCTAAAGCACGGAAACTTTAACGCATCAGAATGTCTACATCTGACGAATGCCCTGACTGCCACACAGACTGCGAGGAGGGTGAATGTGTCGTTTTTTGCTACGACTGCGGTTGTAACAAATGGGAGTGTGTGTCACACGTCTATTCCTGTTGGGTATGCGAACGACCCTTGGAAAGCGAAGAACTCCAAGATTTTTGTCAAAGCAATTACGGCCAAACCGGTGTTTACAAGGATGATGTATACGATCCTAACATAGATCCTTATATTTGTATAGACTGCGCTGATTCCACCCATTGGTGGTGCTGCGGATGCGGAGAGGCCAAAGACTGTCGCAACGCATGTGAGTGGTGCGGAAAATGGTGTGAATCCTATTACGGTGAAACGTGCGAAGGTGACAAGCAAACGTGTCCTGCATATTGTGTGGAATGCGATACGCCAAAAATAGGAGGCGTCAAACGGGCCGACTCTGCAGAATTCGTACAACCTAACGATGAAGATTGGGTATGTCCAACGTGCGATAAATAATTTTTCTACGAATGGATGTAAAATTTGTGGCGAAATCTATGACATACTGTATTATTTGCGACTGAAGGAGATTGAGTGATTGGAGGCAAAAATTGAACTCGAACCCTCCGTCGTTCTCACCAGCATCTTTCACATCATGTCCGTCAACATTCGCACCGAAAACATCCAAACCACCATGTGCGCCCTGAACGGCGATTTCTCTGGTCGCCGCGACGACCCTGGTTACGACGAATCTAAGCCGATTCACATTCATCGTCGCAATCGTGCCTATGTCTGGAACAAGGACATGCAACACAACTTCTTAGACAGCATTCTGAAGGGGTACTACGTTCCGCCCATCATTTGTTCTTCGCGTATAGTGAATGGTGTGGAGCGTCGTGAGGTCATGGAGGGTGGCAATCGTATTACCACCATCCGCCGAATTTTCAACGGAGATGTGCGGGAACTTACACCCGACGAGATTCGCACGATTGAATCGCACCCCATCACACTCGTTGTAATGCGGAATCTGACGGGCCAACAGACCCGTGAAATGTTCCGACGACTCAACAAGAGCGTCAAAGTGAGCGACGGACAACTGTATTCGATGTCAGAAGAGGACTCGCCGATTGTGCGTGAGGCCCTCGCACTACTCAACGACGACGACTACCCTCTTCGCACCCGCATCACCGATTGTTTCTTTGATACACGAGACAACGACAACGACGGCAAGTCCAATCTTGAGAATGCAATGGCTCTTGTCAGTGGGGCATTACACGGTCCAGAGTTTATTACCAAGTCCTTTACACGTCAGGAAGAGCACGTCGAGAATCAGGCAACAATAAATCGTAACCGAATTGTTACGATTCTCGGGCATGTGCTGGACGTGTTTCGGATGGCTGATGAGATTGCGCCCCTCACTGACAAGCGAAAGATGAAGTCACAGTGGACGGTGGGAAATTTCCTGGGCGCCATTCTGTACGATGTGCTTATGAATCTCAGTGCCATTCGACCCATTCAGACGAAGTGGGCGTCCTATCTTGGAAAACTTCGCAACAATGACGAGTACGCAAAGGAAGCGGTGACGGTGTCTGGTGCTCAGAACATCAGCACCGACAAACTGTGCCGCATTAGCGCTAAAGTTCAGACCTATCTCACGGAGAATCGTATTCTCAGCAGAGAGGAACTCAACGCTTTTAAACACCCTGTCCCCACCGACGAGGATGAGGATGAGGATACGGATGATTCGGAGTCAGACGCTCTGCTAAGTTTTGCATGAGATGGCAACGGGAAAGGATGTGGCTTCATCTCACATCCATCGGCTGTCCGTTTTCATCCTCAGGATAATGGGGATCCCAAATGGTAAGAGTCCATTGACGCATCTCATTCAGTGCACGCATATCCTCACGTGATCCGAAATTGTAGTGAGTCGGTTCTCCTCCTGGTCTCCCTACACCGTATCCACAGAATCCGATACCCCATTCCGTGTATTCGTATTCGATCGTGACAGAAGGATATTTTTCGGCGAGACGGTTATAAAATGGCAATGGAGGCGACCAGGCCGAAATGAACATCGCCTGAAGAGACCCATCCGCTTCTCGCTTGAGATACAGATCGGCGTGATGATCCCCCATCGGCGCAATCCAACGGGTTCCCCAATGTTCTTCTACCCATGTTGTACTATCAGTATATCTTTGTCTAGACGCATCACCGGCACTTGATCTTGATGGAATTGTAATGGGACCCTGAAACTCCACTGGAAGACGATCTACCAAATCGATTGTGAAGGGTTGAGATTCAAACATTTGAAGGACTTCATTGTCACCACTAATGCGAACCCAATTATCACAATAGTTTGGCATTTGTATATTTTGAATTTATTCAAACAACTTTAGACTTTGTTCCAAGCCCTCCTACAGAATCCCAAATCCAAGGATTCGGCCATTTTTCAACCACGCAAGATTCCAAGTACGTTCTAGTTTTTGAAAATTGAAGACGGTCCTGGGCCCTCAAGGACTGCAATCATGTTGTCTCGTATAGTAACTCTGTCGAAAGTCACAGAACGGTGTTCGATTCTCAAAGACTACCTTCACAGCACCGAAACTGTCAACACAATCAACAATGAGATCCTTCTACAACTCTTTATGCAGTATTACACTCCAGATATCGGCGATCGCAAATACGATAGATCCGAAATTTCGCACATCTATATCGCCAAACATCCGATATATAAAACAAAAGGGTATTATCTGCGATTGATGGATGGAACGGTGGAGCCTGTGGCCTATAGGCGTCTTGCAGGTGAGAATCGCAGCGAGATAGAGAATCTCAAGCAGGCGCTGCGCTCGGAAATTCAGCCACAGATTAACGCCTTCCGCACAGCAAATCCGCTGGATCCCACAGCCTTCTGTCCCATTGCGTATAATTGTCCGTTGGGAACGGATGCTCAAGTCGATCATTATTATCCTACCTTTCGGCTACTTGTTAAAGACTGGATTGCTGACAATCCTGAGCCGAAGGTTATGTACAACAACGACCGTAGCCTCTACGAACTGTTGGAGCCACACAAGACGTCATGGATACAGTACCATTTGGGTCATGCGAGGCTGCGATGGCTGTCCAAGGTGGGAAATCAGAAGGCACATTTGATGTAAAAAAGCAGCCTCCTACTAAATTCCACTTGATTTTTACGGTTATTTCGCTTCCTTAATTTGTACGCACTCGGAAAATGGAATCTCGTAAATGGACTGCTGCGGATGGACTTGGATCGATTGAGGTGTTGGAAGTCTTTGGCAACGACTTGACAGTCGTGAACGCTGCGCGAGTGTCTTTCGCGAAAGAAGCCGCTGAAATGACGGGAAGAGACGAAGGACTCATACGATACTTAGCAAAACACAAACACATCAGCCCCTTTTTCCATCCTCAAATACGCCTTCGAATCAAGATGCCACTCTTTGTCGCCCGAGAGTGGTTTCGCCACACGATCGGATTTGCACGCAACGAAGTGTCCCGTCGTTATGTCGATTCAGAACCTGAACTGTGGTTTCCTCAGGCCGATTCCCTAAGAGAACGAGATCCCAAACTCAAACAGGGAAGCAAGCCAACTCCCATTGAGGGAGCCGATGCCGTGGTCGAAGAGATACGCGCAGCAGGTCTTCAATCCATTACGTTCTACAAGTCTTTAATGGAAAAGGGTGTTGCACCCGAAATTGCACGGGCCGTGTTACCACAGGGGATGTACACCGAGTTCATTGAAACGGGGTCCCTGGCCGCCTATTCTCGTTTGTGGGAGTTGCGCACGGATCCAGGGGCCCAGCGGGAAATACAGGCCTATGCGCGAGGCATTGAGGATCTGCTTCTTCCCCACTTTCCTGTCTCGTGGAAGGCGCTATGTGAAACACCTGTTGTTCCTGAATCGAACCCTGCGGTTCCGAAAGCACAGGAACTACCGGTACCTCAAACTGCATCAAACAGCGGTTCCGTGTAATGTAGGCTGCCGACAACGAAAGCAGCAGAATTTCGACGCTGCTTCGAATGATAATTGGGTGATCATTGAGCGCAAGTCCATACGGAATCCACAAGGTGGAGGAGATCACGCTCAGATAGCAAAAGGTCAGCGAATAGATGTTTGTGCTTTTTTTGGTATAAAGAAGATACATAAAAATGAACCGTGCGACAATGGAAAACTAACTGCTGTGTAAGGCAAGACGAGCACATAGGTGTCCGCCATTCTACCAACACTGTTTTTGTAAATCGCCGAAATAAACACGGAAAAACACAGATCCCGGATCGTTTCGGATTATATTCTACCGCTTGTTTAGATGGAAACTTCTACTGCAAATACCCTAGGTCTCATAGCAGGCGGCGTTGCGTTTGTGGGTGCTGTGCTCGGTTATCAATATTACCTCCTTTCTCCCGCACAGAAGAAGGAACTGAGCCAAACACGTATGGTGCGTCGTGGAACTCGTAAGAATTCTCGTAAATAAACAACATTTGTAAAATGTTCTTGATTTCAATCCGTGATTGCAATCAATAAGACCAATGAATTGTGTAACAAGCGTGTTCTGACAACCAAACAAGGGCTTCACGAAACAGATCGTGATCTGCTTCTCTCCACGCACAATGTTGGAGAGACACAGATTCAGCAACATCATTCCACGTTGGAAACGCATTCAATATATCCTGCGGGCTGGCTCTTAGTTGTTCAATGTCCGGTGGCAGGTAACGCGATAAATGAGGGCCTTTATGATGAACAAATCGAAGAAATCGTGTAGGGACCACGGCAATTGTGGTAAAAGCGGAAGGTGCTCCTGTTGTGGCATCAATCGGAAGTTCCAACACGATGTCCATTGATAATCCCATAATGTTTGATCCGATGTCTGCAAGCGATTTCAATTTTTGGATGTGACTCACAGTTTCTGTATAATTCTGTGTTGATATCCAGTCGTCTTTAGAACATCGAGTTCCTTGTATTTTCCACTTGCGATATAGGTATCAACATACGAACTGATATAATTTACATTGGTATCATCCACAATCACAATACCACCATTCTTTACAAGAAGATTCGCATTTTTCATATCATGTGAAATACAATGCTCTGAGTGTCCTCCGTCAACATGAACCACATCAAAGAGTCCTACATGATTCGCTCGTATCCATCCTGGCATCGTCAGCGTGGAATCACCTTCAACGTAGGTAAATGTTACGTGGGGAAAGGTGGATTTCATAAAGTCGAGGCAGGGTCTTACATAAGGATGCTGACCAATGTCAAAAATGGTAAAATCGATTGGCGTTGTGTCTCTTCCTAAGAGAAGCAACATGGCAGAATGACCTGCATTAAATCCAATCTCGCATATCTTTGTTTTCGCCTGTGTTCCGCACCAGAAGAGATTCAGTTGTTTGCTGTACAGATCTGGAAACCGCCGAAGGGAGTTGTGAAGATAGAAGGAGTTCCCTTCCAATGAACTACCTGAATTCACAACGATTTTCTCAATGTCTTTCAAATGTTCTTCCTTTCGTGAAGAACATCGTTCGTAAGCCTGTGTGACTTGAGATTCATCAAACTCCGGCATCTTTGATAATATAGAGATTTGGACGTTTAGACT
>Ga0114967_10003882_pt1 | contig 12176 bp, 17 predicted proteins | sample M_130628_MF_Meta_FD_92639 | JGI IMG/M metagenome (GOLD analysis project Ga0114967, IMG submission 92639) | Freshwater microbial communities from Lake Montjoie, Canada to study carbon cycling - M_130628_MF_MetaG | ecosystem: Environmental > Aquatic > Freshwater > Lake | place: Lake Montjoie... | reverse complement strand
CGTCTGCCCGCGGGAGACGAACTCCCGGCAGACGCAGCGGCCACCCGCATGCCGGAAGGCCGAGCCGTGGCAAACCACGGCGCTCAGACTGGCGGGAACAAAAATGCCGCCGCCAAAAAGGGATCAGGCGCCACGCTCGAACTCAAAGCGAAAGACGCCGAGGCGATGGGCCAGCAGGGCGGAGCCTCTCCCTCCCGCTCGGCGAGCACGGCGTCGCCCACCACTGAGGCGCTCACTGCGATCCCCTCGGGCCTGATGGTGGAGGCGGTTGCCTTGCCGCCAGCGGCGCCACTACCGAGTGTGCAGGCCGCTCCGGTGCCAACCGAGCCCACGAGCGAAGCGCCCACAACGCCCAGCGGCGAGAACCCTGCATCGCCCTCGCGCGACGCCGAGCACATGAATTCCGCCACTCCCCGCGGGCTTGATGTCCGCAGTCAGGCCTGGCGGGAAAATCTGCTCGAAACCGCGCGCCTGCGCATGCCTGGTCTGGGCGCCGCCGGCACGCTGCAAACCATCACTCTGCAGTTGCAACCTCGTTTGATGGGCACCGTCACCATGACCCTCGCGCTCACCGCCAGCGGGGGCGTGCAACTTCGACTGGGCGCCTCCAGCGAGCGTACGCGGCGGTTTTTCACGGCTGAAGCGCCGGCCATCGCCGCCAGTTTTGCGCGCGGTGGCCTGAACGTTTCGCGCATCGAAATTCTTGAAAATCAGTCCGACCCTGCGGCGGCCTGAGACTCCCCACACCGTAATTCTGGAGCACTAGGCCCATGGCCGATAAAGCAGACAAAGCCGATAAGAACGCTGCCGCCGCTGACCCCGGAGCGCCCAAGAAATCCCCGGTAAAGATGGTCCTGATGATCGTGGGCGCATTGCTCTTGATCGTCGCGAGCGCCGCGGGCGGTTTTTTCGCCAACAAAATGATGTCGCCGCCGCAAGACGAATTTGCGGGGCTGCTCAATCCGGCGGCCGGCACGGAGCGAAAAGAGGAACACTCAGAACACGACAAGGAAACGGCTGCCGAAGAAGACTGCGTGCCGGTGGAAGCCAAGGCGGACGGTGAGAAAGAAGGCGGTGAGCACGGCGGCGGCGGTGAACACGGTGCCAAGAAAGAAGAAGGGGGTAAACCGCCCTGCGGCCCGAAGAAGAAGAAAGTAGAAGTGGAGGCGGAATTCGCCACCACCTACTACGACTTCCCGGGGACTTTCACGGCGAACCTGAAAAACTCAAAGCACTTCATTCAGGTCACGATCGCGCTATCCACCCAGTACGACGACCAGGTCATCACGAATGTAAAAACCCATGAGCCGGCCCTTAAAGGCGCGGTAATCGCGACGCTGGCAGATTTCACCGACCAGGAGATCGTAGGCTTCGAGGCCAAGCAGACCATTGCCGATCGGATTCGGGATGCCATCAACAACGTGCTGGTGAAGAAGACTCGCTTCGGCGGCATCGAAGAAGTCGTTTTCACCTCCTTCGTCACGCAATAAGACTGCCGGCATGGGATCTGTCAAAACCTTAAGCGAGCAGGAAGTTTCCGCGCTGCTCGCGAGTCTTTCCGGCAGCGATGCGGCGCCGCGGGTGGGCGTGTCGGAGTCGGTAGAAGTGCTGCCCTTCAACTTCGCCGGCGACGACATGTCGCTGATGGGCGATCTGCACGCCTTGAACGCGATCGACGACCGCCTGGGCCGCGCGATGCGCAATGTCTTTCAAAGCTTTTTGCGTTTCCAGCCGCGTATCACTGCCTTTCCGCCCGAGGCGAAGACGCTTGACGAATATCTGGAATCCTTGCCGCCCTTCGTCAGTCTCAACTCGCTGAAACTGGAGCAGCTCAAAGGCACCGCCTTACTCACCTTCCGGCCAGACTTCATCAGCCTGCTGGTCAATCGATATTTCGGCGGCACGGGGCCCGCGTCCACCACCCGGCAAAATGAATTTACGCCCACCGAAGAACGGGTGTCCCGGATGATCACCGAAAAAATCGCCGCCCAGATCAAGCTGGCGTGGCGCGACACCATGACGCTGGACGTGAACATCGTTGGCACCGAAACCAATCCCGCCTTCATCGCGTTTTGCGAAGGCTCCGACATGATCCTCGTGAACAGCTTCGCGGTGCAGGTGCCAACGCTCGATCCTTTCGTGATTGACCTTTGCTACACCCTGCAGACGCTGAAGCCCATTGCGCCACTGCTACGCTCGAAGTTGAGCTCGAACATGGCCGAAGAAGACCTCACTTGGCGCGAGCGGCTCTACGAAGCCGTGCTCAATATCGGTCTGACCGTGCGGCCGCGAATCGCCGAGCCCGACATCACCCTTTCTCAACTGCTCGATCTGGAGCCCGGCATGGTGGTGAACATCCCGTCGGTCGCAGGACTCACGCTCTACATTGAAAAGCAACGCTATGCGGCGGGCACGCTGGGCGACGTAGGCGGCAACGCTGCCGTAAAAATTACCGAAATTTTCGAGGAATAAACCGCGATGGACTCCCAGGAACTGACCAATGCCAACCGCCGACGCGGCGACAATCTCCGCCTGCTCGAAAATATCGACGTCAAACTGACGGTCGAGGTGGGCGCTACCACGCTAAAAATCCGCGACCTCATCCGGCTCAATGAAGGCTCGGTGATTGAACTCAATCGTCTGGCCGGCGAGCAGCTCGATATTTTCGTGAACGGCGCAAGCATCGCGAAGGGCGAAATCGTGATGGTGGGCGAACGACTTGGGGTGCGATTCACCGAAATCGTAACGCCTGAGAAGCGTCTTCTCGATCTGTGAACAGCCCGACCCTGATGGAACGCGCTGCGCAAGTCATGGGCCCTTTGACGCTCATCGTGTTGCTGCTGGTCATGCTGTGGGGCCTGGCCTTGCTGCTGCGTCGTCAGGGGCTGAACCTGCAGGGCCGCATGAGCAAGGGCCGCCGACTGCAGGTGGTTGAGGTGGTCTGGTTTCGACCCGGCAGCGGCTGCGCGCTCATTGAGATTGACCAACGCCCGTTCGTGGTGGCGATAGGTGAGGCCAGAGCGCCGCGCCCGTTGGCGACCCAACCCGTATCGGAGCCATCCGATGCACACTAAGTGGCGCGCGGGCGTTGGCTTGGCCTTGCTCCTGATCGGCATTGAGACTTTCGCGGCCCCGCTCGATCTCACAGTCTTGCAGGCCGCGCCACAGAGCGGGGGTGGGGTGAGCTACTCGGTGCCCCTGCAGTTGCTGCTGCTGATGTCGGCGCTGACCATTCTGCCGTCGCTGTTGCTGATGGCGACCTCCTTTACCCGCATCATCATTGTGCTGTCGATTTTGCGTCAGGCACTCGGCACCGCGCAGACGCCGCCCAATCAGGTGATGATCGGAATCGCACTGGTCGCGACCATTCTGGTGATGCAGCCGACCTACGAGAAACTGAATCAGCAAGCTATTGCGCCGTATCTCGCGGGCGAGATGGCGGGCGACGTTGCCATCGAGCAGGGCCTGACGGTGGTCAAACGCTTTATGTTGGCCAACACCAAGGAGGCGGACCTTATCGCCTTCGCCGATTTGGTGGGTGGGAAAACCTTCAAGCGGATCGACGACGTGCCCATCACCATCGCCGCCCCGGCCTTCGTCGCCAGTGAAATGCGCACAGGTTTCGAGATGGGCTTCATGCTGTTCATTCCCTTCCTGGTGATCGACTTGGTCATCGCCAGCATTCTGATGTCGCTCGGCATGATGATGGTCTCGCCGATGCTGGTGTCGCTGCCGTTCAAGCTGCTGCTGTTTGTGAGCGTTGACGGCTGGGCGATGACCATTGGTTCGCTCGTGCAGAGCTACGGCAAATAGGAGCGGCAGCCATGCCCGAGTACATCACGCTCATTGGTCGGGAAGCCTCCTGGACGCTGTTCTACCTGATGGCGCCGCCGATTATGGCGGCACTGGTGGTCGGCCTGGTGGTCGGCGTGGTGCAGGCGGCGACCTCGGTCAATGAAATGACCTTGTCGTTCGTGCCCAAAATTATCGCGGTGTTTCTGGTGATGGGCTTGCTCGGGCCCATGATGCTGGACCGCTGTCGCGTGCTGTTTGCGCTGGTGTTTGAGCGCATCGCCGGGATGGCGTTTTGACCACGCTCCAACACGCCGCCGTCTTTGAGTGGCTGTATCAGGTCGCGTTCTTTCACCTGCGCATCTCGGCGTTTTTTCTGGTGGCGCCGATCCTGAGCGCCAACCCGCTCAATCTTCAGGTGCGCTTGGCCATTGTGTCGTTGGTCGCGATTCTGGTCGCAGGCCAAGTGCAGGCGCCCTTGCCGGCGGCAGAAGACATGTGGCCGCGAGTGGTGCTGGCGGGGCGCGAAGTGATCCTCGGCTCATCCCTCGGCTTGTTTCTGCGGGTGCTCTTCAACGCCGCCGCCGCCGCGGGGGAAGTCATCGCCGCCACCATGGGCCTCAGCTTCGCGGCGATGGTGGATCCGTCCAGCGGTGAAGGAAATCCAATCGTCGCGCAACTCCTCAATCAGCTCATGCTGATCGGCTTTCTGAGTGTGCAGGGGCCGATGCTGATTTTGGGCCTGCTGGTACGTTCCTATACCACCTGGCCGCCGGCGAATGCCGGTCTGCCGGTCGGTATGTTGGCGGAAGTGGCCGCCTCGGTGGGGCCAATGTTAGTGCAGGCCATGGTGCTGATGTCGCCGGTGGTCTTCGTGGTGGTGTTGATGAATATCGGTACCGGGATCCTTAACCGGCTCGCACCCCAAATGAATATGTTTTCCATCGGCACGCCGCTTGCGCTGCTTATCGGCGGTGCCGCCTTGGTGGTGTTCATGCCGGATATCAGCGTGAAACTGGTCGCGCTGGTCAATGACGCGCTGGCGGCGACCGATGCGCTCCTGTCTTCGCATCCCGTGAAGTAAGACCGCCATGGCCGAGCAGCAAGACGACAGTCAGGAGAAAACGGAGGAACCCTCCGAGCAAAAGAAGCGGCGCGCGCAGGAAGAAGGGCGCACGATTCACTCGAAGGACCTGCTCTCCTTGGCGGCGCTCGCCGCGGCCTTCGGTGCGCTGGCGGTGCAGGGGCAAGCGATGGTGAGTTCGCTAACTGTCCTGTTGCGGCAGGCTTTGCTGCTGCAGACCTCGCCGGAAGGCGAAGTTGCGCTTTTAAATCAGATCGGTAACGCGGGCATTCAAACCTTGGGGCTGGTGTTAACCGTGGCGGTGCCGGTGGCGGTGGCGGTGCTGTTGTTCCAGTTCGGGGTGGGCGGCTTCAATTTTTCGTGGCAGGCGCTGGAGCCCAAATTCAAGCGACTCAATCCGCTGAGTGGGCTCGCCAGACTGTTTGGCAAACAGGCGCTGTATGAACTGGCGAAAACCATGGCCAAGTCGGCGCTGGTACTGGCGGTTATCTATTGGGTGTTTAGCGACCAGTGGACTCGGCTCGGTGGTCTGATTCACACCAGCCTGCCGGGCGTGACGTCGGTGGTGACCAGCGAAATCTGGCGGCTGGTGAGGGCCTTGCTCGGTGTTGCGCTGCTCTTCGCGCTGATCGACCTCACCTATCAGTGGTGGCAGCACCGGCAGTCGATGATGATGACCAAGCAAGAGGCGCGCGATGAGCATCGGCAGAGCGAAGGCTCGCCCGAATTGCGCGCCCGCATTCGCCAGATGCAGCGCGAAATAACGATGGCCCGTTCGTCCGGTGGCGTGCGGGATGCGACCGTGGTGCTGGTGAATCCCACGCATTTTCTGATCGCGCTCAGCTATCAGGCGGGCGAAGACCAGCCGCCCACTGTGTGCGCCAAGGCGCAGGGCAAACCCGCGCTCAAACTGCAGGAAGAAGCGCGCGCGCTGGGCATACCCGTGCATCGCCAGCCCGACCTTACTCGCGCGATTTTCTTCACCTGCGATGTTGGGCACTCGATAAGAGAAGAGCTGTTTCAGGCGGTAGCGGTCATTTTGGCGCACGTGTTGAACGGCGCCGAAGGCGAGCCGCCGACGGCTGCGCCGCCGACCGAGTTTCTGTTCGATGAAACCGGGCGCCGCCTGCGGAGTGGCGCATGAATCAAGCCGCCACAGGGCCTGCCCGTCAGTGTCGCGGCTGCCCGCACTATTACGTGACACATCAAGCCAGAACCCCGCACGGGTGCCGACGATTTGGCTTTGCCAGCGCCATCCTGCCGGCACAACTTGTGCAAACCTATACCCGATCGCCCTGTGAGGGCGGTGTTAGCCGCGAATCCCGAGGAGTAAAAAGATGAGTGAGCCCCTACTGGAAGAAATTCAGAAAAGCATCTATATCGCGCTCGAAAGCGCCGATGCGGCAACTGATGCCATCAAGGAGATAGGTCGGATCAAGCATGACGTGGTCGAGCGCGGTGAGCGCATGGTGAGCGGCATGAAGATGGTTCACAAACGCATGATGGTGACGGTGGGCGCGCTGGCCGCCTTGGGGGGCGTCTCGCTCCTGATCGCCTTAACCCTCATGTTCTCCACCCGCAGTGAATTCGAGCGGATCGGCGAAGTCTCACGCGAAGCGCTGAAGACCTACATCGGCGACGTGAACACCCTGACGGCCGCGATTAAGGAATCAGGGTCCCCCAAGGCGCAACTCGAGGCGCTGACTGCCGCCCTCGGTGCGCAGCAGCGGGAGGCGGCCGATGCGCTCACCTTACAGAAAGAAATGTTTGAAGGCCTGACCAAGGAAGTGAAAAGCCATCAGGAAGCGGTGACCGCGATTCTTAGCAAACCGGCCGCCGCCACTGCGCCGCGCGTCAGCGCGCCGGTGAAAGCGGCAGAGGCTGATTCGGTGGAACTGGCCGCGATCAATCAACGCCTGCGTGTGCTGCAGCAGTTGATTGAGCGGATTCCGCGTGCGGCTGCTGCGCCGGTATCGGCACCGCGTGGCGCCACCGACGCGGAAGCCAGGATTCTTGCCCAGCAGAAGGAAATTCTTGGCGCGCTGGGCGATTTGATTAAATCGCAAAACAGCGCGCTCCTGATGCTCCAGAAGCAGAAGGGCAGTCTGAGCTATCCATGAATATTTCGGTCGAAGCCAGTGCCGAGGAGGAGATCCCGGCGCTCGCCTATCAGGTCATTCAAATCGACCCCGAATGCGTTGAGCGGCATTTCTACTGCGTGGGCGATGTGCTGATTTTTAGAGGCGATGCGCTTGCCGAGATTAGATCGGCTGCGGCAAGCGCCGAGGAACTGCTGGCGAGTCCCGGGCGCAAAGGGCGTTTCGTGCTCGTGCAGCGGGGCGACGCGCTGGTCGAAATGCGGATGGAACGCGGCGCCTCAGGCTTGCTGCTCGACGCCTGTCCGGCGCCGGATGAAATCCCGGAAATGGCGGCTGAGTTACCGTGGACCGAAATATTCAAAGATGAACGGCGCTTCTACCCTTTGTTGGCCGAGGGCAAGTCCTTCCTCGCGCTGGCCTTTCCGGTAATTTATTTCCTGATCGCTGGGGCCTGGCGCCAGTTGGCGATCTGCGCCTGTTTCTATGCGGTGGCAGCCCTTGTGAGTCCACTTTTCGTCGTCGTGACCTACGCGCTGCTGAGCTACCTGGCTTACGCCTCGGGGCCCGAGTTAGTGGCGGCGGATTATCGTTATTACGATCGCAAAATTTGGGCTCGGCTGCGGGCAGCCGACCCGGCTTCGCTCAAGCTTTGGACGGATCCGTTGCTAGTGGGCCGGCCGGCGGTACCGAAGCCGGCCGAGCTGCCTGCGGCGTAGTGGTTTTCGGTCGGTGTAATTTCGCGAGCAAGACGATCGTGCCTGCATCGACGCCGGTGCGCTGAATCACTTCCGCGTCGCCCACGCCGCTTTTGATCAGACGCAGCGCGTGATCGAAGGGATGGGGAGGGTCGGAAGACACGTTCTCGGCGGCGCGCGGCGCGGAGCCTCGTTCGTTGGGTGCGCTGACCGCGAGTGTCAGTGCTTTCAAATCCGAGCGTCCGCCAGCGACCTCCTGGGTCAAGAGCCCGAGGGTGTCGTTGACGGTCTGTAGCGCGGTCTCCTGCTGTTGGGCGCGCGCCAGATTTTCCCGTTGATGGCGGAGCAACTGCCGATGCTGGTAGCGCGCCGCGAGCCATCCGAGCAGTAAAGCCAGCACTGAGCCCAGCAGCGGGAACTGCTCCGGCGTCAGAACCAGTTCAAGGGAGGGCAAACTGAATACTCCCCTCGAGCGGCCGGGACAGCGCGGCCCTGACATGCGTTTTTACGCTCTCCAGAAACGCTGTGTTGCTGATCAGGATGGCATCCTCGAGCGCTGTGCGGCGCTGTGGGGTGATTTCCACATTGCCGCACAGGCGTTGGTGAAGGGAGAGCTGACGCAGCGTGGCGCTAAATTGCTCCACTTGCGCCTGCACGCGGTGGTGCTGGCGATTCTCGATGCAATGCACGAGCTCGCGCAGCGCCGCACACGCGTCCAGTACCGCGTCAGCGTTCCCGGGTTGCGACGTTGCAGACATTGAATCAGGAGTTACCGCGTTGGGGCGGGAGGTCGAGTTCCACCATCTTGCGCGCAATCTTGGCGAGGTCGATGGGATACCGACCTTCCTCGATCAGGCTCTTGATGCGATTGACCGCTTCCATATCCACCTGCGCCGGCTCGCTAGTCGCCGAGGTGCGGGTGTCTGCATACAGTTCACGACTGACTTCTCGCGTGTTAGCAGGGGGCGTTTCTGCGACGCGCGCAGCCTCCGCAGGGCTACGCTCCGTTCGCGTCTGGCGCGTCTGCTGATTCGCGATGGCGCTGGCGCCGACAGAATCAATTTTGTCTACCATGAGTTTTAGCCTCTATCCGATTGGGGCAAATGTACCCTTACGAGTGAGCTAGACGGCGGGCGTTGCCGCTCTTTTAGCTCTTTTTCAAAATTTCTCGATCACACCTCGACCGGGTCCCTCGGCCCGCGCTTTCATCTCTTGTCCGGTACTGGGATTGCGGGCCTTGAACGGCGCGCCGGTGGCGGCATCTTCCAGCGCGACAACCTCCGTGCTTATCGCAAATCCCTTGCCTTTTATTAGCAAGGTGACCGTTTCGCCGCGCACGATGACTGCCGCGGGTCGAACCAGATGGGTCGTGAGTACCGTACCACGGGCAACATTGGTGACCGCGGAGAAACTCGCCAGATTGGTGGCTTCGGTGAGCGCGTCCTGATGCTTCGCGGCCGGCACGTCTACCGCTTCGAGTGCTGCCGGGTCGAGGCTTTCGCCGCGGCGTAAGGGGGCGGTCGTTCGCCACACGCGCAGGCTGGCCGGCGTGGCGATGACAACGTCAGCGGCCGCCGGTGCGAGTGTGAGGACCGGCGCTGCAAGTGCAGCGGGCGCTTTCTCAGCCTGGGCTGCGCCATCGCGGCCAGCCCATTGCGCGCCATTCGGAGGGAAGCGGAAGCGTCGACGCCAACCGCCTTCCGGACAAGACAGCTCCACCTGTAAGCCGCTCTTGTCGACCGGCTGCACCGCCAACGGCGAGGCGCAGGTCGGCACCCCGAGACGCGGGTCGATCGCCGGCAGGCTGTGCGTAAAAGACAGGCCGCGAATCTCGAGGTAACGCTGGAGCGGCGCTCGCAAGGGGTCAACGGCATCCACAGCGGCCAGCGAGGCCTGCAGGCCGAGCAGGCTCGTCACCCAGAGGGTGCATGCAGCGCGTTTAATGGCCGTAGTAATAAATGGGGGCACGAGGCTGCTCCGGAGTCGTGGGGACAGGCGGGATGATTGGGGCCGGCGGCCGCGCTGTTTGGGGCCAGGCCAGCAGGGCGCCGGCGATCAGCCGGTTCGGATTGCCACCCTTGAACGCAGCGGGATTCTGCGCCACCGCTAGGACGCGCCATTGCTTCAACGCGGCCCGCGCAAGGCCAAATTCCTTCATCAGAATGTGGTCGAGGGAGTCGCCGCGCTGCACTCGATACCCGGGCTGTGCGCTGGCGGCGATGACGGGCGCTGGTGCGGTGACGGCGTTCGGCAAGAGCACCGGCGGCAAGGCTGGCTCGGCGTGGACCGGCCAGCAGCAGGCAACACCAAAGAGCAGGGCGGCCGTCAAGCGCCGGGAGTGTGGGAGATTCATGTGCCAGTGCTCAGGAGGGTCACCTGCGTCACGCTGCCCGGCGCGGGGGTTGGCCCCAGCGCTTGCAGAACGGCGCGCAGCGGTTCAATTTTGGCTGCGGTGAAAAACAACTGCTCGCCACGCGCCGTTCGCGCTTCAAGCAAGGCCCCCGCACTCAGGCCGTGCGCACTGCCAGCGGCGATCGCGAACGTCTCGCCATCGCGCTCCAGGCTGAGGCGGGGTGGCGCACACAGCGTCATTTGCAGTTGTTCTGCCAGTAGTAAGGGGAAGCGTGGCGCAGCCATCCGGCCTTGCGCGTCGATCGCGAGCGCTTCGCGAATGGGCGGCAGCGTGAGGGTTTCGCCGGAGAAGCCATCTTCAAACGTCGCATCGGTGGTGAGCATGAGCGTGCGCTCCACGGCGCGGCGGCGGGTTGATGACTGGGCGTTGAGCGTTACCGCAACCCGGAGGCTGCCGCGCGGGGCGAGTGATTCACGCTCCGGGACGGTCAGTTGCTGGTAGGCGCTGGCCACGGGCTTGCGAAAAACGAACGGGGTGCCGTTGGCACTGCTGTTCAGCGCATCAAACACGCGCCGGTCAAGCATGGCCTCGTAAGCGCTGGCCCCACGGACGCCAGCGGCATCCAGCGGAATGCCTTTGCTGCTGCTGGCCACCGTAACGGCAATCGCGCCCCCCAGGCGATGCGTCGCGCAGGCCCTTGTGCCCTCATCGAAAACCGCATCGATGTGGGTCTCGGCGACGTCGTCGGTCACGTTTGCGCTAATGACCTCGTAGTTCAGCATCTTCTGCGTGCTATGCACGACAGTTCGCTCTTCCAGACCGCCTAGCTCGGTAACGACGCTGGTCGCGTTGATGACGGCACCTTGTTTAACACTGGCATCGCGCAGGGCCTCGGCCAGCGCGGCGCGTTGCGCCGCCCCCACGTCCTGCTCAAGCACCAAGGCCCGGCCCTCGCCGCGCACGCGTTCCAGCGCTTGCGCATTGAGCGCCAGCGGCAACAGACAGCAAGCGAGCACGGCCTTGCGGCGCAGCGCAGACATCCGCTCAGACTCCGCCAGTGCGTGCGCTTTGGAGTGCGCGCACGACATCACGCCCGTTCACCTTGAGCACCACTTCGTAGCTGTCGTCACCCACCGGATTGATCCGTTCCGTTGTCGCGCCGCGCACCACGCCCTCTACGGATAAGCGCACCTGATCATTGCGCACCATCACCTCGGTGACGGTGGTGTCGCCTTCTATCTTCGCGCCGTAGATCTGTTCGGCCAGATCGCGCAGCGCAGAGATGCGTGCCGCCCGAATGGCGAGCAATCGTTGTTGTTCGGGATTTTTGCCGGGCTGCGATTGCACAACGGCATGTCCCACGCCTTTCAATTCCTTCGCTGCGAGATCGGAGAGATCTGCGGGCGGCAGTGCCGGATTGGGCGGTGGCGTGTGAGCGCACGCCGCGATGAATAAAAGGCCAGTGGCCAGGAACAGTTGTTTCATCCGTCGAATCTCCAGTGCCGCAGCAGGAAGCGCTGCGCCGAGTGATTTGCAATTCAAGTGCCATCACGACACGCACTCAACGCAGCAGGATTGCCTGAATGGCTGGCACCGAACTTGCCTTACTGGTCTGCGGACGGCGTCGGACCCGAGTTTGTCTGGCAATTCAGTGACAATAACTGTGGAAGGTGTGACAAGTGGAAAGTGTCCTGTCATTTTTTGGACAGACTGAAGGGCGCGGCATGAGCGCCGGCGCAGTGATGCCGCTGCTAATCGTCGCCCTGATCGTCATGATGGTGGTGCCGCTGCCGAGCATCCTGCTCGATGTGTTTTTCACCGCCAATATCATGCTGGCGCTGCTGGTGGCGATGGTGAGTGTGAACACGCATCGTCCGCTCGATTTCTCTGCGTTTCCCTCCGTGCTCCTGATCGCCACCGTGTTGCGTCTGGCCCTCAACGTGGCCTCCACCCGGGTAGTGCTCGCCGAAGGTCATAACGGCCCCGATGCCGCGGGCCATGTGATTGAAGCCTTTGGCGAGTTCGTGATCGGCGGCAACTACACCATCGGCATTTTGGTGTTCATTATTCTTGTGGTGATCAATCTCTCGGTGATTACCAAGGGCGCGGGCCGCGTGTCGGAAGTGACCGCGCGTTTCACGCTCGATGCAATG
>Ga0114967_10003880_pt1 | contig 12183 bp, 13 predicted proteins | sample M_130628_MF_Meta_FD_92639 | JGI IMG/M metagenome (GOLD analysis project Ga0114967, IMG submission 92639) | Freshwater microbial communities from Lake Montjoie, Canada to study carbon cycling - M_130628_MF_MetaG | ecosystem: Environmental > Aquatic > Freshwater > Lake | place: Lake Montjoie... | reverse complement strand
GTTACATTGACATCTACGGTAAGCTTGGCTGTCGTTTCATACAGCGGTTCCTCGAAAGGGGCATTAATGTGGACTGGGCCTTTATGGGCAATGGCTACATTAATGGCTTCATTAATAAAAATATCATTTGCTTCTGAGGCTTCTTCAAGGAGGTTAGCATTGTACAAAGAGTAATTCTTAAATAAATCTTCTTGGCGAATGGTTTGGCCGTCCCCTATATCAATCTTGTCATGAGGTCGATCGGCGGAGATTACAATCAGTGGAATCTGACTGTAGAAGGCCTCGGCAAAAGCTGGATAATAATTAAGCAAAGCCGAGCCAGAGGTGCAAACGACGGCTACCGGTTTTTTAGTTTGTTGGGCGATCCCTAAGGCAAAGAAAGCGGCGCAACGTTCGTCAGCTATGCTGTAGCACTGAAAGGCTGGATTATGAGTAAACCCAATAGTCAAAGGCGCATTTCGCGAGCCCGGTGAAATTACGATATCATGAACTCCTTTGGCGTTGCAGATCTCGAGGATGCTTTGTGCCAAAGGTATTTTAGGATAAATCATTTAATTTAGGTTTCAAGTAACAAAGGTACAAAGGTTGGAAGTTATTTTATACATTTAACCTTTAATTCTGACATGGCAACACTACAACTTCGACCCTACCATCCTGCAGATGCAAACGGCATCGTGGCGATCTTGAATTACTATATTGCTAATTCTACTGCGATATATGACTATGATTTGCGTACAGCAGCGCAACAACAGGCCCAATTGGATGAAAAAATAGAGAAAGGATATCCAGTTATCGTAGCCGTAGCCGGGGACCGCTTGGTAGGATTTGGCTACTACAGCGAGTTTCGATTTAGAGCGGCGTATCGTTTCACCGTGGAGCATTCGGTTTACGTTTTACCCAACGAACATGGTCAAGGCATAGGAAAAGCATTGATGGAGGCTTTGATAGCAGAAGCAAGAGCTCAAAAGCTACACACGATGATCGGTGTTATCGACTCGGAGAACCAGGACAGCATAACGTTCCATAAGCGCATGGGATTTGAAACCGTTGGTGTAATCAAAGAGAGCGGTTATAAGTTTGACCGATGGTTGCACAGTGTATTATTGCAGTTATTTATCTAGGAAGATTCCGCTCCTTAGCAGGGCTGTAGGAAGAAAAGCGTATAGCAAGCTATATTTAAGGGAATAACAAAGGTTTTCATGGAGTAAGTATGGAGTAAGTATAAAGTAACTATACTGTAAAGACTCACTACACATTATCAATCAGCACTTCATCGATCCTCAAACGGCTACAGCCAACTTACTTTTCTTGTAAGAATTTGCAAAAACACTTACCATTTTAACTACAAAAACCCGATGCTATGAGTACACCGGGCCTTTGAAAAAAATTGGGTTGTATTTTGAGTAAGAATGAATTAAATGATTTCGATGCCGTTTTGTTCTAATATAGCTAGCAAGTAGATGCTCTGGTTGGCGTCGTATTTTTCGATACCACTTTGGTACCATTTTTCAATAACATCAATTTGAAAAGGCGTATAACCTTCATCGCTGATATTCATTCCAAGCATACCTGCCAGTAAAAAATCCTCCAGCACTTTATTGGTTACGATTAGTTGTGGAATGCCAAATTCAACATTTCCATTTAAACTCTCGTAATTGAGTCTTCCTTGGTTAAAGCCATCCTTGTAAGCTTCATTGGTGTCTTTATCAACAAGCTTTGCATAAGGATTCTGGCCGAAGGCATATCCTTCTAGGTAATCTTGTCGGTATATGGGATTGAAAATATCTTTCATAAATACGGTTGTGGCTTTTATTGTTGTTACCAAAACTATTAACTATTTGGCAACGGTAAATTTAAAATCGTTTAAAGGAAAAAAAACTCTTTAAAGCACAAGAGGCGTGACGTTAATCGGTGTTTTTACAAAAAAAAACCGATGAATTTCTTCATCGGTTTTTTTAAATTCCATACTATTCAAGTTATTTTTTGTTAATCCATTGGATAATCTCGGGATCTGTCGGGAGTGTGCGAGGAGACAGTACTTTTACTAAATGACCTGATTCATCGATTAAGTATTTTTGGAAGTTCCACTCCACTTCACTGTCTTGGAGACCATTTCTTTTCTTCTCGGTTAAGAATTGGTACACCGCATGTTTATCGCTACCTTTTACGGATATTTTACTCATCATCGGGAACGTTACGCCGTAATTGGCTTTACAAAATTTAGCTATTTGCTCATTACTTCCAGGTTCTTGAGATCCAAAATTGTTGGCTGGAAAACCTACAATAACAAAATTCTTGTCTTTGTATTTTTCATAGATTGACTCTAAGTCTTGATATTGCGGTGTAAGTCCGCATTCCGAAGCCGTATTGACAACTACTATTTTCTTTCCTTTCAGGCTGGCAAAGTCAAAGGATTTCCCGTATAGGTCGGTTACTTTAAACTGGTAAATTGTTTCTGCCTTCGTTACATCTGTACTCATTTTGCTTTTGTTGTTTTGGGGAGTTGTTTTGGTTTGCGCTGCCTGCGAGTAGCCCCATAGGAGTCCGATACCGCAGGCTAATAGTACTAATTTTTTCATCGATTATATTTTTGTTTTAAAATTAGGCATTCTTTAGATACCGCATTGTTATACGTTTCATAAAGTTTTGATAAAATAAAGAGCTCAGCGACTAAATCAATCGCTGAGCTCTCAACAAACAAGATAGAACTATTTTCTACCCACCAAAACAAAATGAAAAAAATCCCATAGCAGATTCTTCCCTAACTCTATATGCTATAACAAACTAAGTAATAAGTCCCCTACCCTAGAAACTCTTAATTTTTTGTTAAAGTAATAAATACCAATAAGTTCGATGGTTACGATGTACATTGAAAAATAAGAATTTCTAGTGCATTCATCAAAAAAAAGGTTCACTTGCGTGAACCTTCCCTTTTATTTCTTCCGGTAGTGCTTTCTGTAGCTTGGATACGCTAATGCGCCCATCGCCGTCATTCCTCCGAGGGTTAACCAAATCCAACTCAAGGACTTTGCCTCTCCACTGGCATAGGAATGTAAACCTACTAGGTGGAAGTTTACACCATAATAGGTGAACAAGATGGATACGAAAGCGTACAATGCCATCAAGTTGAAAAACCACTTATTGCGCAAATAAGGAACAAAGCGGGCATGGATTACAAAGGCATAGATCATGATGCTGATTAAGGCCCAAGTTTCTTTTGGGTCCCAGCCCCAGTAGCGACCCCAACTCTCATTGGCCCACTGCCCTCCTAAGAAGTTTCCAATAGTTAACATGACTAAACCTATGGTTAACGCCATTTCGTTAATATAAGTAAGCTCTTGAATGTTAAGTTCCATGCGGGCTTTGTTCTTTTTGGTAGTGAACATGATTAACAAGAGGGACACAAAGCCTAAAATAGCACCGAGGGCGAACGGACCATAGCTGGCTACAATGACAGCCACATGGATCATCAACCAGTAGGAATTTAATACCGGCTGTAGGTTGGCTATCTCCGGATCAATCCAGTTGGCATAGGCCGCCGTCAAAATCATTGCCGTTACAAAGGCACAAGAAGCTACGGTCAATTTGGATTTGCGGTCAAAAGCCAATCCGAAGAACATGGTAGACCACGCTACATATACTATCGATTCGTAGGCATTACTCCATGGAGCGTGACCCGAAATGTACCAGCGGGCAATTAGGCCGAGGGTATGAATTACAAAGAGCAATCCAACTAAGAGGTGAAAGAAGTTCACCACAATCTTTAAGGCTTTGGTTTCTTTGAATATTTGGATAATGGTAAACAAAAACATTAGGATCGCAACTATGAGGTAGCCGTAGGGTAGTTTTTGGAATACATCGTATTTGTTATAAAGTATCTCGTAATTGATTTTTTCATCACTTGGACGCACGGCTTTTCCAAACTTCCTTTGATAGGTATCCATCCCCGATAAGAGCGTATTGGCAAAGGTATATTTTTTAGAAGTAGCCCCTTTTCTGAGTTCGTCCAAAAACAAAGGCAAAGCTGATTTGATAGTATCCAAAGCAGTTCCTGTGGCATGTTCGATTTCCAAGTACGACGCCCATTTATTGTTTTCGTCTCCTGGAATTGGAAAGATGCGCAATATTTTACCGCTTAAGGCAGCGTTCAATAGATTTACTTTCTTATCCGTTTCGATGAAGTCTTTTTGAAACTGGTCTGGGTTGGCCGCCTTATAAGCCTCATCCAAGTAAGGCGATAATTTGTAATTCCCACGTTCGTCAAAGCACGATCGGAAGGTCGCAAACTTATCGGTAGCCTTGATCCCTAATATTTTGCGGATACTATCGTTACCGCCTTTTATGTAAATGAGCGGGGTTTCAAACCAAACCGTTGGAAATTGCGTCATGGATATGAACGTTTGGTCCGAGTTCATGCCGTGATAGGTATCGCTATGACTTACCTTGCGCAACAATTCCGACGAGAAGGTATTGATAGGCTTCATACGTCCGCCTTCGTCTTGAATGACTAGGCGACCAAACTGTGCCGCTTGTGCCTCTGGTACTTTGTAATAGTTCAGAATCGAGTCGATTTGCTTTTGGGTCGGCAATACATTTTTAGTCGCGCTATTGTGCTGTCCAAAGCCTTGGAAAGCAGCAAACAAAAGTAGTAAGGAAGCCAAATTGGCTTTCTTCTTTTTAACATTTTCTAGTTTGCGTTTGATATCGGAAAAGCGAGTATTTTTAACGAATAGGATGGCTAGCATGGCAAAAAACAAAAAATAGTAGCCAATATAGGTGATGGTAGTACCCCAATAATCATGGTTGACGGATAGTATTGTACCCTTTTCATCAGGGTCGAAAGAAGCTTGGAAGAAGCGATAACCGCCGTGATCTAAAATGTGGTTCATATAGATACGAGCGTCAAATTTCTTTTTGTCTTCGGTGACTGTTACTTTGCTTTCAAACGAAGAAAAGCTTTTTTCAGTGCCTGGGTATTTTAGGGCGACGAAATCATTCAGTTTCACACTAAACGGCAAGTTGTAAACCTTGCTTCCATAGAAGATAGTGAATTCTAGATCACCAAGCTTCACTAATTTTGGTTCGCCTTGCTTACCCTTTGTACCTGTGACGGTTACCTGCTGTTCTTTGTTGCCCGACTTTAACGTAAGCGTTAGAGCGTTCTCTGGATTTTTGGCTTTATAGTTCCCACTCGATACAAAATCAATCACCCCAATTTTAGGTTGGTCCGGAATGACAAACTGTGCCCCACCAAGGTTGTACAAAGAGCGGTACATTAAGGGTCCTGCCAAATCTTTTTTCACCGTACCTTGTAGCTTATCAGCCATACGCATGAACTGTCCGTCAAAAGGCGTCGTAATGGTGTTATTGCGGGTATCGATATTAATGGCTCCTTGGGTGGGTTTATTCAGTGCAAACAAAACGTTGTGAATGTCTTGCACCTCCCCTTCTTTTAGAAAATGTTCGTTACGCATGCCACCACCTGACTCGACCAACTTAAGATAGGTGGCCCCGTTAGCTGTTTCTTTAATGGATTTTTTGACATCCATTTGGAAATCCTTATAATGGATTTCGAATGGCGTATCAGCAAAGCTTTCGTTTAGCGAAAAATCATTATTGGTAACCTGCGACAGCAACAAAGGTTTTTCGAAGATGCGGCGTTTAAGTTGGCCCTGATATTGCCCATCTACCCATACGGTAAGGAAGCATTTGTCAGAATAGAATTGGGTGGCCACAGCCCCTTCTCTTATGGGCATCATGCCTTCAAAACTAATGTAGCGGGTAATGAATGCCCCTGCGATGATAAAGATGAATGCTAAGTGCAGCATTAGGGTGGCCCATTTCTCTTTTTTGTAGAGTTGGTACCGCTTAATATTTCCAAAAAAGTTGATCATAAAGAACAACATGATGGCTTCAAACCACCACGCGTTATAGATGTAAATGCGCGCGGTATCCGTATTGTACTTGCTTTCGATGAAGGTTCCAGCGGCCATAGCCGAGGCAAAACCAAGAAACAAAACAGCCATTAAACGTGTAGAGAATAGAACGGAGAATATTTTTTTTTCCATGAGTTGGAAGCGATTTTTAAAAGAGTAACAAAAGTAAATTAAAATTGTTGATTTTTTTTGATTTAAAGGGGGGATTTTTTGTTGAAATAGCGAAGTCGTTCTCTGTCTTACTGCCCAAGTATCTAAGTCATTGATTAACTGATTGGAAAGTTTTTTTTAGGTTACGATTAAACCTTTTTTGATTTGCTTTGTCTAAATATAAAATCACAGGGTTATGAGTTATAAGTTGAGCGTTATGAATTATGAATTACTAAATAATGATTTACATGGATTAGCAACAGAGCGTTTGGAACCTCTACCATGGCGGCTGTGCCATTTGTTAGATTCCAAATAACGCATTTCGATACGCCGAAAATACCAACATCCAACATAAAAAAAAGCCCCTTGAAGCCCTTCTTGGGGCTTTTTTAATGCATTTACTCCTATTTTCATAGGCATGAACCGTTTCGTTTATAGGCATAAACCGATTGACGGATAGGCATAAACCGTTTCGTTCATCGGCATGAACGGATTGAAGCATAGGCATAAATTAAAAATCGGATTTATTTATCCTAAAAAAAGCAGATGTATAACCTAAAGACGCGTTGGATTTACTTGTTTTTACCCTAAAAAAGAACGGAAATAAGGCGAAATTAAGTACGAAAAATAAGCGGATAATTATGGTTTGGACCTGTAGTTTGTGAAAAAAAATATTTATATTTGGAAAAGCTAAACTGTTTTAAAGCGCTCTGCCCAGCTATCAGTCGCCTGGAAAAATATAACAATGCTACTAGTACAACAAAAACTTAATTTCTTAATCACATGAAAAATATAAAAACTCTTTTATCGATTGCAGGTCTACTTGTACTTACGCAAGTGGTTGCACAAGACGCCAATTTAAAGAAACGGAGTATCATTGAAATTGCGTTAGAAAAAAATGGGAAAATCGAAAAGGGTATTGGTTACCTCCTTGCCTTTGAGATGCCCCTTTTGGACAATAACTACACCGCGGTTGTATTTGATAAAAGTTTAATTGGAAGTGAAAAGAAAGTCATTTTATCCTTCCCCATGAAGAGCGGTCCTGATACAAAGTATGAAGTAGGTGATATTTCAAAATTCCTATTTACCAATCCATCCAATAATTTAGCCCTTATTCGCCTCGGAGAACTTGCGGCTACTATCGAGCATCAGACTATTTATTCTAACGTAGCCTTTGTTCCCGAGGATATGGTAGTTGACTTTTCTTTTCCTTTGGAAGCAAGTGAACTGAAAAAACTTAAAGAAAGTTGGGAGCAATCCATGGTAAAAAAATAAGTTTTGGATCGCGTATCCGACTTCAAAAGAACCATTCAGTTTTATGACCCTAGATGAACTAAAATACCCCATAGGAAGGTATGAGCAACCAGCTGAAATAACCGTTCCGATTTTAAAAGAATGGATTGCTACAATCGCAAACTTTCCCGAAAGACTTATAAAGGAAGTTGAAAATTTAAGCCCTGAGCAATTAGACACGCCCTATCGTCACGAGGGTTGGACCCTTCGGCGAGTAGTCCATCATTGTGCCGACAGCCACATGAATAGTTTAATGCGCTTAAAACTTGCCTTGACGGAGGACCAGCCTACCATCAAACCCTATTTTGAAGACCGCTGGGCTGAACTCTTGGATTCTAAAACAATGCCGATTACTGCCTCTTTGAAAATGATTGAGGGGATTCATGCACGGTGGGCAGAACTTTTAACACATTTGACCGCTGCTCAAAAAGAAAGAACGTTCCTCCATCCTGAAACGGGAAGGATTATTCGCGTCGACGAGAATATTGGCATCTATGCTTGGCATTGCGAACATCATCTCGCTCATATTACGGAAAAAAAAAAAAGAAACCATTGGCACTAAGTAAAACTAGCTGGTTATAAAGCGTATTGCCTATAGGATATGTGGACAGTTGGGCTAAAAATAAATCGTTACCTCCATTATTGCTATTATTGGTTTTCTAGAAATTTATTTTAAAACTTATGATACCCTTACAATTTAAAGTGAACATACAAGCCCCTGTCAGCACCGTTTATGAATTTATGTTGGGTTTAAACCACAAAACTACCTACGAACAATGGACTTCGGTCTTTAACCCTACCTCTACTTATGAAGGGAGTTGGGATAAAGGAAGCAAGATCCTGTTTTTGGGTGTGGATGAGCAAGGCGAAAAAAACGGCATGGTTTCTAGGATTGTGGAGAACCATCGCAACCAACGGGTTTCTATCCAGCATTATGGATTATTAAAAGGCAACGAAGAAATCATAGACGGACCTGAAGTCGCACAATGGGCTAATGGTATTGAGCAGTACACTTTTGAAGAACATGAGGGGGCGACTATCCTAACGGTTGAAATGGATACCGCGGAAGCGTTTGAAGGCTATATGAAAGAGCATTATCCAAAAGCATTAGCTAAGTTGAAAATGCTTTGTGAAGTTTGTGAAAAGAAATAATGATTTGGATTTAGACTTCTTGCCAGTTCACTACCAACACATGAAAAAACTGATTCGCTACCGAATACTGATCACACTAACTATCTATTCTCTTTGTATATGCTATGGGGTCCCTCCTTTTCATGCGTATTATTACAGTGAACCTCCGTTTATTCATTATTTCTTAATTAGTTCGGGCACGCAGTTGCTTTACCTCCTTCCTTCAAATAAATTCCTATTTTTTGAAAAACTGCTTTACGCTAGTTTGGTGGCTATTGGTACCTTATTTGTTGCGGGGTTTCTTGTGAGCAATGCGATGGACTACCTGTATGGAAGTGATACAAACTGGGACGAATTAAAATCGCCTGAACTGCTCGACAGTACTTTATTTTATATAGCTTCGTATTTAATAGGCATCGGTACTTTTACAGTAGTATCGCGATATAAAAAACCATTATATTCTTAGTATTTCGTTTAAAGTCAATTGGTTTCCCAAACAAAATAAAAGGGTATTTATTTGTTCATTGGCTCTAATCTTATTACTATTGTTATGGAAAAAGGAATAAAATAATGAAGTAGAAAGCGTCAGCAACTTCACAAGATACTTACTGCAAAATGTTAAATTCAATGAAAAACACAATCTATCTTCTAGCTTTTTCATGCTTGCTAATTTCCTGCAAGACGTATACGGTTCCGCCTGAGAGTTTTAAAAAGCAATGGATGGAGAGTGGTGCTAATACGCTTAAGGAAGTCAGCATCAACAAATCGTACAACCGAACTACAGCAAACAGTTTAAAGTATTTAAATGTGCATGACAAAGAAGGAAAGGTTGCCTTCCTCCAAAACTCGCCTTCAATCGAAATGCTTGTTACCCTTAAAAACGGAAAACAAAAACTATTCTACTTGGATACCGTAACTCTGGAAAATGACACCTTAAAAGGCATTAAATCAAGAATATTGGGGCTCACAAACGCGGTCGCATTTGCCGATATTGCCAAAATAGAGGTCCAAGATGGTGGAAAAAATTACCATTATGTTGACCCTCCTTTGGACGTCACAATTTTGGAACATTCTCACAAAATATTTGATCAGCGTGGCGACGTATTGGAACACCACCAATTTAAAATGGACACTGTAGGAGTGAAATATGATAAGTATACTAACTTTTATTATGCGCTTTGTAAATTTGATCATAGTGGTACAGAATTAGGCCTTGTGTACTACATTAATAAAAACGCATTGGAGATGGTAACCGTGCGCGAACGGAGTCCATTAGAGCAGGACGTAACATGGATTAATCAGTTTTTTATTGAAAACAACAACATCTTTGCCAAAAATAGTTATCCTCTAGCTAATAAAGAAGGTGAGACCGCTGTAAAGAAACGTTATTCCGACTATCAATTTAACAACGCTTTAGATGCGAGCTTCCAAAAGAAATTTTTATTCGATCTTTACACGAAGATAGCTATCGGTGTAACTGAATAACTTAGCAAGCCGATGAGAAAAACGATTCTTTTTCTACTTACCGTTAGGATAGAATGCTCCCTTACTTTGGGGAATCAAGACTGATGTACTAATAGAAAATAGACTATAAAAATGTAAATTATGATGACGGTACTTTTGATAATTGCGAGTTTTGTGGGATTGATGTTTGTTGTTGCTTATTTTATGCGACGTAAACATTTTGAACAGTGCAGTATCATGATCGAGGCAACCAACACGGAAGTCTTCAATTTTGTTAAGTTGGTTTCCAACCAAGAAGCCTTCAACAAACATGCTCAAGCGGGAACGGACCGACAAAAAACGTTCTCGGGTACTGATGGAACGGTGGGATTTATTTATGCATGGAAAGGCAGCAAAGAAGCAGGACAAGGAGAAAAAGAAATTATAGCGATTGAAGAAGGGCGACGTATTGAAACCGAGATTCGTTTTGTCAAACCCATGGTGGTAAGTTCGCGCATGATGATGAAAACTACTGCCTTACCTGACGGAAAAACGCACGTAAACTGGAGCAATTCCGGTACCTTAAAATACCCCTTAAACCTTTTGATTCCGTTTATGGAAAAGTCGGTTACCAAAGATATGCAAGAGAGTTTGATGATTTTGAAAGAGTTACTAGAGGGAGATCACTAGATTGAAGAAGAATTCTTTCCTGTCGCAGGCGGGGATAATAAATCATAGATAATAGATAATTGACGGTTAGCTAGTTTCGCTCAGACGCTTTACTCTTGTAACGTTCCCCTTTAAAGATTTAATCCAATTTTATGAAAAAGTTAGTTTTATCAAGTATGATTACCTTATTGTTTGTTTCTTGTATCACAAAAAATGAAGATTTTAAAGGACTGGACCCCTTACTTTTGGGACAAGACTTTGCGACGGTTAAGAATAAAGCAGCCTTCCGAAAAATAATGGATGATGAATATTTTGCCGAAACGTACAATGTAGCAAAAGGCGTAGGGACTTTATACAAGGTTAATGTGACGACCGTAAAAGGTAAAATTAGCGAAGTACGTTTTAGCAATGGCAAGAAAACCAATAAGAGTGCCTTAAAAACAATCATGAGCCAATTGAAGGAGGTTGATTTGGGTGCGAAGGCCAACAAATTAATAGTCCAACAGCAGTTGGAATTTAAAGCTTATGCCAGTAAGGATAAAAAAATCAACTTTTTTGTCTTGTCCTACAAATATTCGCATTTACGCAAAAATAGCGCTCAGCATGAATATGAATACCTTAGTGCGGAGCCGAAGAAATGAGAATAAACTAAATAAAAAAAGCCTCTTCGATTGAAGAGGCTTTTTTTCACTATAGAACGAATTAGTTATTTGGCGTTGGTTTGTAGGCTCTAAAAGTACCTTCAGTGATCGCATAGTTTGCACCAGCATATTCTCCACTAAAGCTAAATGTTCCTTCCATATACTCAGCACCAATGCTGGTAATTGTATAAGTACCACTAGTAGCTACCACATTTACATCACCTAACATGTAGGTTGCAGAATATGCCGTTAAGTCTGAAGGAGACGCATTTGTAATTTGGTGTGTTCCTACCGTTGGATTTACTGGAATGGTAAAAATAACCGTGCGAATGTCTTGACCAACATCTTCTGAAGCGGAAATAGAAGCCATTAAAGAAATGATTGTTCCTGGATCAACCATATTGGATTGTGTTCCGTTTACTTTAAATTTTACATAGGTATCATCATTAGCGTTGCTACCGCTGCTTGATGAGCACGATACTGCTAACCCAGCTACTAAGGCTAACAAAACGAATTTAATTTGTTTCATGAGAGTTTTTTTTTTGTTAAGTCGCGAAGGTACTCTTATTCTTCAGATTATCAAAGGGGGAGGCTTATTATATTATAATAATCGTTCGTTTTTAAAAGCTCAAATTGATCTTAAATGGCAATTTTGCGTGAGAAATTTGTACTGTTTTTTTATTGTAGCCTATTCCCTTTTTTTCTACATTTACCGCATGAAAACCGTTAGCATTATAGGTTCGGGAAATGTAGCACAACACCTTATTTTAGCTTTCAAAAAAGCAGAAGGTGTGGCATTGATACAAGTATTGGCAAGAAGTTCACAAGAGGTTGCTCCCCTACTCGAGCCTGCCCAAATCATAAGTGATTTTAAAGATTTGATTCAAGTTGACTTGATTTTAATTGCGGTAACTGATAAT
>Ga0114967_10003877_pt1 | contig 12186 bp, 10 predicted proteins | sample M_130628_MF_Meta_FD_92639 | JGI IMG/M metagenome (GOLD analysis project Ga0114967, IMG submission 92639) | Freshwater microbial communities from Lake Montjoie, Canada to study carbon cycling - M_130628_MF_MetaG | ecosystem: Environmental > Aquatic > Freshwater > Lake | place: Lake Montjoie... | reverse complement strand
CAACTAAATATCTATACAGTTCTAAACCAAAACTGTCTCGAGTGTCGTTTGTTTTTGGTTTTCCTTTGAAAGCTAAACCACCTATCAGTACATTAGCGCAGGAATCCTTTCGAATCTTTGACACAATAAAATCTCCAACTATTTCCACGAAGGATTCATTTTGAGCTCTTGCTCGAAGAATTAAAGATTGCTTCGCATGAATATTCGAATAATCCTTTGTTAAAATATATGAATCTTTTGATAAACATGGCCCACCAACAGGTCCAGGTGTTGGAATTGACGCCCTACTATAATTTAAATTTGCCGATTCAATCGCATTCAATGTGTCCACTTGATACATGGCACCTAATGTAGCCAACTCATTCGCATAAGCGAATGTCACATCTCGCCACGTATTACATGCTAATTTGGCAAATTCTGCTTCGGCACTACCTGTAGTAACGACAACTTCAAAACCATTTTGCTCGAGAAATTCAATGGCTCTTAAAGTCTCAGAATGTTCATCCGAACCAAGAATTTGGGGCAAATCACGAAGTTCTGCGATGGCAACGCCTTCTGCGGTGCGTTCTGGCGCAAAAGCAACTGCGATGTCTATGCGACCCATCTCATGTACAAGAGACCTAATTCTTCGCGTTGTTCCTATGCTCACTGTGCTTCGAAGCAATAAGATCCCATTAGGATTTATTACCTGCACAATCCCTTGAATCAGATTTGTGAACGGATCATGTGGTTGATTCTTAGGTCTTGGTGTTCCAATTGTTACAAAAAGGATGTCAACTTGCGAAGAACTCAAATCGCTTCTCACGGTTAATCGATTTTCGGAGAATCCCGAAGTTAGGATTTCAAGAATTTCAGGTTCATCAACATAGGTTCCACCGGACAAAAGGATCGCCCTTTTCTTGGCGTCAGACTCAATCAACTCCAAATCTAAACTTCGATTTTCAAGTAAGCGAGCCGCCAAGGTAAGGCCCACAAATCCCGCTCCAAAGATGCCCACCTTCAACTTTTTAGCCCCTGTCCCTAATATTCGGTAAGTCTAGGGTATACGATTGAGAAATGCCTTTGTCACGTGGTAGTCGATCTCAAAAAATGTTACTTGTTGGATTATGGGTAAACAGAGATTGGATTCTTGGAAATTGGATTAAAGAAGTTAAATTTCGCCTACCATCGATTTTTAGAATTTGATCGGTTCCTTCAATTTACTCGGGTAGACATTGGTGGGAAAAATTCGCGAGTAGGCCTTTAGGAAGATACGGGTCTTACTTTTTTTCGTATCCTACTTTGTTTGAACATTATTTGAGAACGAATAGCTCGAAATACAGAGACAAGTCAATTGTTCTTTTTCCGCACTATGAGCCCGAGATGGGATCAATCTCGCATCTCGGCAATTTACTTAATTCCACATATTGTGTGTATTTTTTTTGTTCAAGAGATTTAGAACTTTTGGTTACAAACGGCCTTGCACAGGCCAAAGCTAGGCTGGCATTGTGTGCCGTGGATGTAGATTGCATACAGACTGGTACTGAAATTCGCCGAGAGAAGACTATAATTTTGGCATCTCGATTCGGTCCAAGAAAAGGACTTTCAATTTTGCCAGAATTGGTCTCAGAAATGCCTGACTGGAATTTTGTGGGATTGGGACGAGGCTGGGCGAACTTTATCGATTCGTCTTCTTTAAGAGGTGCAAAGAATTTTCACCATCAAAATTTTGATAAAGGGTCACGCAATGAGTATTTTTCTTCGGCAACTTTTTTCTTAAGTCTCTCAAATTTAGAAGGTGGTCCGGTACCTTTATTAGAAGCTATAAAACTTGGGTGCAAACCTATTGCAACTGATACGGGCTTTGCACGCGATGTAATTGAAGATGGCGTAAATGGGTACATAATTCCCATAAATCCAACCGTCTCCCAGGTAAAGGAAGCAATTTTACAAACTGATAAACTCCAAATTCCAGTCAATGAATTCGTCAATCGACTGACTTGGGATCGAATTGCAAGTATGACTATTCAAGATCACAATTCGATAATTAACGCTAATAGTATAAGGAGCAACGCGTGAGTTTCATGGAGCAAGTCTCGAGAGGCAATCTCTATTTAATTGCAGAAGCGGCTGATGCACATTATGGTGACATAAATCGAGCCAAGCTCATGATCAAAGAGGCAAAGAGAGCTGGCGTTTCAGCAATCAAATTTCAGCATCACATACCAGATGCTGAAATGCTTCCCGAAATTCCAATGTCTGGAAATATGCGAGAACCCTTGTATGAATTCCTGAAGAGAAATGCTCTTAAAATTGAGCAGCATGTTGAATTGGCTGAATTCTGCAGTGAAATCGGAATTGATTATCTTTGCACACCATTTTCATTGGAAGCGGCTACTGAGCTTGAAGAGCACATAAATCCTTTCGCATACAAAATTGGTTCTGGAGAACTTCTTGACCATCCTACGATTTTAAAAATAATGGAATTCAAAAAACCCATGATTATTTCTACGGGCATGGCAACGAAAGAGGAAATAGATTCCACTTACAACCTCTTCAAAGATTATGAGTACGGACTTGTGTTGATGAACTGCACTTCTGCATACCCTCCAAAGCCTGAGGACATCCACCTTAGCTTTATCCTTGAAATGAAAACGCGATATCCATTGGCTGTAATCGGGCACTCGGACCATACGGATGGGATCGAAACAATGATTGCGGCCTTTACATTAGGCGCACGGGTACTTGAAAAACATATCACAATTTCTCATGAGCTTACCGGCCCTGATGACACCGTGAGTATAGATTTTGAAACTCTTGCCAAGCTACAAGTAATTTTGGATAACTTAGGAATCAGCCTTGCAGCCAAAAAAGAAATTCATGAGTCAGAGTGGGAGATTCGGAATTGGGCGCATAGGTCCTTAGTTTATTTAAAGGACTTACCCGCAGGCCATGTTTTAAAAGAAGAAGATATTTGGGGAAAGCGGCCTGGCACAGGGGTACCATCACGATTTCGAAAAGAGTATATTGGAGAAGTCCTTATACATGACGTAGCAGGAAATACCCTGCTGAAAATTGAAGACTTTAAATTGTAGATTCGCCCTGAAAATGAAAATATTATTCGTGCTCGGGTCTCGCGGTGAGTGGGGTTACATTAAGCCTGTAATTGAAGAAGCACAGAAGAACGGGCACACTTCGGAAATTTGGGCATGCAACATGAGTGTCTTGAGTCGATTCGGACAACTTGTTCAGGAGATAGAAGATCAAGGTTACAAGGTGAGGCACAAATCCCTGACAGCAATAGATGGGGACAGTAGATTAGCAATGTCAAGATCTTTTGGTGTTACAGCTCTTAGTTTTGCAGATTTCATAAGCAACAACAAATATGACTGGATTATATTTTCGGGTGACAGGTCAGAACAGTTAGCTGCAGTAATTGTGGCGGCTATGAATTATATACCAATTGCCCATATTCAAGCTGGCGAGAAAAGTGGAAATATTGATGGTGTTAGTCGGCATGCAATAGCGCGATTTGCGCATGTGCATTTTGCATCAAATGAAGATGCAGCTATTCGACTGGAACGCTCGGGAGAAGAAAGAAATAGAATATATATCACGGGAGCGCCACAGCTTGATGAAATAAGAATTGATCAGCTGCCAAAATTAGACGAACTTATCTCTAGGAAAGTTGTAAACCGCGAAAAATATATTTTGGCAGTTTTGCATGGCACAACAGAAGATGAAAGCCAGATAGATGAACAAGCCGAAGTATTGATCGAGGCATTGTCAAAGCAAGAATTACCAATAATCTGGATCGGCTCTAACAATGATTCTGGGGCAACCGCAATAGGATCCTTAGTAAAGTCCTCATTAAGACTAAACGATAAGTTCTACGTGAATCTTAATAGAATGGATTACCTTTCACTTCTCGCAAATTCGCAACTGCTTATTGGAAATTCAAGCAGTGGGATTCTGGAAGCACCAACATTCAAGACTCCTGTTATCAATCTTGGAAGACGTCAAGAAGGACGAGTTAAGGCAAAAAACGTAATTCAAGGAGACTTCAATCTAGACTCAATCAACAACTGCTTAAATCTTGCGAGTGATCCTGATTTCCTGAAAAATTGTGAATCTGTCACCAACCCATACGGAGATGGCAACTCAAGCCAAATGGTGATTGAGATACTTGAAAAAATTGTCCCAGATTATGAATTTCTCACAAAGCAAATTTCCTACTAATGGAGGCCACAATGCTAATGCCATTCAAAAAAGAGTTAACTCTTGAGGACGCAGCCCGTCACATTATAAATGGTCATGAAAGAACTCTCGTATTTCATGATTCCGATATGAAGCTTATTGGAGTTATTACGCAGGGCGACATTCTGAGAGCTATATGGAATGGCATTTCCGCACTCTCTCCGATTGAAGAATTCATAAATTATAATCCAATTGTCATTGAGTTAAGTCAGGTAAAGAAGAATGAGATTGCAGTACAACAATTTATTGAAGATGGAGTGCTCGTAATTCCCGTAGTGGATGATACAAAGTTGATCCATGAAGTCTTGCGCGTTCGGGAGATTCTTAGTGATAAGAAATCATAAGCAAGTCGCAATAGTTCTTGCTAGGGGGGGTTCTACTAGACTTCCAAACAAAAATCTCTTAGAGATAGATGGTAAAAGTTTAACATTACGAGCCATCGAAGGAGCATTGAGCAACAATCTTCATGTAATTCTCTCCTCAGATGATCAACGAATACTTAATAGTATTGATCATCCTTTTGTTCAAAGACACGAAAGAAGTGTAGAAAATTCCTCTGCACTCAGTTCGTCAGAACAATCCGTGCTGGAAGCAATCGACACTTTGCAGATTTCTGATGAGACTGAGTTGTTATTACTGCAGCCTACAAGCCCATTTAGAACTTCGTTAACTGTGAGTAGATTTTTAAGTGAATGGAGTGAGTCGAGCCACACAGAGAATTTCGATTCAGCGTTTTCAGCTTTTGTTGATCATTCTGAATATTGGAATGTATCACCAAGTGGCAATTTGAGAGTTAGATCCGAATTGAATCTTGGAAGCAGTTCTCAAAGATCCCAAGACAGAATTCCACTCTATAGAGAGAACGGTGCGATATATCTAACTAAGGCAAAAAGAATCAGATCTGGTTTGAGATTTATAAATGGAAATTCCTTCATATTTACTTGCAATTTTATTGAATCAATAGATATTGACACCGAGGAAGAGTTCAAATTTGCGCAGGCGATTTCTTCCAGCCTTGGGACATGATGAAGATCAAGATAATACTTTTCAACCAACATTGGTTTCATCTATGTGCTGCAGCAGAGGCGGTTCTTTACAATAAGGATCATATCGAGTCTGTTGAGTTGATTTTTATCCGTAAAGGGCTTCTGGTTTGGCCACTGGATGCTCATTTTCCAAGTCAATTCCAATCATTTTCACGGTTTTCGCCAGAATATAAACTCTATAAATTTCTCCGAGATCAATTAAGCGACACCAATATTGAAGTGATGTTCACTGAACCAAAAATATCCCCTACGGATAACATCCTTGATAAAGATCATAAATTTAATGAATTCTCGCAACTAAGAAAGTTTAGATATTTATCGCAACCGGTGGGTATGGCGATATCCAGCTATTTGATATCTAAGACTCGGTCCTCTGCCCCTCTATTAAAAAAGTATCAGCGCTTGATTTCTGATTTGTATGCGACATACTTTCAAATACAAAGTTATTTAAACTCTGTCGTTTCAGAATCAAATACCGACGAAGTTTGGCTTTGCAACGGCAGGCAATTACATGAGAGAAGCGTGGTTGAATTCTGTAAGTCGCAACAAATTCGAATTAAATTTTTTGAGATCGGGGGCGATGGAAATGCACTTTCCCGATGGATATTGCATGATCATTCTCCTCACGACCGAGTTAAATTTCAGCAGGAAATTGAAACACATTGGTTGAATCGAAGAGATAATGAGTTTGAAGAATTAGATAAATGGTTTGAAGAAAAATTAGATCCAAAACTGAACCCATTCACCACAAATCAAGTTAAGAATTTAGACCTTGGGTTGACTGAAAAATACTTAGTTTTCTATACAAGTAGCGATGACGAGGTAGCTGCAATTTCAGAAGACTGGGATTCGCCTTGGGGCAACCAAGTAGAAGCAGCTAAAATGCTAATTGACTTTTTTAAGAAGGAAGAGGAAATCAAACTTGTAATTCGAGTGCACCCAAACATATTGAATAAGAGTAAGAGTGACCAATTAAATTGGAAGAATCTAGTTCCCAACGAGAATGTAGTGATAATCCCTCCCGAGTCAAGGATTGATAGTTATGCCTTGTTAATGCATTCAGAGGGTGTATTCACATATGGTTCAACCATGGGTGTAGAAGCGGTTTATCGGGGTTTGCCACTTGCATTGCTTTCACGAGCTCGCTATGACATTATTTTAGAGAATGAGTTCATCGATGATAAAGAGAAATTGTCGTCTTGGGTTTCAAAAGCTAAATCTCGGAGTCTTCTCAAACCTTCTAGACTTGGATCCTTGATGTGGGCAAATTATTTCTTGACAGCAGGTCACCCTTGGAAAATTACGAGAGTAACGAGTCGAGGTAAACGCAAAGTGGGATACTTAGGGGAACGAAAGATGCGGCCCAATAGCGTTTTCATTTTGTCCTCTAGACTTTTGAATTCGTTTCATTCACACTCGAATTTGCTGTGAAAGTGTTGCTCGATCTCAAATTTTTGTAAAATGTCCAATCGATAAGTGATTTTGTTAGCTGGTTGCGTTACGCTATCGCTGTGATAAATGTGCTCGTAACTGGCTCAAATGGTTTTATTGGTAGTCAACTCGCAATACATCTAGAATCAAAAGAATACCGCGTATGGAAATTGGATAGATATTTCCACAGCCAAATGCAAAATCAACTGCGTATTGATATTTCTAGAAAAATCGAATTCGAAGCAATTTCGAGTATGCGATTTGATGCAATTGTACATTGCGCGGCTCAAACGGATGTAAGGAAAAGCGTAGAAGATCCCACTCTTGATCTAATGTCCAACGGATTAGGGACCTTAAATCTACTTGAATTTGCTGCACAAACCGGTGTAGCTAATTTCGTATATATAAATTCTGGTGGAGCAATTTACGGTAATGAAGAACTTCCATTAAGCGAAAAAAGTTTTATAGCCCCATCTTCACCGTATGGACTCTCTAAATTCGTTGGAGAAGAGTATGTGCGCATCTTAAGTGCTAAGTTTGGATTTGAGTGGTCTTCATTAGCATTATCCAATGTTTATGGTGATGTTGCCAAAAACAAAAAGGGAGTAATTTACGAATTTACAAATAGCTTGCTAAGGAATAAGACTCCAATTATTTATGGAAAAGAAATTACTCGAGACTTTGTTTATGTAGATGATGTAATTAGGGCAATCGAAAAATCTTTAGTTGTCTCAACGCAATGTCGTGTCAACATTTCAAGCAACCTAGAGACAAGCATCTATGAAATATATGATCTAGTAGCGGGTCAATTAAATAGTAAGATTAAACCCGAGATTAAAGCCCCTAGATTTGGTGAAATAATGCGCAGCAAGCTAGATAACTCCTTAGCTAGGGAAAAACTTGATTGGAATCCGTTAGTTTCTGTAATTGATGGCGTAAAGATCAGTTTGGCGAATGTAGATCAACTTGGCGAAGATTAGTACTTTCGGATAAAGATGAACCTAAACAAATCAATCTTAGCTAGGGCAGTTAATAATCTTGATGTAAAGTCTAGAAAGAAATATTTTCTGTACCTTTGCTGTCAAGTTGCTTTAAGTTTGTTGGATTTACTAGGCCTGGTGTGCATTGGTGCCTTAGCCGCGCTATCGATTAGCGGGGTGCAATCAGAGACCCCTGGGTCACGCGTATCCAGAGTCATAAATGCGCTTGGCTTAGATGGTTTCTCTTTTCAGAGTAAAGTAGCAATTCTGGCTCTGATGACCATGGCGCTTTTAATCACAAGAACTCTTTTGTCTATATTGATCACGAAGCGAGGAATGGCTTTTCTTAGTTTTTTCGGCGCTCGAATGGCGAGAGATTTAGTGGCACGATATTCATATCAAGACAGAATTTCAGTCTTAAAGCACTCGGAGCAAGAATTTTTAATGGCATCGACTAGAGGTGTGTATGCATTGAGCATAGGTGTTTTATCATCCTCAATTGTAATCGCTTCAGATGCCTCCTTATTCCTTGTTTTAGCTGGTGCTCTATTTTTCGTGGATAGTAATCTTGCAATAATTAGCGTCGTATTTTTTGCTGGCTTAGGCTCGACATTGCATTTTGGCTTAAGTAAAAGGTCTAAAAATCTTGGGATAAAAGAAATATCCTTGTATGCAACATCTAGTGAAAAAATCTCAGAAAGTTTACGTGGGTATAGAGATTTTCACGTGAGGAATTCGCAAGAATGGCAATCAAAGAGATTTTACCTGGATAGATACAAGTTGGCAGCTGTGCAAGCGAGCACTACATTTACTCCACTGATCTCCAAGTATGTACTAGAAATTTCAGTTGTCTTGGGTGCTGTGCTTTTTGGTGCCTATCAGTTCATCGCAAAGGATGCCTCTGCGGCTATCGCAAGCTTGTCTGTTTTCTTAGCTGCCGGAATTAGAATTGCTCCTGCTGTGATGCGAATTCAACAGTCAGCTTTGCAAATAAAGAATAGTTCAGGGGTAGCATCAATAACAATTAAGCTTTTAGAGGATCTTTCAGTACAAGGAATTCCGGCCCAACCTCGAGAAAAAAAGAAGACATTTGATTCAACTATTGAATTGAATAAAGTTGCCTTTAAATACCCATCTAACACTCGCCCAACAATCAAGGATGCGAGTCTCGTGATAGAGCAAGGACAGAAGATTGGATTTGTAGGAGAATCAGGTAGCGGAAAATCTACCTTCATAGATCTAATTCTTGGGGTAATCAATCCTTCGAGCGGTACTATCGCAATATCTGGTGAATCTCCCGCGCAAGCAATCTCTATCTGGCCCGGGGTAATTGGGTATGTACCACAAGAAGTATTTATCTTGAATGCAACAATTTTTGACAATATAGTGTTTGGTTTTGAGAATGAAGTTCTGAACGATTCTCTCTCTCAACACAAGTATGTTGATTCGATTCTGGCGAAGTTGAAGCTAGATTCTTATGTCTCATCACTTCCAAAGGGCATGGACAGCGAGTTGGGTGAGCATGGAGTGGGGCTGAGCGGTGGGCAGAGACAGCGAATCGGGATTGCCAGAGCCTTGTTTACCCAACCCAAACTACTAGTTTTAGATGAAATTACGAGCGCACTCGCTCGTGACACTGCCACCGAAGTAATGAACACGATTACTGAGATTTCAAAAGAAATAACAATAATAATGATTTCTCATGACCCCTCTCTCATGACAGGGTTTGATAAAATTATAGAAATAAGAGACGCAGAACTCCGGATAATTGAAGAAAAATCCTAAATTTAATATTGCCAGCTCGTTACTAGCGCTTCAATCGAATTTTGATTACTTGATTCCAAGGCAAGCCTAAAATTCTTGATATCAGCGAAGTCGGCTTCTTTAGAAGTTAGTGAAATAAGTTGTTCTACAGCCTCTGCCACAGTTTCAAATAGATAAACTAACGAAGGAAAGTCCGATGCTAGTGCTGCAGTTACTTCGTTCTTTCTAGCCAACAAAATGCAACCGTAGGAGAGGGCTTCTCTTATAGACAACCCATACCCTTCAGTTGGCGCGGTACTAATAAAAATTCTAGACGATTTATATACTTCTAGAAGTTGAGAATTTGGTATGTATCCTTTGAAGTCTGCTTTTAATGGGAGTTTACGTAATTCGGTTTGAAATCCATCAAGCAATGGTCCATTACCCACGAATACAAACTTGTGATTTGGATTTATAAGTGAAGATGACCTTACTATCCCTTGCAATAGATCTATCCCTCGCTCTTCATGAAACCTACCCACAAAAAGTAGATCAAGATCTCGCTTACTTAGTGCTTCGAATGGTTGTAAAACAATTGGAATAGGCGCAACGAAAATCTTCTCTCCGGGAATCTTTAATCGATTGACCAAATTTTTTTTGAGTTCAGGGGATACAACCCTAATAGACGATGCAATCCTATAGGAGGTAATCAGATACCCCTTAATCAATTTTCGAAATTTGTGAACAGAGAGTGAAATGTTTTCAACGTAGTACCCATGTATGGAGATTTGTATGGGGAGAAGGTTGGGTAGATAGAGTAGGCGTAGAAGTACGCTTGTTAGAAAGCCAAAGTATATGTCACCGGAAATTAGAAGTTTTGGAGTAGATCCGACCCTCCTTAGCTTTAAGCGACTTTTCAGAGCGAACTTAACAAAGTTTTTCGTTGGTTCCGTAACACGAAGTACGGAAATGAATTTGAAGTCACTTAATCTTAGCAAATCAAAGTCGTCTTGATTGAGCCCAACTAGGACAGTTAATGTATTTCCGTAACCTCTTTCACAATAAGCTGCCCCGTAAAAGTTAAGTCGTTCCAAGAGCACGTTTGGGTCAGTTTCACCTTTAGCAAAGGTTGGGAAAACGTATACCGGTGATTTATTCAATGACCCGGATCTTTTGAAATCAGGTTTCATAAAAAAGTATTTTCGAGATGCGGCTATAATTCATTGAAATATCAAATTCTTTAGTGATTTTTTCTCTTGCGGCAATTCCCATGGTGGCGCTCATTTTATGATTGTCTTTGACGGCAATCAATGCATCAAGAATAAGAGGATAATCACTTCCGCCTACTAACAATCCATTTAAATTCTGGTCAATCACATCCTCACTCCCAGTTCCAATTCTTGCGATTGAAACTAATCCACAACTCATGGCTTCCAAAAGGGAGTAAGCGGTTGCTTCGTAAGTACTATTCAGAAGGTAAATATTTGATCGGTTTAAATACGCAATCAGGTCTTCATTCGACACATCACCTAGAAACGTAACGTTAGCCTTCAGACTTAAGGCTTGCTTCTGTAAGTCCTCGTACATTGGACCAGTGCCGGCAATAGTGAGTTTTAGATTAAGTCTTGAACAGGCTTGAATCACTTCATGCAAGCCCTTCCATTCGACTAGTCTATTTACACATATAATATCGATGTCTTTAGCGATATTCTTATCTGGTGAGAACCGGCTGGAGTCAACTGAATTTGGGATTACGATAATTTTTTTGACGTCTACACCCCACAGTTCAGCAAGGTGTGCTAACTCCGTTGTGGGGCAAATTACCTTTCGAGCACTTCTTATGGACAAATTATTTACTGCCCTAAATATTCGCAATTTGAATTGTAAATTTGCTTTTTGAAATTCTACAATTGATAAATTAGTCAAATTTGCATTTTTGGCTTTCTCCCAGACAATATCTCCAGGGATTTTTGCCACATAGCTTCTCTTGGCAAGTAAACAAGCCAGAAAGGTTTCAATAAAGAATCCATTCGCAATTATTTCCGTTGACTTTATACGTGCAGTCTTCCAGATGGCCCAAACAACCTTTATTGTTCGATGAATAACATGAATATTGCGAGAAATCCGTATGACTGAGTGGTTTGAAAAATTTAACGAATCGGACTCACCGGAAGTGGTCGTAACAACAGTTCCACTATGTTCCTGAAGCGTAAATGGAAAAGTGGAAGCAAATTTAGATGGGCCTCCAATGTCTGGAGGGTAGTTACTCGAGACCAAGCAGAATTTTTGATCACTCTTAATCATTGATTGGCAAGGGTATATCAGTTTAAATCTTGCTTACCCGAGCAGCGGTCAATTTCCTTCGAACATACTCGCTGATTTGCGATTTTGGAGCCTTTGCGCAATCCCAACCACGAGCTAGCCACTGACGGGCTTTTCAGTCTCAATGATCCGCCACGAGACGATGCGGATCTATCAGACTCTTTCGGTCAGTGATCGCAAGGAAGCTGCCAAAAAGGCGCTCATGCTCAGCCTGGTATAGGCCGCAACACGCTTAAACCCTCAATGCCGGCTTTACCCTTACCCATCCCATAGACTAGAGACCTGATTCCGGCAGGGTTATTTCATGCTGCCATTCGGCGAAAGCCCTGCTCGCACTTCCCCCCATATATAAGGTAAAAATAAATCCGCCAAGGACGCAACATTTGCCCCCTAGCGGTGTCTTAACTAATAGAGGGCAAGACGTTGCT
>Ga0114967_10003876_pt1 | contig 12186 bp, 8 predicted proteins | sample M_130628_MF_Meta_FD_92639 | JGI IMG/M metagenome (GOLD analysis project Ga0114967, IMG submission 92639) | Freshwater microbial communities from Lake Montjoie, Canada to study carbon cycling - M_130628_MF_MetaG | ecosystem: Environmental > Aquatic > Freshwater > Lake | place: Lake Montjoie... | reverse complement strand
GCATGGATTCGAATGAGGAAATCGCCCTAGTCCTCCTGCTTCTTGTCTCGATCGGCTCTGTCGCAATCACTCTCGCTCTTTCCGTTCTGCATCCCCGCTATCGCCTTCTGGGTCCTCGCCTGGCCCTATCGGGAAAAATGCTGTGTATCCCGCTCGCGACCTACGGACTCCTTCGCTGGTTGACCTCTCTGCCCATGGCCCGGTTTGAGATTTTTCTCCTCATCCTCCTTCTAATCTACGCCGTTGAGTTTCTCTTCTTCTTCCTTGTGATGCGCCACCCTCCTCGTCGGCCGACTTCTCGTTAGCCACAGAGGATCGATCTTTAAACCCTTGTTGGTCAGAATTTTGACGAAACTCAATTATCACGCCTTGAAGCAACCTTCTTGTTGAACTTGCCCTAGGCCAAATATCGAGCAGTCTCTACGAATGTCTTCATCTATATCACACGCCCACGCAACGACACCCCTGACGAAAGTCATCCTTCTGGCCCTAGTCTGGCTTCCTATTTTTGGGTTAATTTCCGCGATCGTCCTACTCTGGAACCACTACGTTACTTGGGTAGATGTTGCCCTGCTTCTGACCTTCTTCACCCTTTGCGGATTTGGCATCACGCTGGGTTACCATCGGATGCTTACTCATAAAAGTTTTCAAGCCCATCCTTGGCTAAAAACCTTCCTCCTTATCTGTGGTTCGATGGCGATGCAGGGACCTGCGCTTCACTGGGCAGCTACTCATATCCAACATCACGCCAATTCCGACGAAGAGGAAGATCCCCATAGCCCCCTCAAAAGCCTCTGGCACGCCCACGCGGGATGGATCCTCGACAATTTCAAGCCCGACATCCAACGCTACGCTCCCGCCCTTTTGAAAGACCCCATCATTGTTGCCATTAACAACACATGGTGGCTCTGGGTCTTCACAGGTCTTCTCATTCCCACAGCCATCGGTGCCATCGCCGCGGTATTTTTCGGCAAATCAATTCTTCTGGGTGCCTTCGGGGGCCTCGTCTGGGGTGGTTTCGTGCGCCTATTCGTGAACCAGCACATCACCTGGTCGGTTAATTCGATCTGCCACACCTTTGGAAAGCGTTCCTTTGAAACCACCGATGCCAGCCGAAACAATTGGCTGTTCGGTCTGCTTGCCATGGGTGAAGGTTGGCACAATAACCATCACGCCTTCCCCCGTTCCGCCCGTCACGGCATGCACTGGACGCAGCCGGACTCCTCGGCCTGGTTGATCTGGATTTTTGAAAAATTAGGCCTCGTGAAGGATGTCGTCCTAATCTCCCCCAATCGGATTCAAGCCCGCATGGCCTCCCAGCCCGATCCCGAGCCTGAATCGATCATCCTCCCCGTTCCCGCCGAACAGCGGGATTAGCGATCTCTCGAATTTCTGGATTCAAGCCTCCTGACCTCCTAGAGAAATAATCTCGCAGTCGTAGATCTAAAACTCAGCTCATCCATATTATTAGTCCCCGCCCCCATAAAAAGGGGATGGGAAAACAACCTTTTTAAGGTTGTGTAACCCTCAGAATCATAAACTTCCTCACCTCTCCTAGGGCTCTCGGAACGGATGCTGTTCTTTCCTCATAGTTTCCATAGTCCCCCACCAACGTATCCGTAACACCGTCGGAACTCCAAATGCCGGTTGCGAGATCAGTGCTCCATTCCACTACCCCAACGACTCCTGTAATTTCTTTGCTTTTTCGATAATTCAACGAGAGGAAACCAGTATTTCCATCTTCGTGAACCGAAACAAAACTCCCATTGTTTCGAACTTTGGGATCAAGTCCCATGAAGTATTCCATCAGGTTCTTCAACCCATCCCCGTCCGAATCCTCATCCATATCCACCCCCGACAAGTTGTAGCTGGCCAACCACTCAAGATAAGTGGGGGATGAGATCTGGAAATCCAAAGTGAGTTGAATCCCCGAACCGAGCAAGTTACTTGCACTTACCTTCGATGAGTAGGAGCCAAGGGTTGTTGGAGTCCCTGAAATCAAACCGTTTGAGGAGCAAGTCAGGCCTGGGGGAAGATCGCTTGCCGTAAATGAAGAAGGGTCGTCCGAGGCAGTCACTTGAAACTGAAACGGCATCCTCAGTTTTCCTTTCAAAACCGAAAGAGAGTTGATCACAGGCGTGCGTGACTCGTTCAATATCGTAAAGGTAATCGGGGTCGACGTCCTCACCGCCCCTTCACTATCCGTGGCTTTCGCCGTGATGACATACCCCCCGCTTGCAGAAGGAGTCCATGAAACCGAGTAAGGCGCAATGGTATCCTCCGCGAACTTCGTCCCTCCGGCAAAAAATTCCACCTTACTGACAAGACCCGCACCTCCCCCATAGACCAAGTCGGTTGCATCTGCAGAAATTGTAATGTTAGAACCCTTGGCAAAAGAGGTTCCATCCGCTGGGGAGGTCACGAAAACCGAAGGAGACGGATTGACCGTTCCTCCCTCACCCCCACTAATAATCAAGGAATAGGCCTGACTAACTCCACGGCCCAACGATCCATCCAACACGACTGAAACCGTATATGTCCCAGCAATGGGAGATTCCAAATAAACCTGCTCAACATTGTCCACGTTGTTCTTGCCGCGAATTGCGGGCAGGGACATCGAGGCTTGGGTCCATGTTCCAACAAATGGCATAACATAGGGCAAATTTGTAATTCCGTTGGGCGAAACGATTTTTAAATCGAGGTTGTTTATAAGATTCGGAATTCGACTGTCCGTTGCCGTCTGCGTCGAGCCTGCCGGATCGGTCCAGGCTAAGGTTGCACGTATCGGACTCACTCCGTCCCATATAAACGTATAATTATTTGTATACGTTTTCACCCCAGACAACGTCCGGGACAAAACTCCCTCGATGATCTTAGGGCGATTTAAATCAGCCTTATGGGCCAGAATGACATCTGCCGCCACTTTCACATTAATCAGGCCCCAGCCGTACTTATAGTCAGGACCAGAATTTCCCAAATCATCTGCCGTGTGGATCATCAACCCCTTCAGAGTACTCGCCCGCATTCGTTGTCCGGAAAACTCCCGAGCATAAAGTTGCTGTAGCAAAGCGGCGGATCCCATAGCTGATGGTGCAGCTTGGCTGGTACCAGTCTTTGAAACATAGGACGTATCACCCGTGGAACTGGACGAATAAAGTTCCCACCCATTGGCCACTATGTCCGGCTTGATTCGACCGTCATCACAAGGCCCCCAACTGGAAAAGGAGGTCATGCTAGCGCTACTGAGGGACCTCAGAGAACCTGACACAGCATCTTGGACCGCACCAACGGTCATAATATTTTTTGACAGGGCATCGTAAGTGATACTTTGATAGCCCCCTAAACTCAGAAGATTCCCCTGATCATTTCCTGCAGCCCAAAATATCAAATAATAGGGCAAGCTGCTGGCTAGTGCATCTGTGTTCCTAGGTTCGCTATTGTAAACCCCCATTTCGTAAACTGTTGCATTGTACCCATACGAGTGATTCGAAAGCGGGATTTTCGCACTATCGGTAGCTAAGGCAGCCCCAGCTTGGGTCATTTCTGTGTAGTCAGAGCTCCAATCATAAGAATTGAGATTCACCTTAGGTGCCATTCCTTTTGCGTTCGCATTAATCCCCGTTGCTCCAACTACCCCTCCTACGTGCGTCGCATGGTCACTGTCAGATGTGCTCGTTGTGGGATCCATAACGGTGACGCGACCTACAAGCTCCTGATGGGTCGATCTGATTCTTGCCTCATCCCAAATTCCAACTCGGATTCCCGTTCCATCCAGATTATAGGGTGCTGGATTCAGTAAATTTGCGCCGCTGGAAATCGCAGCGTTTACATTCAGTGTTTTCCTATAAATCGGATCGTCCCCCCGAAAATCATAAAGCTCGGAGACATTTTCGCCCGGTTGATCAATTCGCAAGGGAACATTCAACTTCTTGGCCTTGGCCAAAACGGCAACGCGTTGACGCTCTTCCAAGGCCTGCATTTGCGCCACAACCTCGGACCGAACAGTAGGAATGCTCAGGTCTTTGCCCTCAAGAATTTCGGGGATTGCCCCACCTGCCGCAATGCTCTCCCGCAGAGTCGGGGAAATTATTTTTCCTTGGTTCAAAACATTCGGAATCTGTTTTGTTCTTGATCTAGAACCTCGAGAATTCGACTGTTCTTTTGTTTGCGCATTCGAATTCCAGAAATATTTCTTGGAAGGCAGCAAACCCTGTGGCTTTTTCCCTTCACTAGAGGATTCGTTGGAATTCGAAAAATTTGAACTTAAATCACCTTCAATTCCGTCCTTCTCAGATTCGGAAGCCTGCCCGACTTGAACTGATTCGTTACCCAAGGAATCAGATAGTCCTTTTTTCCCCTTCAGACTTGATGGAAAAAAATGAAAAAGGAAAGCGCCCCCCAAAAGGGCGATCAAAGCACCACCTATAAAAAATTTTAAATATCTCTTCATGAATTACTTGTGATTCTTACATGCCCCAATCCTATCTATTATTATTTTAGTCCTAAATTTCATTTTCGCTAGGTAGAATTTTAGACAGTCCTACGGTGTGAAAGTTCAACTAAATATTAACCATATAATACTACTAATCATGTATTTACAAAACAGAATTCAATTATCCCGATACACACAAAAAATCTGTCTATTTGTAGCTTCATTCCAACTTACCCGCACTTGGCGAATTGAATACCTTAGGGGCGCTTCCTTCTTTCGCGCCTCTTTATTCCGAGTTAGCCTTTTTCCCAATGTCCGGCGCCCCCCATCTCACCATTTACGACACTACCCTGCGCGATGGTGCTCAAGGCGAGGGCGTTCACTTCTCCCTATCCGATAAACTTCGCCTTGCCGAACGGCTCGCCTCCTACGGTCTCCACTATGTGGAGGGCGGTTGGCCTGGATCCAACGACAAAGATCGCGATTTTTTTACCGAGGCAGGAAAACTCCGCTGGGGTTCCTGTAAACTCGCCGCTTTCGGATCCACCCGCCGCCCTAATGTCGAAGCCTCCGCCGATTCCCAAGTCAAACTCCTCCTCGAAGCCGAAACCCCCGTCGTCACTATCTTCGGAAAAAGCTGGCTCCTTCACGTCGAAAAAGTTCTCCGCACCACCCCCGTAGAAAACCTTCGTATGATCTCCGATACCATCGCTCTCCTCAAAAAAGAGGGCCGTGAAGCCATCTACGATGCCGAACACTTCTTTGACGGTTTCACCGCCGACAACGAATACGCCCTCCGCACTTTGGAAGCCGCCACCGAGGCTGGAGCCGATTACCTAGTCCTGTGTGACACCAACGGAGGCCGCCTTCCATCGGAAATCGCCGCCATCGTCCGCACCGTTCGTACCCGGTTCCCCCAAACTAAGGTCGGGATCCATACCCACAATGATTGCGGACTCGGAGTTGCCAATGCCGTCGCCGCTGTTCAAGAGGGTGCGTTGCAAGTCCAAGGCACGATGAACGGGTACGGGGAACGCACGGGAAATTGCAACCTCACCACCCTCCTCCCCCTCCTCGAACTCAAACTCGGAAAAAAAGTCCTGCCTAAGGGGAATCTCCAACAACTTTCCGAGCTTTCCGCTTTTGTCGACGAACTGGCCAACCTGCATCACGATCCCCGCGCCCCCTTTGTTGGCCGAACCGCCTTCGCCCACAAAGGCGGCATGCACGTCAACGCCGTCAACAAAATCGCTGCCAGCTTCGAACACATCGATCCCACTTCCGTTGGAAATCATCAACGCATTCTTGTCGGGGAACTTTCGGGTGGAGCCAACGTCATGATGAAGGCTCGCGAGCTTGGCATCGCCGTGGAGGAGAAATCCCCACAAACCCGCGCAATTCTTGCAAAGATCAAAAAGCTGGAAAAAGACGGATATGAGTTTGAGGCGGCTGACGCCACATTTGAACTTCTGGTTCGCCGCTCCTTGGAAAAAATCCCCGCCCCTTTTCAGATTGAATCCTACAAAGTTGAGGTGGTCCGAGCTCGACCCTCGGCGCGTGAAACCAGCCACGCCACGATCTCCGTCCGCATCGGAAAAAAGATTCAGAAAACTTCCGCCAAGGGAGACGGCCCCGTGAATGCTCTGGATGCTGCATTGAGAAAGGCTCTGCTCCCTTCATTTCCCTCCCTTCGAAAAATGAAGCTGATCGACTACAAAGTCCGCATTGTCAGCTCTCGCGGGGGGACTGCTGCGAGGATCCGAGTTTTGGTCGAATCCAGCGACGGAACCCGCGAATGGGGCACCGTCGGAGTCTCCACCAATATCTTGGAGGCCAGCGCGCTAGCTCTTACCGACAGCTTGTCCTATTTCCTGCTTCCTCGTGCAGGATAATTTTGGCCCTTAGTGGGAGTTGAGTCCTTTCTAGTTTTTCGGTAGGTTACCCCACTGCTTTCCGGAGTAGCTCAGCGGTAGAGCGATGCACTGTTAATGCATTGGTCGCTGGTTCGATCCCAGCCTCCGGAGCCAATTTTCTCTCCCTTTTTAAAAGTTCCAGAGCGTCCTACCTGCACCCGGCGCGGGTCGAACGCGCAACCTTCGGCTTCGGAGGCCGACACTCTATCCAGTTGAGCTACGGGTGCTCTTGAAAAAAGAATCCTAATCCCACCCACCCGCTGGTTCAAGGCTCACTCTACCTGGGTTCCGCGCTCGCTTTTCCGTTTTTAAAAAAAGCCTTCTTATCTACTGATCCATCCTCATTCCACTCCACCCACCAACCATCGGGTGCTCCCTTTTTATAGTTCGTCTCCTGCCTCTTTTTTCCAGTCTCCCACCAAACGACAAAGGTTCCACTCCTCTCCCCTTGATCATAATTGCCCACTCCCTTTCGATTCCCACTCTCAAACCATGTTTCGATCTCCCCATGCCGCTTTCCAGCCCTCCAAGACGTCCGCCTCTCCATTTTTCCATTCGGATACCATTCGGTTGCAGGCCCGTCGGCCAACCCGGCCCGGAATCTTGTCTCTCTCACAATCTGCCCCTTCTCATTCCAAAGGCGCGCCCGCCCATCCCGTACTCCCTTGTCAAAATGAGCCTCTCCCTCCATTTGCCCGTTCGAAAACCAGCTTTGGTAAACTCCGTGCATTCGACCTTGCCAAAATTCAGCCTCTGTTTTTTTTCCCGCTACCTGACTCACTGCCGTTCCCGTGAAAGGCTCCTTTTCACCCCTACGATAAAAAAGATCTCCTTTTCCTTTCAATTCGCCTGCAGGCACCACCTCCCCCGATCGTTCCATTCCCAGCGCCACCACCCCCACCAAAACACAAACCGCAAAAAGGATTCTCGAACTCAACGGCCCCCGCTTGCCAATCCCCACCCCCGATCCCTCTCTTGTCCGAGATTTGGGAGAATGTTCCCCAAGACGAGAGCTCTCAGCAGACCTCTGTTTCGATTTTTTTTGTTTCATTCCCATGATGAATCTTCCGAAAATTTACCTCGATTCCGATACCCCGAACTTCGCTTACCACAGGACGATGGCAAGCCCTACCAGCCTTTCCCCGTTTGCCGATCGGCTTCTTGTACGCCATTCTAATTTCCGTGGCCCAAGTCACCCATCCACATACCCTAGCCCGAACCCGCCCTTTTCCGAAAGAGATCAGCCGAATCCTTCGCTTCGGCCTCGTCGGTGGGACAGGAACACTTCTCAATGCCCTCCTCATGTGGGGACTTCTTTCCCTAGGAAATATTTTTCTTGGGCTCGATCCAGGCGGGCATCGGGTTGCCACGGGAGCTGCCTTCCTGGCTTGGATTGTGTGCTGTGGGACAAACTTCCTCCTCAACGCAGCATGGACCTTCCATGCGTGGCCTCCCTCGTGGAGACAGGCCAAAAACTACTACCTCTCCGCCGCACTCGCTTTTCTCTTTCAGATCTTTCTTCTCAATCTTCTCCTTCTGCTTCTCGAAACCGATCGTCCCATTGAGACTGCTGTCCTCAATGCCGTCGGCGTTGCCACTGGTTCGCTACTCAACTACCTCTTCGCCTCCCTCTGGGTATTTCGCCGATGAACTTCTCTCAACCTCAAGCCAGCTTCTATTCCCCCAAAGGCCAAGATCTCTCCACCGCACTCGCATCCACCACCCACATGGGAATCGGCGCCCACGCGGATGATCTGGAAATCTTGGCTTTCCCAGGAATCGCAACCTGTTTTCAAAATCTAAAAAAACGCTTTTCAGGTGTCGTCGTAACAGATGGTGCTGGTGCTCCTCGGACAGGACGATTCTCCTCCACTCCAGATGCCGAACTCATTCCCATTCGCCAAAAAGAGCAGCGGGCGGCCGCCGACCTCGGTAAGTACGCCTCCGTAATCCAACTGTCTCATCCAAGCTCCGCAGTACGACAAGCCGACCGTTCTCAAGTCGTGGCTGAACTTACTCAAATCCTAAAAATTGCCCGACCCGAGGTCCTCTATCTTCATAACCCAGCCGATCGACATGAAACCCATATCGCTGTCCTGCTCGCTTGCCTCGAGGCTTTGAGAAATCTGCCCACCTCGGCCTTGCCCAAGGAGGTGTACGGATGTGAAGTTTGGGGAGATCTGGATTGGGTCCCTTCCTCCCAGATTGTCCGACTCCCCTGCCCCGCACCTGAAACGCTTGGTACTTCTCTCCTCCGCTGTTTTCAATCACAGGTCGAAGGGGGAAAGCGCTACGACCGGGCTGCAGTAGGTCGGCGCCATGCCCAAGCCACTTTTGGAAATCCCACGCAACCCGACTCCGCAGAGGAGGTGGTTCTCGCTCTTGATCTGCGCCCCCTTCTTCAAAGTAAAAACTCACTCACAGACTTTCTTGCCCCTATCCTCGACCTCTTTCGGGCTCAAACTCTCGCACGTATTGAAAAATTAAGTTCAAAGAAATGAGCGTCCTCAAAGCTTCCGTAACTGAGGCAACCCAACGTCTCCTTGGATTTTTGGAGCGCACGCAGATCCAAGACGGCAGTTGGTCCGTTCCCTACACAGGACCCAACTTTCTTTTGCCTCTCTATGTCATCACCACCTATCTAACGAAACATCCGGTGTCCCAGAAGGACCGTTCCCGATTCGTTGCAGGCCTGCTTCGCCCTCAGTTGGCAGACGGCTCCGTCGGACTTCACGAGGAGTCGGTCCAAGGCGCTGTCTTTACAAGTGCGATCTCCTACGTCGCTCTTCGAATCCTGAATGAAAAGCCGGATCGCCCGGAACTTACCCGAATGAGGAATTGGATTCACGACTCAGGCACCCCAGTCAAAGCCGCGGCATGGGGGAAGTTCATCCTCTCTATTCTCAACCTGTATGACTGGTCCGGAGTGACTCCCGTCCCTCCCGAGCTTTACCTGTTGCCCTCTTGGGTGCCTGTTCAACCCATCAATATTTCGGGTTACGTGCGGATTGTTTATCTGCCTATGGCCTACTTCTACGGCCGTCGGTGGCAGGCACCTCTCGATCCACTGCTTCGTGACCTTCGAAAAGAGCTTTTTCCACAGGGATTTGATCAAATCGATTGGCCCAAGCATCGGGCCGACCTCGCCCCCACCGACCATATCGTTCCTGAAACCCTTCTGGTTCGTCTAGCCATGCCAATCGTGCGTTGCCTTGAAAAATGGATTCCTCCTTTCATCCGTCGCAAAGCCCTTCGACTTACTTACGAGCACATCTGCTATGAGGACGAACAGTCCGACTACATCCGACAAGCCCCTGTCAACGCCTGCTATAACACTTTGGCTCATTTTGTAGAGGGACAGACCGATCGAGTCGCACGCAGTTGGCAACAGCTTCCCCGATACCTTTGGAATCATACCGACCACATCGCCTGCCAAGGCTTCACCTCATCCAAAGTCTGGGACACAGCTTTCACTTTGCAGGGCATGACCCATCTGGAATCAAGCCTCGCCCCTAAAAAATCAATCCAAGAAGGATGTCGTTACTTAGTGGAAAATCAGGTGCTCGACGAACTTCCCAATCCCCGTCGTTATCACCGTTTACCACGGAAGGGAGGGTGGCCATTCAGCGAACGTAAAAACGGATGGTCCATTGCTGATTGCACCGCAGAAAGCCTGCTTGCCTTGGTCGCCGCACGTCCTTTTTTGCCCTCTCCTCCCCCTCCATCTGTCTTAGAGGATGGAGTACGCTTTATTCTTAGTTACCAGAATCGAGACGGAGGATGGGGCAGCTGCGATCGAGTGGTCGGTCCGCTTTGGATCGAGGCGTTCAATGCCTCTCACGTCTTTGCTGACATCATGGTGGACCACTCCTTTGCGGAGTGCACAGGTTCCGTGCTATCGGCTCTGGCACTCATTCGAAACGAGTATCCCCAGATGCAAAGTGCGGGAGTCGACCATGCCATTGCAGAGGGCATACGATACTTAAGCGAAACCCAACTGCCCGATGGTTCGTGGGAAGCTGTGTGGGGGATCTGCTTCAATTACGGCACCTCATTTGCAATTCCTGGGCTGATCGCCGCTGGCCTCTCCAAGGAAGACATCCGAATCGTGAAAGGCCGTAATTTTCTACTGTCTCAACAGCGCGCAGATGGTGGATGGGGAGAGCATCCTGACTCCTGTCTACTCCGTCGTCCCCTTCCCACTGAGAAGGGATTGGTCGAGCCCACCGCTTTAACTGTGCTTGCACTTCTAGCCAGTGGTTCGAAGGAACATCCTGCGGTTGTGAGAGGATTGGAATTTTTACTGAAACAACAGAAACCGGACGGAGATTTCCCCCCACAACCCATTCCCGGGCTTTTTTATCGCACTACTTTGATTCGCTACGACCACTACAAACGCGCCTTCCCCCTCAAAGCCTTTGCTACGTTTCTGAAATCGTAATCCGTTTACGCAAGTCGGCGGAAAACCGAAAAGGGGGATGCTTATGCTTTAGGACGAACCCAACCTGCCATCGCGTACGCCATTGGTAACCGAATCCAGCTCGCGATCGAGGCAAGATCCGCACCCATCGTTGTCGTGTTGTCCCGACCCCTCCAAGCCCCGATTAAAGCCTTAAGAAATGGCCACGCAAAGGTGATGAAAGATTGGCCGTTGCCCATCAACAATCCCATCGTTCGCTCTCTCTCCTTCTCATCATCGCGCCATAACGAAACCACAGCGCGACGCAGAGATTGTGAAAAAGCGTCCTCTTTCGAAAAGCAGTCATACAGAGCACGGGATAGAAGCTCAGGCACACGACACGCCCTACGACGACTCTTTGCAAAGGCCTCAAATCGGTTTGTCTCCACAAGCTCGATCGCATCCACCAAACCATTAGTAATTCCCGTTGCAGTCAAAGGATGGGTGTGACCAGCCGCATCTCCGATTAAGACACGTCGCCCATTTCCATAGTCGGCCCGGGCCAAAAAGTGGTTCGCTTGCCAGCGCAAATGACCGCCCCGAATTTGGTCCTCGCAAGGCTTTCTCCACACAGGAGGTAAAGTATCTCGCGTGGCGGCAATCAACCACTCAGGGTCTTTGATCTCCGTTTTGTATTTTAAGGGCACATCCACGCAGATGCGGACAACCGAAGGCGCAATCTCGTACCCCAAAAGAAAACTCGGCTTCCCTAAAAATACATGGCCGTATTCCGGATACGGGGCCTTCACTCCCTCCAAAAGAATTCCCGTCATTGCGGACATAGCCTTGTGGTTTCCTGAGCCACGCAAGCTTCTACGAACAACGCTGGAGCGACCATCCGCCCCAACCACTCTCTCCGCTTCCAGCCTCTCCCCATTTTCGAGTGTGACTCCTTGGTCATCCACTGCCGCTACGCGTACCCCTTGACGAAAAGTCACTCCATCCGTTTCAGAAACCAACTTTCGCATCTCATCCACTAAATCACCGTGATGGAATGCCAGCCCCCTTTGTCCCTCCACATAATCTAACTTCACGGGGGATTCCCCATGACCAGGATACACAACAAAACCGCGACCTTGTGGACGACCCTGCATCGACGCGATGGCCCCAAAACCCAACTTTTTCAGTGCATCGACCCCCTGCGGATGCAACCACTCCCCCGCAAAACGTTTACTGCTTTTCCCTTCTCGCTCCGCTTCCAACAAAATGACTGCTTTCCCAGACAAAGCATAAGCCCTTGCAACCGCACATCCTGCAGGTCCAGCCCCCACCACAATGATATCGGTTTTGTTTCTCATGAAATCGATTACTGGATTTACTAGCACCTATTTTTAGAACACCAAGTAAAAGGACCCCGACACCAATCTAAATCACTCTTGAAG
>Ga0114967_10003873_pt1 | contig 12195 bp, 11 predicted proteins | sample M_130628_MF_Meta_FD_92639 | JGI IMG/M metagenome (GOLD analysis project Ga0114967, IMG submission 92639) | Freshwater microbial communities from Lake Montjoie, Canada to study carbon cycling - M_130628_MF_MetaG | ecosystem: Environmental > Aquatic > Freshwater > Lake | place: Lake Montjoie... | reverse complement strand
TAGTTATATATATAACCAAAAAAACAGATTTATATATATAGTATTGATATCGGTTTTTTTGGTTGTCATAATATTATATCCGTGTTTATCCTTTCATAAAAATAATATAAGAAAACATCAATACTATTTATTATAAATGAATAAATTACCAAGATTAGGTGCATTAAATAAACTAACAAATGAATACGTATTACCATCTATTGCTAATAAACAAGACGAACATATATGTCCTGATTGTAGCAAAGATTTAATATTAAAAAAAGGAACGAAACGAGTTCATCATTTCGCTCATTATACTGATGTTGATCCTTGTAATTATTATAATAAACCATCTGAATCTCAAATTCATAAGGATGCTAAATTTTTATTAAAATGGTTACTTGAAAAGAAGGTCAGTATTACATTCACTCGTAAATGTAATAGAGAGGGTGAAATTGATGAATTTACTATTCCTATTATTACTGAAACATCCTTAATTAAGTTAGAGCATCGATTTAATTATAATAATGCATTAAAAATTGCTGATGTTGCATATCTAAATAATAATGAGATTGCATATATTTTTGAGATATGTAATACACATAAAACGAATGAGGATGACAGACCAGAACCATGGTTTGAGATAGATGCATTAAAACTAGTAATGGCTGTTAACCAAATAATGACTCAACCAACTGAATTAAAAATAGAATGTATTAGAGATGTAAATTGTTCTATGTGTAAGAAGTTTCAAGATCTGGATAGCAAAAATTTAGTTGAGCTAAAGAGCAATCAACAGGATCTTGAATGGTATATAAGATACAAAACAGGTCAGCGTATATTTATTGATTGTGAGGATTTGAATATGTTTTTGATTAATAAAAATATAAATAAAAATAGATGGATAAATAGATCATATTTGTTATATTTAAATGATTTTTTTTCTGGTAAAGAACTAGAGGAAGACGGAACAATAGAATATTCGTCTGATGAAGAAAATATTGTAAAAGTACAGAGACAATTATCAGACGAAGAAATTATTGTAAAAGTACAGAGACAATTAGATAAAGATTGTATATGGGGCGATCAATGGCATTTAAGGTTTGATTTTGATTCACGAGACAAGAGTCACATAGATAATGATAATCAAAAAATATTTGAATTATTTAACAAATTTTATAGTGATAAAAAAGTTATTGTTAGATCATGGAAAGGAGGTATATCTTTTTTTATTACCAGTAAAAGCAATACACGTAAATACACGTATGATGCTTTAGAATCTTCTAAAAAAGCATTAAATGATTATAATGGTCAAGGAACAATATACATTATAAAAGACATATTAAATAATATACCAATATTAGACCATATATCTGCATCGGCAAATTAAAATTAAATTTATATGCCGATTTTCATATCGTGGCTCCATTATATAATTTCATTTATAAAAATAGTTCCATATAATAATTCACGATATGAAACATATATTATTATATCGAACCTTTTACAAAAATACATAATGATATAAAAATATATCATTATATATTTTTATATTAATGGAATTACCAAACAATATGTCAAGAGGCAATATATATTTATTGAGAGTATATCCAAATCATCCGGTTCCTTTATATAAATTAGGTCGTACTAAAAATTTTAAAAAAAGATTACAACAATATGTGTCTAGTAAATGTGAACCAGAAGTATTACTAGTTAAAAAATGTTATGATGATAAGAAAGCTGAGAAAGAATTGAAACACATATTTAAAAATACATTTACTCCGAGAAGAGATACGGGTCTTGAATATTTTGGAGGCGATGTTGATGAAATGATTGATAAGATAAATAATTATTTTGAGACAGTTCATGAACCAATGTATGGAGAATGTAGTGAGACAGAAAGCGAAGATACTTCTGAAGACGAAACCATTAAAATAATAGTTAAAACATATGAAGAATATATGAAACACACAAGCATATACAAAATCATAATAACTAATAAAGCACAAGAAGAAGGTTATATAAAATTTCGCAATCAAGAATGGCGTGAAATTGGCAAAAATAAAGAAGAAACATTAGAAGATTTTATAGAAAATAATGTAAGACGATTCCATGTACAAATTATAGAACCAATTTTGGAGAACAATCTTATGGATATACATATGATGTATGAGAAATATTTAATATATACAAAACTTAATACACAAGAAACAATAAATCATTGGCAATATCGTCAATTATCAGATGAAGACAAACAAAAATATTATAAAATATTAACTTGTAAATATAAACATGTAGAAATCGAATATGAATTCGAAAAAATTATGAAAGATATAGTCCGAAAATGTTATACAGACAAACCTGTATATTATGAATTAAAATATCACGAACATGTGTTGTCATCAAGTGGAGACGATTCCAATAAAATTGGATTACAAATTTTGAACTGTATCGAAAATAAATTTTATGATTTTGATGAATATATTGATTGTGGTATAATTACAAATGCTTATCGACGTGATTATACAAGTCATAATAAACTTATTTATGAAAATACAGATATAAAAATCGTAGATAAAATATTAAATATGTTGGTAAAAGATAAAAGTAAAAGTAAAATTTTAGAATATAAAAAATTTCTTAATAAAATATTTGTAAATCCATCAAATGAAACAACAATATTTTATGACTACTATAGTAAAGATGCATTATTTACGACATGGTTATGTGATGCATATTATAAAATAACAAATGAAACATCATTAAGAAGTACATATTACTATGATAATCGTAAAGAATGTGACAAAAAAATTAAAAAAAATATACCGCGTTTTGTTGTAATAGAGCATCCTCATTACAAAAATCAAACATCTGAAAAGATAATAAAACACTTTGAAACATTAGGTGTAAAAAATATAATTATAAAAATATGTGATTCACAACAAAATATATATAAAGATACCGATGCATTTGCAGAATTTTTAGATAATAAAAAAGAGATCTATATTAAATATATTTCTGATAAATATAAAAATAAAATAAAAATATCTTGTCCCGATGATATATTTTATATGAGTAACCTATTATTCTCTAATTTTTTATTATGGGCTTGTTCTGTTATTGATGATATATAATAACCTGTTATTAATCAGAATAATATTAATATTGATAGTTCTATTGTTAAAGTGCAATTAGATGGTCCAAAAGCAAAAAAGAGACAGAATAAATCTATTACATTACTATTTAAAAAGAATAACCATTACATAGTCTCAATTTGTTAAATAGATCTATATAATTGAGCCATGATATGGAAGACAGTGTTCCTTTTGCAAATTTTTTATTTATGATATTATATAAAAATATAATTATATATTTTTATATTAATGGAATTAAACACAACACAATATGTATACTGTTTTTCAAACCCGTCTTTAGGAAACAATCTAAAGATAGGTTATTCAAGGCAATATCCTACTATAAGAGCACAAGAATTATCTAAAACATCTGTTCCAACACCGTTTAAAGTTGAATTTATAATACATACAGAAAACGGTTCAAATTTAGAATCTAAAATACATAAACATCTTAGAAATTATCGTGCTACTGAAAAAAGAGAATTTTTTAACATATTAATCGACAAGTTAAAAACAATATTGGTTAATGAAATGGGTCTTGAATTAGATTACAATATTTTAAATATAACACAAGATATAATAATGAATAAAATGATCAATGACTTAAATGAAATATATAACAAACTGAAAAAAGAAACATGTGATTTTGTAAATAAATTAGAAAAAAATGGTGTATTGGATAAATTGTTTTGGGAGGAAGATAACATTTATCAACACATACGATTAATAGAGAGTGAGATTAAAAACTACGATAGATATATGAATGAATTAAATAATGATTTAAATGGAATAAAAGACAGAATTGGTATTAAAACGATGAAAAGCGATAATAATGACTTAAAAAATATGATGTTACATACAAAAAATAACCTAGATAATTTATTAAATAAAAGTTATAAGTGGGGTTTTTGAAAAAGCCTTATTTAAATTTATTCAAAATAAATTTGTTTTCATATAATCCATAATATTATTTTTGAAAGAGTATAAACACGATATTATATAATTATGTATTATATAATATGGAAACAGTTAGATTATCAAGCCCATCATTAGAACAACAATATATTATTGAATGTATTGGATCATCAAATGTAATCGTGGATGCTGTTGCAGGTAGTGGCAAAACAACCTGTAATTTACATATTGCAAAAAAATATAGTAATTTGAATATTTTATTGGTGACCTATAATAAAAAACTAAGACTAGAAACAAAAGAGAAGGTAGAAAAATTAAACATAACTAATTTGGATGTTCATACATATCATTCGTTCAGTGTAAAAAATTATAATTCAGAATGTTATACAGATCATAAATTGAATACTATTATTGAAAATAATACAAAACCACGGAGAAAAATAGATTATGATTTAATAATTGTAGACGAGGCTCAAGATATGAATAAAATATATTACCAATTAATAATTAAGATTTATAAAGATAATAGTAAAAAAGCCAAAATATGTGTATTGGGAGATATGTATCAAAGTATTTATAGTTTTAATGGTGCTGATGCTAGATATATTAAATATGCAGACCAAATATTTAATTTAAATGATTTACCGTGGTTGAAGTGTCCTCTATCTGAAAGCTTTCGTATTACATTTGAGATGTCAGAATTTATTAATAAATGTATGTTAAACAATGATCGGATTGTATCTAGGAAAGTAACAAATATCAAACCAAATTATATTATATGTAATGTTTTTGGTTTGAAACCATTTGATGAAGTTAAAAAATATTTAAATATGGGATATGAATCATCTGATATATTTATTATTGCACCGTCTGTTAAAAACATTAATACGCCAATTAGGGAGTTGGAAAATTTAATTAAAACTGAATTGCCACATATAATGGTATATGTTCCCGGTTCAGATGAAGAAAAAATAGATGAAGAAATTATTAAAAATAAAGTAGTATTTTCGACATTTCATCAAGTAAAAGGATTAGAACGAAAAGTGGTATTAGTGTATGGATTTGATAGTTCGTATTTTGATTACTATGAGAAAGACAGTAATAAATTTGCTTGTTCGAATGCATTATATGTTGCAACAACTCGTGCTATAGAACATATGACATTATTTCATCATAGTTCTAATGATTATTTACCTTTTTTAAACAAAGAAAATATTCGCAAATATACAAATTTTGAGAGCGACCGATTAAGCATCAGAAATATAACTCACATATCAAACTCATTTAATGTGTCTGACCTACCGAATCATTTGTCGGCAGATATAATTGCTGAAGCAATGTCATATCTTGATATAAAAAAAATTAGAGGAAAAAATGACACGATTAATATACCAATTAAAACAACGCAAAATGATACACAAGAATCAGTGTCAGAAATTACAGGTACTGCAATTCCTCTATATTTTGAATATAAAATGACAAATAAAATTTCGGTATATGATATATTATATGAGCGTAATTATAATTCGATTGAAGTTGATTTAGATGATGATTTTATTGATGATGGCGTTTTTCAATCAAATAATAAACCAATAGTTAATGAACCAAATACAAAACAATATGATTTAAAAAAAATAGATATTAAAAATCTAAAACCAGATGAATTATTATATATCACAAATAGATGGTGTTCATTTAAAAGCGGATTTCTTAATAAAGTATGTCAAATACAGCATTATGATTGGCTGACACTTGAAAATCTAAATAAATGTGTAAATAGACTGACTAGTTTAAATCTTACTGACAAAGCAGTGTTTGAAAAAAAGTCAGGTTCGCAAGGAAATAATAGTACATTGTGTGGTAAAAAAATAAACGGATATATGGATTGTGTAGATGGAAATAATGTATATGAATTCAAATGTGTTAAAGAATTAGATAGCAAACACTATTTACAATTGGCTACATATATGTTTTTATATGAGTCACAAAATAATATTGAAATTAATAAACTTATTTTAGATTATGAAAAACAACTAGTGGAAAACGAAAATGAAATTAAAAATTTTGAAAACTCCAAGAGATATAAAATAGACATGTTTTATAAAAATATTGAACGAAATAATATTAAAATAAATGAATATTTTCAAGACATTGAAAAATTTATTAATAATTCCAATCAAAAATTATTAAATGTCCCAAATAAGACACAGAAAGATATTGAAAAACTTCAAAATAAAATTAAAGATAATTTAGACCAAATTATTAAATACACAAAAAAAAGCGCCACGTATAAAAGTATGATTCCTGATCTTAAAAAAGAAAATATAAAACATAATGAAAAAATAATTAAACTTCAAAATAATAATATTGATGAAGTAACTGATAGACAAATTAAATTAAACAACGAAAAAATAGATGAATTTAAGAAGTGTTATAATTCAAAAATTGAAATGTTAAAAGAAGAAAACAAAAAATATAGTATAAGTGTTAATAATTTACAACAGCAGAATGATATTGAAGAATTAAATAAGTTAAAAAATAAAAGTAGTGAATTAGTTCAAATGATAACAAATCTTAAAACTAACAAAACAAATTTCAAAATAATGAATAATTATTATTTATATAATATCCTGAATGATGAACTATATCAGATTGAGTGTTCGTATGAACGATTATCTAAAATGATTAATTTTTTAATTGTGAGTAAATTTTATAATAATAATAAAGGTATTACAGACGAAATATTTATTAGTAATGCATGTGAATTACAAAAAAAAGTTATTAATAAAATGGTTCAACCAAATGTAATGACACAATTAAATGGAACAGCCAAAAAAAGGTCAAATACACGACGAATTATTAGTCCTGAAATATAATATAATATTAACACATCTTTCATATCGTGGCACCATTATATAATTTCTTTTATAAAAAAAATAGTGTCAATATAGAATTTATGGAAAAAATAAATAAAATATTAATCATATAGATTATTTATAATCTATATGATTTTTTCCATAAATTCATAATAATCAACAATATAATTTTAGAGCAATATTTATTTATTATTTTCATTTAATGGTATCATAATGCTCCTTCCATATCGTGGCTCCATTATATAGCCTTTATCTAAAATAATTCCATATAATTCAGCCACGATATGAAACACCGCGAATCATCTAAAAATATTATATTAATTTACATATAATATTTTTATTTCTATAAAAAAATATAGACATTGAAAAATTAATCAGAGGTAAATATCTATAATCACTTTTTTAATATTATGGTAGAGTGTCATCTTCATACTCAAATAATTCCATACAAGGATTAACATCTGCTTTATTATTATTTTGATTATTAGTTTTATAAATGAGGAGCAACATATTGAAGCGATCATTAAGAACTTTCATTAAAATTTTTAATTCTTTAATCCGATTTTCGAAACCATATGAACGTACCGATGTTAATAACCATATTGATTTATTATAATTGAGACGTTGTTCTATAATTTTGAGCTGTTTATTGATATCATTAATACAAATTTTAATTGATTCAATTTCAGTTATAATATTTTGACAGGGAGATTGTATTGAATCAATAAATTCTGTAATCGTTTTTACTTTGTGCAAAATATCATATTCCCGAATAAAATCACTTACAACAGATGCATTATGATTTGTATCTTTAAGAATATAACTATTAATATTATAAATAGACGCAGTAATATTAGTTAAAAATATACTGGACATATTAAATAAAATAGTACTAACAACAAAACTCATATAATTATCTTATATAATTATATTATTTTTATATTGTATGACATTTACACCCTTGAAGATTTAAAATGCCGATTTTTTAATATATAAATAATTATATATTAAATGTCTAAACACAAAAGCGAAGAAAGCCAAAAAATCAGTTAAGGTTGTCGCCTTAACAAAATCATAATTTACACGCTCTGCAATGGGCAAACCTTGAATATTTTTTTTGTTGAGTAAAATCGGCATTTTAAATCTTTAAGGGTGTAATATTAAGGCAATATTTTACTCTGAGCTAATTTATCATTATAATTAATTTTTATTTTTTTGATATCATTTGTATAATGAATTGACAAACCTTTTTTACGATTCAACTCTATTCTATCATATAATTTTATCATTTTATTTGTTAGATATTGTAATCCTAAAAAATTCATATGTTTATTGTAATATATTTGTGTGCTATATTTTATCTTTCCAATTGGTTTACATTTATGAGCACCTGGACCATAATTCATATCTATTATACTTTCTCTTAAAAAACATAAATTTTTACTTACCTAATCATTCTCTACATATTTATTTATTTTGTGTGTGTCTATGTCCGATAAATCAGCCATATTACTCTCACCTATCATTTCTAGTCCGTTCACTCTTAATATTGTTGTTCATGCTTTAACCTCTTCTATTAATTCTTGTTCCGTTATACACAAGTATTCATCCATATCTGCTATTATTATAATGCCTTTTTTAATATGTTTCCAACAATTATTTTTATTTTTGTTAAACTACCATCATCACTTATATTATTGGTATTAAAAGAAACAACATTGCAATCTAATGACATCGCTATTTTAACTGAATTATCTGTTGATTCATTATCATATATTGTTATTTTACAAGACGGTAAATATTTTTTATAATGTTTTACAGTGTCTGGCAATATTATACTTTCATAATACAACAGAAATATATTTATATCCATTAATTGATATAAATATGAATTTATGGAAAAAATCATATAGATTATAAATAATCTATATGATTAATATTTTATTTATTTTGATAAATGTTTATTCCAATATACATCTATCAAAATAAAAGTAGCGTCTTAATAAAAATATTAATTTATATTTAAATAATAATAAATTATTAGATTATTATATTTTATTTAATGATTATTATCATCTAAAAGATTTTTTCCATAAATTCTATATATATATATATATATATATATATTTATATCAATTAATGGATATAAATATATATATATATTATAAATATATTTATGAATCCTGTAATAGTGTGTATTGCTAAATTAGAACAAGATTATATTGAGGAATTTGTTAGATATCATCTAGCAATTGGTTTCAACAAGATATATATATATGATAATGAAGATGTTCCGACATATGAAAAATTATTAGAAAAATATTTAAACAATATTAATGTAATACATTTACCATTTAATAATTATTGTAAAGGTGTGCAATATATTGCACTGGATCATTTTATAAAAAATTATATGTACAAGGATGGAATTACACATATTGCTCATATTGACATTGACGAATTTATTGTTTTGAAAAAACATAATAATATTACTGAGTTTATTAATGAATATATTAAAGACGATTGTGCAGGCATCGGTATGAATTGGAGATTTTTTGGTTCTTCTGGTCATACAGAAAAATCAAATATTCCAACTACAATCAGATTTACGATGTGTGAAGAGAAAGGTAATATGCATATAAAAACATTATTTAATGTAAATCATTTTGTGAGCTATATAGAGTGTCATTCTATCAGAACTAAACCAAACTTTCATATTAAATCAACAAATGGAAGTATTATTGTTGGACCATTTAATAAAAATATTGTTTTTGATGTTATCCAATTAAATCATTATAAATCTAAAACATATCCTGAATTTAAATATATGAAAACACGCGGTCGTGCGGATTTGCAAAATAAATCTCAATCTAACAATACGGCAAATGAGGATGAATTACAATTTAGTTTATTTGACAAAAATGAAATTGAAGATCTATATGCATATAATTTTTTTAAAAAAATACTTATATAATCAATATATAATGTTGTTATATTATGGTAAAATATCGTTATCATAATCAAAAAGTTCCATATGGGGCATAATATTTTTTTTAGATGACTGTTCGTCTTCTAGAGAAGATGATTCGTTTATTGTAGAACAATTTTCTTGTTGAGTGTTTGTTTTATAAAGGAGCAACATATTGAAACGATAATTAAGGACATTCATTAATATTTTGAGTTCTTTAATATGATTTTCAAGTCCATATGATCTAACAGAAGATAGCAACCATATAGATTTGTTATAATTAAGACGTTGTTCTATAATTTTGAGTTGTTTAGTGATATCATTAATACATAATTTGATGGATTCAATTTCAGTGTTAACAATATGACTAGGAGATTGTATTGTGTTCATAAATTCGGTTATGATTTTGATTTGATGTATGATATCATATTATCTAATAAAATTGCCAACAAGTGTTGCATTATGAGTGGTATCTTTTAAGATATAACTATTAATATTGTAAATAGATGTAGTAATATTAGTTAGCATAATACTAGACATATTTATCAGAATTGCTGACATAACTAATGCCATTTATTATATTTTCAAATATGATATTATATATAATATTTTTATACTGTATTATAATTCATCTATATTTTATGAAACAACAATAAAATTAACAGACAACAATTCATTGACTATATTATATATTATCTATGAATGTCTATAATTTAAGAAACTGTATCTGATTCAGACTCAGAACCAGAATCAGAATCATCAATATCGTCATCATTATCCGCCTCATCTGAATTATATTTTTTACCTGATTCTTTTGCACGTTTTTCTTTAATTTTTTCTTTATATATTTTAAGAATATCGACGAGGACGGTGATTGGTCGTTTGTTTCTATTTTCTACAAACCACTCGGGGTTAGTTTCATACATTTCTCTAATTAGACCGACAGTATAAGATTTTTTAGAGATAGCTTTAGTGTGTCTCAAAGTTTTAGCGGTAGATTCCTGAGCAGCATTTAAATTTTGTTTAATAACTTTTTTATTTTTTGGATTTCTTTTTTTGGTTTCATTTAGAAGAGCTTTTAAAAAATTAACATTAGATGCATATGTTCTGAAATCTTTAACAGTAAAAGATTTACCCATATAATTTTGAATGTATTCATTTAAATCAACATCATTAACACGGAGAGTATTATTATTTTCATTTATATATTGAAATATTTTTTCGCCTTCAAGACCTATTAATTTTTTTATTTCGTCAACCATATACGGATCCTTAATCGTGTATGATACTTGTTTATTTGATTTGGCTTTAAAATTTAATTTAACAACTGCTCCATCTTCTACCACACTTACGTGCGACTTCTTTAAACTCGTCATTCCATATGATTTGTTCGTCTGAGCATATATTTCCTTTCCAACACGAATATTAAACTCTTTTATGATGTTAAACATCAAAGCGATTGTTCTATTTTTTGTATATAATGTTTGTTTAGTATCTTCGTCAATTTTGTCTTCAAATTTTGAAATTGATTTAATGAACTTAAATAGACGCAAAAATTTGTCTTCCTCTGCATTCTTAATATGACTCGGATGATATCTATATTGTTTTCTACCTTTTGCGTCGAGTCCGGTCGCTTGAATTTTAGATTCTGGATTAATAGATACCCATACATCAGTATATGCCGGTGCAAGACCAAGTTTGTTGGTTCTTTCTAAATCTTCTTTAGAAATAGGTTTGTCATTATTATAATACAAATAATTAAACTTAAGTTTAGGATTACCTTTTTTGTCGACATCATTTTTATCATAATATGCAACACGATATATACCTATTTTTTTTTGTTTATTGACATCATCAAATGCCATTTCTCTGCCACCAAATTGCATATGTGATAAATCTACCATATATATGTCCATAATTATACTTAATAAAACAACACAAAATAAAATAAAATTATATAAATAATAATAACATATTTATTATTATCTATATTTTGAGATTTATTACACACGGTCTTAACAATGTTATTTTACATAACGATGATAGATATGGTTTAACTGGTTCATATTACGGAACAACCGGATGTTATGGATCAACTGGATCAACTGAATCTTCTGAATATGGAGCAACAGGTTCTTCTGAATATGGTTCAACTGGTTCATATTACGGAACAACCGGATCTTCTGGATATGGATTAACTGGGTCATATTATGGAGCAACCGGATGTTATGGATCAACTGAGTCATATTATGGAGCAATCGGATCTTCTGGATATGGTTCAACCGGGTCATATTATGGAGCAACCGGATCTTCTGGATCAACT
>Ga0114967_10003872_pt1 | contig 12196 bp, 8 predicted proteins | sample M_130628_MF_Meta_FD_92639 | JGI IMG/M metagenome (GOLD analysis project Ga0114967, IMG submission 92639) | Freshwater microbial communities from Lake Montjoie, Canada to study carbon cycling - M_130628_MF_MetaG | ecosystem: Environmental > Aquatic > Freshwater > Lake | place: Lake Montjoie... | reverse complement strand
CGTAGGATTTTAAACCTTAACTATTAAATTTTTAGCAATGAAGAATAATAAAATTTTGGTTGGAATATTAGGGGTTACTTTAAGCTTAACAGCTTGTAAGAAAGATCTTGATATTACCAACGTAAACTCACCTACTCCAGCGAGTGCACAAAATGAAAATGGTGCAGTGGCTTTGGCGCAGGGTACCATTTACTTAAATGGTTTTTACAACTTGAAATACTCTGATGGTGTATACGGCCGTTTCTGGGCTGGCGCCATGGGCTTTCAAGAAATCATGGGTGATGTAGTTGGTGCGGAAGCTGCCAACGCGTTCATGAACCAAATTGGTTGCCCTAATAAGGTAACTTTTGATAACGGAACAGTTGCATTGAACCCAAGTAATCCTAAAACACAGTATGAATTAGTACGTTATGCAAACCAAAACGCACAAGGTGGTAGTAATACAACTTTTTACGAGTGGGCTTATATGTACAATATGATCGCTGCTTCAAATAAAGTTTTGGAGTTGGCAGATAAAACTACATTCACTGGTACTGGTGCTGCTACTAAAAAGGCAACCATCCAAGCTTGGGCTTATTGGTGGAAAGGATATGCTTATAGCAGAATCGGTTCTACTTATTATGCAGGTTTGATCCAAAATCAACCTACAGATGCAGTTTCAACCAATGGCAAGTATGTAACTAAAGAAGCAATTATTGCAGAAGCGTCATCTAACTTTGATAAAGCGGTTACTGCTTTAGGTGGTGCTACTTCTACTGCTGATTACACTGCTATGCTAGGAAAATTAATTCCAACCTATTTACAAAAAGGTAAAGGTGGTGTTTTGACTATCGATATGTGGAAGCGTAGTATCAATACTATGAAAGCGCGTAATATCTTAGTAAATACAACTAGAGCTAGTATGTCTGCTTCTCAATGGAGTGCGATTTTAACTTTGGCAAATGATGGTGTTAAATCAACAGATTTAATCTTCACAGCACGTACAGATGCAAACGGAAGTTTCATCGAGAATACTGTAGCTGATAAAACTGGTCAAGCTGCAACAACTGGATCTACAAACACTTACAAATTAAGTGAGCGTTGGGTTCAAGATTTTGTAGCTGGTGATAAGCGTAAAGATCAAAACGTAATCACTTTGGCATCTGTTGGTTTGTTCAATACAGATCGTGGTAATTCATTCAATACACGTTATAGCTTAAAGTATGGTGGTACTGGCTTGACTGGTGTAACTATCTATTCTAACAACGCAATTGGTGCAAATGAAATCACAATCGCTGGTACCTTCGAAGAAAATGAATTAATGAAAGCGGAAGCTTTGATTATGACAGGACAAATTGACGCTGGTGCTGCTGCTATCGATGCAGTTAGAACATACCAAGGTGCAGGTTTAACTGCATTAGGTACTGGTCTAACACAAACAGCTGCTTACGAGCAATTAAGAAGAGAGCGCAGAATTGCATTGGCATTCAGAGGCTTATCTTTTTATGACGCGCGCCGTTGGGATATCATTGCTCCAGACAAGTCTCGTACTGGTGCTGTGGTAGTATCTTCTGCAGGTGTAGTAAGTACAAATGCAACAATCGTCTATGGTTTCTTAGACTATTGGGATGTTCCAGATAATGAGTTAGCTTATAATCCAGCTGAAGCAGGTTCTGCTCCAACTAAGAATCCTAAGCAATAATTACTATTTAGGTAATATTTTGAAACAAGACCCCGAGGGGTCTTGTTTTTTTATGTCCCTATAGTAACTTTAAGGTATAAATGCAACCTATGAAAAAGCTACTACTTTGTTTTTCGTTATTGATTGTGATCATTAGTCATGCACAAAGAAATTCAATTTCAACTACGGGTAAATGGGGTCAACAAATTTTCTTAAGTGATGTAAACGGACAAGCATTCGTAAATAAATACGAAGGTATTTCGGGATCAGTGTATGATAACACGGAATATCAATTAGCAAAAATTATATTAAAAGATGGCAGGGTGTATAATGATGTAAAAACTAGAATTAATTTGCTAGAACAGGAAGTTAATTTTATTGCTTCTAATGGACAAGAGGGCTTTCTTGGAAAAGGAATGGCTTCAGAAATTACGTATATAGATAGTAAAACAGAAACTCAGGTTCTAAAAGTATTTCAATGTGGATTTCCTCCAATTGATAATCAAAATAGAATTTCTTTTTATCAAATCTTATTAAATGGTAAAACAAGTTTACTTAAATCTGTTTATAAAAGCATACAAGAACGCAATAACGATATGTCAGGTGAACGCTATAAAGAATTTGCTACCTATGAAAATATGTACTTGTTAAAAGAGGGCACAATGGTTCGAATCAAAAAAGATAAATCTAATCTAAAAGCTTTATTACAGGATAAAAATCAAGCGATAAAAAAATACATCGATGATCAAAAATTAAACTTAAAAAACGAAGCACATTTAATTGACTTGGTAAAATACTATAATACCTTATAAATGGACTTTGTTGAACAATTAAATCAATGGGGTCGTGAAAAAAAGCCCTTTGTTTTTCTCATTGATTTTGAACAAAAAAAACCTTTAGCTTGGCCTGCCGATCATTGCCCAGATTGGTTTCAGTTTAAATTTACAAAAGCTAGTTCAGTAAAAAAGGAGCTACAAAATTCTAATATAATTGCACAAACATTAGCAGCAGTTGATCATAAGAATGTAAATAGTAGTGAAAATAGTTTTATAAATAAAGCACAACAGTCCAATGGGCTTCTGATAAAGCGTCCTATAAATACTTCAGACTATCAGCATAAGTTCAATCAAGTTATGGACGCATTGCACAAGGGAGATAGTTTTTTAATGAATTTGACCATCCCTACACCGGTCCAGAATACAGTCAATTTTCAAACCTATTTTGACCACGCAAAATCTAAATATGTGGTTTGGTTAAAAAACGAGTTCATTGCTTTCTCTCCCGAGACATTTATTCAAATTGAAGCAGGAACTATTTCGACTTTTCCAATGAAAGGCACCATTGATGCAAGTTTACCCAATGCAAAAGAATTGCTGCTCAATGACCCCAAAGAATTGGCCGAACATGCCACCATTGTAGATTTATTAAGAAATGATTTAAGCAGGGTAGCGTCCAAAGTGAGGGTCACTAATTTTAGGTACTACGAAGAGATACCTACTCAAAACGGTTTAATTGGTCAAGTGAGTTCAGCCATAGAGGGGGAATTGCCAACTGATTATGCAGCTAGGATTGGCAGTATTTTATTTGAATTATTACCAGCAGGATCGGTATCTGGAGCACCTAAAAAGAAAACAGCCGAATTGATTGCTTCAATAGAAGGAACAGACCGCGGGTATTATACGGGCATTGCCGGCTATTTTGACGGCGTAAACTTAGATAGTTGTGTATTGATTAGATACCTTGGAGCAGACCAAATATACCATAGTGGTGGCGGCATTACTTTTCAAAGTGATATGGCATCTGAATATCAAGAAATGATTAATAAAGTATATGTCCCAGTTTTTTGAGAGCATACGCGTAAAAGACGGCATTGCTGAAAATCTAAGCTTTCATCAATTAAGGGTTAATAAAACCCTAAACGCCTTTGATGCATCTAAGCATAGCATTGAATTAGCATTCGTTACACAGGAATTAGTATTACCTGAAGAAGGCTTGTTTAAACTAAGAATCTCCTATGATCTTAATGGCAACTATGAAGCCAAATGCAATCCTTATCAATACAAGCAGATACAACATTTCGCCTTAGTGGATATGATGGGACAATCTTACGATTATAAATATGCAAATAGAGACTGGATCCATGAAGCCTTAGCGCAATCAGGTAAAGACGAAATCATGATGCATGAAGATGGATTCATTAAGGACTGTTCTTATACCAATATTGTTTTTTTCGATGGGGCAAATTGGTATACTCCTGAGTCACCATTATTAGAAGGTACCCAACGCGCAAAGTTAATACAGGAGGGTATTATAATTCCCAAAGCATTGCATATAAATGACCTCCCTAATTTTATAGAATTCAAATGTATCAATGCAATGATTCACTGGGAAGATGCAATTAATTATCCAACTCATTTAATTAAGCATTAATTTCATCTAAATCTAGTTTACATGATGATTGCTTTAGTGTTCATTTTTATTATTGGGTATCTTTTAATTACTTTAGAGCATGCTATCCATATTAATAAATCAGCTATAGCATTGATCACGGCTGTACTTTCTTGGACCATTTTAGTAATGAATCCAACGAATAAGGAGGCAGCATTAGGAACACTTGGACATCATTTTAGTGGTGTTGCTGAAATTGTTTTTTTCCTTTTAGGTGCTATGACCATTGTTGAGCTGATTGATGCACATGATGGGTTTCAGAATATCACAGAAAAAATCAAAACAACCAATAAGTCAAAATTTATTTGGACCATTTCACTTGTTACATTTTTTCTTTCTGCAGTCCTTGATAATCTTACAAGTACCATAGTGATGCTATCCATTGTCAATAAATTAGTAAAAGACAAGATGGTAAAATGGCATTTACTAGGCTTGGTGGTGATCTCCTCAAATGCAGGCGGGGCATGGAGTCCCATAGGAGATGTAACTACAACGATGTTATGGATTGGACATCAAATTACGCCATTGAATATCATCAAAGAAACATTTTTAGCAAGTTTAGCTTGTATGGTTGTGCCAACTTTGATCATCAATTACAGAATCAAAGGAAGTATCCTATTAGAAGAAAATGTGCCAATCAATCAAAATGTAATTTCTAATGCTTTAGATAGAAATTTAGTTTTCTTCATTGGCGTATCCTGTTTGTTATTCGTTCCATTTTTTAAAGCCATCACGGAACTTCCTCCCTATATGGGCATGTTATTTAGCTTAGGGATCATGTGGGTGCTAACAGAGCTCATGCATCATAACAAAGTGTCAGACGAAAAAGGAAATTTATCAGTAAGTCATGCTCTAAGGAAAATAGATACCCCAAGTATTTTATTTTTTGTAGGAATATTAATGAGTATTGCTGCATTAGAACAAGTTGGATTGCTTACAAGTCTTGCAGCTTATTTTGATCATCAATTTAATGATATCAAAATCATCGCCATTGTAATAGGGCTTTTGTCCTCGATAGTTGATAATGTACCAATGGTAGCTGCTTTACAAAGTATGTATAGTCTTGACAGCTATCCTACAGACCATTATTTTTGGGAATTTTTGGCCTATACCGCAGGAACTGGAGGCTCCGTTTTAATTATAGGCTCAGCAGCCGGAGTAGCTGTAATGGGTATCGAAAAAATTGACTTCTTTTGGTACCTCAAAAACATCAGCTGGATCGCATTGATAGGATTTATAGCTGGCGCCTTGGTTTTTATCCTACAAAATGCTTAATTTTGATGTTGAAACATTGAAAAGTTATTTATGCAAACAGTATTACATACCGCAGATTCAAGAGGAGACGCCAACCATGGTTGGTTACATAGTAAACACAGCTTTAGTTTTGCCAATTATTACAATCCAGCAAAAACACATTTTGGGGTGTTGCGCGTATTGAATGATGATTTTGTTGCAGCGGGTATGGGTTTTGGATTACATCCTCACGACAATATGGAAATCATTTCTATACCATTGGAAGGAGATTTAGCGCATGAGGATAGCATGGGCAATCAAACAGTCATCCAACACGGAGACATTCAAGTGATGAGTGCAGGCACTGGTGTTAAGCATAGTGAGTTTAATCACAATAAAGACAAACCAGTTAAATTTTTACAAATTTGGGTGATGCCTAATAAAAAGAACGTAACACCTCGTTATGATCAAATTACTTTAGATCCTGCAAGCCGAATCAATACCTTACAACAAATAATTTCTCCAAATCCTGATGATGCTGGTGTGTGGATTCATCAAGACGCTTGGTTTCATATTGGTAAATTTGACCTTGATTTTACTACAAATTACAAGGTAAAAAAAGCAGGTAATGGTATGTATGCATTTGTATTATATGGCAGTTTTGAACTTGCAGGGCAAACATTAGCAGAAAGAGATGCATTAGGCATCACAGACTTTGATCAATTCGAATTAAAGGCCTTAACCAAGGATGCAGAAATTTTATTAATGGAAATACCGATGCAATTATCCTAATGTATGCAATAGGGTAATTGCCACTTCTATTCTATAAATTGAATTGTACTAATAAAGAATAAGTACGTCCCATAGCATAGATGCCTGAACCATGGGTTTTGTATTTTTCGTTGAGTAGGTTGATGCCTCCTAATTGGATGAATACATTTTTAAATTGTTGATTTAAACTGATATTAAATACATTCCAATTAGGTGTTCCACTTTTACCAATACGATTATCATCTTTATCTCCCTGTGCCAAACGATCTTGCTTTCCTGCAAATAAATGTTGTACTAGTATTTGTGTATTATTTTTTTTCCATGCCAATTCTTGTTGACCAAATAAAGGAGGAATCCGTCTCATTGGTTCATTCTTGCTTTCATTTTGACCGTAAGTATAGGTTAAATTACTAGACCATTTAAATTGTTGATTCAATTGTAACGCTATAGTAGTTTCAAACCCTTTGATATAAGAAGCATCTGAGTTTTGCTTGGAGTAAACTTGATAGCCGTTGATGATATTACCAGTTACTTTTTGTCTTGTGATGATATCTTTTAAATCTAAATAAAATCCACTCAAATCAAATTGTACCAGTTTTGTATTTAATTTATATCCCAATTCGTAATGCAATGATTTTTCAGGTGCTAGATTATTACTTGGTAGTTCATATCTAAAATCAACAATACCTAATGTGCCCATATCATCTATATTGGGTGCACGGTATCCAGATGATAGGGAAGCATAGACTATATTGTTGGCATTCAGTTTATAGGTGATACCTGAATTTCCAACCAGTGCGGATGGATGTATATTGACCTCGCCTATACTTGTATCTGTTAATTGAATTCCAAAACGATTGTATCTAAGACCTGCTTCGATATGCCATTTTTTCAAATCAATTTTATGCAAATTAAAAACTGAAAAACTCTTGTAGCTACTATTGTTTGGATACAATCCTCTTTTATTCACAGAAACACCTGTGGTTAAATTTTTATCAATGAGTGCACTCTTAATTTTGTCTGCATTATAATCTATCCCTGAATTGATTTGCCAATTTTTTGTTGGATTAGAATAAAGGTCAATACTTGTTCCATTTGAATTGACTTGGTCTCTTTCGTATTTATAAATGGTATTATTTAATTTATTGCTTTCTCTTTCCTCATTTGAATATTGGAAAGACTGAGTGACTTTAATCTTGGACAAGAATTTATATTGTAAGTTTTTTTCCCATTGAATGGAGTGGATATTCCTTTCTTGCTTTGAAATATTATTCACTTTAAAACTTTCCAATAAGACTTTATGGTAAATAGGGACATCTTTTTGGATAAAGAATCGAGATGAAATTGTAATTTCCCCTGCTTTGTTTAATTGTATTCTAGCAATTGTATTCACCCCTGTTTCATCATAACCACTTGGACTTTGTACCCCTACATTTTTTCCTCCAACAAGATCCCCAAAATTTCTTAAGGTAATACCTGATTGAATTGCAAAGTTGTTTTGGATATACTGCACGGTAGTTCTATTCGATTTTTCCATATCCTGGCCTATATACTTAAACGAGGTACTGGTACTCCATGTTTTCTTTTGATTGTATGATGGCGTAACAGAATGTAAATGGATGACTCCTCCAATGGCATCAGAACCATATTCAACAGAGCCTGTTCCCTTACTTACTTCAATTTGATCGATGCTGTACAAATCGATATTGTTTAAATATTGATTGGGTCCATACCTGAATGTCGCATTATTAAGACGAACACCGTCCAACATCAATAAGGTTTGATTGCCTGTTAAGCCTCTAATAAATGCAGATCCACCTCCATGATTTGTTTTCTGAACAAAAACCCCCGAGCTACCCATTAGGGCCTCAGGGGTTGTTCTATAATTACCAAATTTTATCGCTGTTGCGTTTTTTTGAACCAAGCTATACGGCAGATTGATCTTATTTTTTTGAACCAATCTGCTTTTAACCGTAATAGAATCTAAATTATTATAAGTTGTATCATTGAAACTATTTTTTGTATTCGCGTTTACATTGATAACACCATAACTATGACAAAATAAGAAAGTTAAAACACAAACTAACTTAGTTATTTCATTAGATTCCAAATACCGCTTTCGCTCCATCATTTCTAGTCAATTATTTTAATAAAAGCACTTCTTTTAGGCGCTGGCATCTCACTATTGATGCCCTTGATTGCTTTCCATAATATTTGATTGAATAATAAATCCGGCACTTTATCTTCCTTGCTAAAATCTAAACTTTCGCTCAATTTAGATAAAGCATCTACCTTAATATTTCTTTCATTGATATCAACTAATGGACTGATTGCATTAAATGGTGTCTTGTTCACTTTAGTATCAAATGATCTCCACATTGGTTCTGCTGCTGCATCATATTGACTCATTGGCGGTAAGCCAAGAATTAATTCCATAGTTCTTAGCATACTTGAAGTAGAATACATGGTATGATCTACAAATCCTCTTTTAACAAAACCTCCTGCAACATAGGCTGTTGAACGATGCGCATCCACGTGGTCTGCACCATTTTGAGCATCATCTTCTAAAATAAAAATAGCAATTTTATCCCAAATTGGATGCTTACTTAAATATTCTACAAATAAACCTACCGCGTAATCATTATCTGCAACATGTGCAAATGGAGTCGGTCTTCCTACTCTAGTGCCTTCTGTATGGTCATTGATAAAGCGCATCGTATTTAAAGCAGGTACTTGATTGATGGCATACAATGAATCAAAATCTCTTTTCCATTGATAAAACCTTGATGTATCTCTTACTTTTTCATCCCAGCTTGTGAAATAAGGACAAAATTTACCTTGTAATGTTGGATAATTTGCTTTGTAATCATCTGCGAATTCTCCGTAAGTTCTAAAGCTAACTCTTGCTTTTAATGCATGGTCCCATAAGAATCCACCTTTAGGCGAAGCAATATTTTTTTGCCCCTCATAATCATAGGTACCACCACGTCCGCCATAGCTAGTGACCCAAGTTTTTTCATTGTAATCGTTCGCATAAGCCCCCATACTCCAACTATGTCCGTCTGCACTTACTTCTGCATCTACATAAAAATTATCTAATAAAACAAATTGCTCAGCAATAGCATGTTGATTTGGTGTGATATTTCTGCCGAATAGCAATAAACTGCTATCTCCGTTTCCTTGTGGTAAATCACTTAGTACTTGGTCATAAGTTCTGTTCTCTTTAATCATATAAAACACATGTTTTATAGGAGAACTATCACCTACATTTTTAGGGATTGGATTGCCTTTCATACCAGAGGTAGACAATTCCTTATTTTTATTATAAGGCGTATTTAAATATACCTGCTTGGTTAAATTAGTGAGCTCTGCAACAGTTGGTTCTTTGAATATAGAAAGTGTACCCTTAAATAAACCACCAATATATTGTACTGGTTCTGGCTTTGCTTTTACATCTCCAGCCTGGTAGTTCACGGCTTGCTTTCTTTGAACTGGACTTGGTCCATTTGGATTGGCTAAAGAACTCAATCCTTTACCATTGGTTACAAATAGGGTATTACCTACTATTTTTAAATTTGTTGGGTACCAGCCTGTTGGGATAAAACCAATACTTGAACTAAATCCTTTTTTTGTAACATCAAATACCGCTAAATTATTGTTATCGGCATTGGCAACATACAATCTTGATTCAGTTTCATTTAAGGCTAAGCCATTGGTGGTTGAACCATTGGGTGCATTTGGAAATAAGGCACAATTTAAAACTTCTACAATATTGAATGATTTTGTATCAACTACGGCTACACTATTGTCATTCGCATTTGCAACGTATAAGTAGCTTCCGTTTTTAGTTAATAACAATTCATTTGGATTATCTCCAATGGCTAATTTTTTAGTTGTTTGTTTTGTTTCAGTATCCCAAATTAATAATTGGTCCTTGCCCCATAAAGAAATATACAATTGTTTTTTATCTGCACTCAGTAGACAAGTATATGCCTCACTACCTAAAGGATAAACAACAAAGTTTTTGGTTGTTAAATTAACTTCATACAAACTATTATTTTCTTTTGATACTACATACATTGTGTTTGTTGCATCATTGATACATAATCCTGTTGGTGAAATTCTTACAGGCCATTTTCCTCCTAGTTTTATGGAGTCAACTAATTTTAGTTTGTTAGATACAATTGCATATTTTAAAATCCAATTGTCATTACCACCACTTGCATATAAAAATTGGTTATCTGCGCTAAAGCTTAAACCATACCAACTTTTAGGGGTGGTAGCATAATCCAATATCGTTTGTTTAGCAATATCTACTAAGTGGATGCCTTGTGTGCTTTGGCCATTATTCGTAATAGCGGCAAATTTTTTATTTGGACTTACCACAATATTCAGTGGTAAATCTTCTAATGGTAATTGCTTACCAATAGGGCTTAATTTCCAATTATTTGGTAAAACGGTTTGTTTCATTTGTGCTTTACTTGTCATAGCCAAACTAAAGCTAGCTGCTACACAAATAAGGGTGAATTTCATTTTCATAAACTGCTGATTATTGATTAATAAATTTAAGGATACGTTTAATATTATTGTATAATGGTGCCAGATGTTTTATAATGTTCTTGTCTTTGCTCCTTTTCATTATCCATACTTGGTCCTTGCTTGATTTTTTTCCAATCTAAATTATAATTGTATTTTTTCATTGCTTTATCCCAATCAAACACTTCCTGACTTGGGAATTCAAAATAATAAGGACTATAATCTGGCTCATTGGTAAAGAAGTCGGTTAACAAAGAAGCGGTTACATCATATTGATTCACATAAGGCACACCCAATACATTATAGATAACTTTTAAAATAGATCCAAAATTGGCATGGGTATTAGAAACATAATTTTTCTTTACATAAGGCCCCGCCATCATTAATACACTTCTATGAGCATCAATATGGTCTACACCACCTTGTGGGTCATCTTCTGTTACAATGACTAACATATCCTTCCAATAAGGCGTTTGACTTAAAAATTGCATCATTCTACCTAAAGCCAAATCATTGTCTGCAACATATGAATGCATAAAGGGATAGCCATCTTCTGGTCTAGGCCCAGCAGTGTGGTCATTTGGCAACATCACCGTTAATAATTGCGGCAAGGTATCTTTTCCGTTCAACCATTTTTTTGTAAACTCTTCTTCAAACTGTTTCATCCTAAATTGATCTGGAATATTGGTATTGTATCCTGCAAAATTGTGTGAGGTTTTTCCCCATACCCCTTTTTGCATAGGTACCATTACAATGTGAGCTGCTCCAGTTGCTGTATCATACCAATCTTCTCTTACGTGCGCAGTTTCATTGGCTTGTCCAAAATTATAGTAGCTAATTTTTTTTCTGTCCAATGCTTCCCATAAGCCTCCAATTTCGGCATAATCTTCTGGGTCCATACTACCCGTTGAGCCTGGGTACCTTCTACCAGATGCAGTCGAAAAATAATCGGCAGATTTATCTGTACTAGAATTGGCTTCTACCCATTCATTTGGAATCACACCCATCATCCAATGGTGACCATGAATAGATGCATCACTATCGCAATAAAAATTATCACTCAACGAAAATTGCTTTGCAATTTTAATATGATTTGGTGCCACGTTTACATGCTTCACAAATTTATTTTTACCATACACATTTACATCTAATCCAAATCTTGCTAATGTTGAATCACCTTTCACATTTTTCATTTGACCAAATATTTCATCAAATGTTCTATTTTCTTTAGTAATAAAAACCACATGTTTGATAGGACTTACTTTACTACCAGGTAAAACAGGTAAAGGCAGACTATCTGTTTGTTCCTTTACAATATAAGTTTGAGCCAATGTTTGTTTTGTATAAGCTGCAAGTGTAGTCGGATCTGGGTTAACCACTTCTTGGAATCCACCTAATTGAATATCCCCCACATAGGTACCTTGAATAGGTGCTTTGAAATTTTTTCCTCCATTTTGACCGGCACCTAGACCTCTGCAAGAAGTAATGTATATTTTTTGTTCGTCATTCGACAAGGCGACTCTTGTAGTGCCCCAGCCAGTTGGAATT
>Ga0114967_10003871_pt1 | contig 12197 bp, 10 predicted proteins | sample M_130628_MF_Meta_FD_92639 | JGI IMG/M metagenome (GOLD analysis project Ga0114967, IMG submission 92639) | Freshwater microbial communities from Lake Montjoie, Canada to study carbon cycling - M_130628_MF_MetaG | ecosystem: Environmental > Aquatic > Freshwater > Lake | place: Lake Montjoie... | reverse complement strand
TTTAAAAAAAGGGTGTTTTTTTAAATGTGTGGAGCTTTTCACATGAACCCAGGCAAAAAATTAAACAATTTTTAATAGCCAAACATACATCCTATTTTTGCACCTCAAATCAAATGAGGAGACAGAAACATGAAGAGCGATCATTACAGTAAAAAAAAATCTTGGATATGGGCATTCATCCTCATTCTACTAAGCACTAAAACAAGTAGCGCACAAGAAACCATCACCTTACAACGTGCCCTAGAAATTACTTTAAAACATAACTTACAAATCAAGCGAGCACAACTAAATGAGGCACTTGCTGACGAGACTTTAAAGCAATCTAAATGGGCATTGTATCCCACGTTGAATGGCAGTAGTGGTTTAAATTTCAACCACGGTCGTTCCATCAACCCAACATCTAATGGGTTTATTGACTCTGAAATCACTTCAAGCAGCTTCGGCCTTACTGCCAAAACACCCTTATTTATGGGCTTCCAAAGGATCAATCAAATTGCAGCAAATAAATATTCCTTAGAAGCTAATAAAAGCGGTACACAAAAGGCTAAAAACGATTTGATTCTGAATGTACTTACCACGTATCTACAAGTTTTAACGAGCCAAGACCTTTTGTTAGCAGCCAAGCAACAGTTAGATTACAGCCATCAGCAACTAGATCGGGAGCAGAAATTTTTTGATGTCGGAAATAAAACAGTAGCTGATTTATCGCAGGCAAAGGCTCAAGTAGCCACCGCAGAGCTGAATGTAACCAAGACTCAAAATGACTTAGACGTCTCACTACTCACCCTTGCACAATTCATGGAACGTGACCCGGCACTCCCATTTGGTGTAGAAAAGCCCGTGGTAGAAGCCGAAAAAGCAGCGCACATCGCTTATTCAGCTACTGACATTTACCGTACTGCCTTAAGCAATTTCCCGGAAATAAAACAGGCTGAAAATAATAGCATGGCACGCTATAAAGAAATCAACCTTGCTAAAGGCGGCTTATACCCCCAAATTGCATTGCAAGGCGGTCTAAACACGGGATATTCAAATGCGGGTAATCAAATTGGCTCTTTAGCCGATGGCTCCCCTTTATATGCAAATGCAGCACCGTTCCGCAGTCAATTGAACACCAATTTCAGTCAAACAATTGGAGCTTCAATATCCGTCCCCATCTTCAACGGATTTTCAGCTCGCTCATCTATTCGAAATGCCAAAATAAAACATGAAGATGCCAAAGTGTCTGAACAACTTGTTAAAAACAATTTGAATAAAATTATCAATCAAGCAGTACTGGATGTACGAGCAGCAGAAAAAAAATACGCCTCCACACAAGCAGCATATGCGGCATCAAAAGATGCATTTGATGCCACAGAAAAACGACATGCCGTTGGCCTGGTGAATACCTTAGACTACAACAAAGCGCAAACAGATTTAAATAATGCACAGTTTGAGACCATTAAAGCCGAGTACGACTTGATGTTTCGTCGCCAAACAATCGATTTTTACTTAGGTAAGTGCCTGGTTTCAGACGGGTGTAAGTAATGGGCTCACCCTGCCCTCTCCGAAGGAGGGAGTGCTACTTTCGCTGTCCGTAGAATTTTTCTACGGATTAACCAATGAGCGGAGTCTATGACTCCCTGTAAAGTATTTTCAGGATGAATAAAAGCCTAAGCAAACTATCTCAGATTGCTTCTCGCAAAGAACGCAAAATCATCGGGCTGATGTCGGGCACTTCGATGGATGGGCTCGATATTGCTTTATGCTCGTGTAAAGGCAGTGGCACGACAACCGAAGTCAAGCTCCTCCATTTCGAAACCATTGGCTACCATGACAATTTCAGATCAGACATCAAGAGTATTTTTGCTAAACGCGAGGTCGACTTGCAGCAAGTATGTTTACTCCATGAGTTGATTGGCATCAAACATGCCGAAATGATCTTATCTGCTTTAGAGAAATGGGATATTAAGCCCGAAGAAATCGATTTAATAGCCAGTCATGGACAAACTATTTTCCATGCTCCACAGCGCTTACATGGCCTAAAAGGCTATCCAAACGCAACCTTGCAAATCGGAGATGGCGACCATATCACAGTAAAAACAGGAATTATCACACTATGCGACTTTAGACAGAAACACGTGGCTTCAGGTGGCGAAGGTGCTCCATTAGCTGTATATGGCGACTATATCTTGTTCTCCCAACCAACAGAAAACCGAATATTATTAAATATTGGAGGCATCTCCAACTTAACCTATTTACCTGCTGATGGAAATGCACACCATGTATTTTCAACCGACATTGGCCCAGGTAATACCTTGATGGATCAATATATCCAGCACCACTATCCGAACTTATATTTTGATAAAGATGGTGCAATTGCAAAATCTGGAAATACACATGAGTCCTTGTTAAAAGAACTACAGAATCACCCATTCTTCAAAATACCATTCCCTAAAACCACAGGACCCGAACTTTTCAATCTATCCTACCTTAAAAATGCACAAGAGCAATCCAATACAGTCTACCTGAAATCCGAAGATGTTTTAGCTACGCTATGTAGCTTTTCAGCACAAGCAATTATCCACGCACTCGAAAACAATTTTAAGAACCTAACAAACCTTCACATCTACATGAGCGGTGGCGGGATACACCATCCATTATTGATCCATCAAATCAACAATGCATTCCCATCCATCAATTTTAAAACAACAGATAGCTTAGGTATAAACCCCGATGCAAAAGAGGCCGTGCTTTTCGCCATTTTGGCAAACGAATGTGTTGCGGCAGATGAACAAATTGATTTTGGACCTCAGCATGGGGTTCCATCCATTTCGATGGGTAAAATTTGCATACCGTAATACAATACAAAGGCTCCCAAGGTCCCAATAAATACTACAAGCGCAGCTAATTACATTTTTAATTATTAAATTAATTATTTTTTGATTAAATTTACGTTAGACTCATGAAAAAATATGAGATTTTATTTATCTCATCCCTGCTGCTGCAGTAGTGTTGGTAAGGCAATGAGGTTGTGAGCCCGTTGGGGCATGATGGTTGTTTGTTCAATATTTTAAAGATGGTGAAGATGATTTTATTAAAAAAAACAGTAAGACTTTTATTTCTTTTTATACTTGCTGTCAGTTTTGGAAGGATTGAAATTAAAGCGCAGGATTTCTCAATAGTAACAAAACTAATATCGCCCCTACCTAATAGTCCCCAGATTGCAGGAGCTACATTAACTTATCAAACTACGGTATCATATACAAACCCAACCCAAGGAACACCGCATAATGCCACCGTAACATTAAACTTTAACGGAATGGAGCTCTTAGGATCAATAGATGTCAAAAGTTCGTCACAACAAATTAACTATCCCAATATTGACGGCACCAGCACTAACAACGTGTATGCTGTAACAGGATTAAAGAATACTTACTACATTAAGTTTGAGTACACGTGTGAAATTACCAAGACCAACTCTTCCGCCGTCAATACAACTTCGGTTACTTCCACAGATACGGATATGGACCCCAATAACAATGTAAGTGTCCTCCAAACTTTTATCAAGCCCATATTAGATCCTCTAGCCACCCATGCTGCAATCTGTTCTGAAAAATCCGTTAATGAACCGTTGACGGCAGACAATCCTTATAGTTCCTATAGGTGGGCAGCAGCCCCGAATGCTAATACTGTAGTACAAGGTCCCATAGGCAGTAATACCATTCAAGATATTGTTAGCAATACAGGAAACGCAGATGAAACTGTTGTTTATACCGTAACCCCTCAAATAGTAGCACCCACCATAAGTCCGACTGGAAACATTGGCCCTGTTTCTACCACAACCCTTGGTACCCCCCGTACATTTAACGTTACTGTACTAGCCCCTACACGAGTTCTCTTGGTAGCAATTACTGGAAACGGCGTTATCTATTCCGATGAAAGTGCCGTATTTACCCCCAATGGTAGTATCCCTTCAGCTACTTACACGTGGTATGACTCCATGAATAAATCTAACGTCATCGGTCACGGTGTGCTCACTAAATCAGATTTATCAGTAGGCACCCATACGTTCTATGTAACTGCAACCGGTCCTAATTCCTGCGAAGGACCCGCACTTTCTGCACAAGTTACCGTACTCCCACTACCGATTAAAGTCCGAAAAAGCTTAACACCTAATGACGATGAGATAGAAGATAAATGGATCATCACCGATATTGATCAATTCCCGAAGTGCAGCATAAAAGTATTTAACATATTTGGTACCATGGTATACTCATCCACAGGGTATGGCACCCCATGGATTGGCACGTTCCACGATAGTCCTTTACCGGTTGGGACCTACTATTATACCATCGATCTAAACGATGGCAACCGACCCCTTTCAGGCTATGTGGCTATCCTTAGATGAATCGCAATCAAAATAGCCCACACACAAGGTCTCCTTCACAGTTAGAACAGGAATCCTGACAGGACCTACTCCCACTCAAAGACCAAGAATAATTGATTCAGCTGATGATAGCTTCATGGCCACTAAAATAAAGTTGTCATATATTTTGTTTTCTAATACAAAAAACATAATTTTGGCCTCCCAATTGTATCAAAAAAATGCGGAAGTGGCGTAATTGGTAGCCGCACCAGACTTAGGATCTGGCGCCGCAAGGCGTGGGGGTTCGAGTCCCTTCTTCCGCACGAATTCCCTGGCTATCAAGGCGGGGAATTTTTGTATTAAAGCAGTTTGAAAACAAAACCTTAAAAAATGGATATCACACAGGACAAAATTGACAACCTAAATTCGGTATTGACTGTTAAAATAAACCCTAATGACTACACAGTACGTGTCGAAAAAGCAATAAAAGAGCAGGCAAAAAAAGCAAAAATACCTGGATTTCGACCTGGTATGGTCCCACCCTCGCACATCAAACGACTGTATGGTAAAGAAATTTTAGTTGACGAAATCAATAACTTATTGAACGACACGCTGAATAACTACATTACAGAAAACAGCCTGCATGTATTAGGTCAACCGCTACCCAAAATGGATCATGGAAAAGAATTCAACTGGGACTTCACAGACGAGTTCGAATTTATCTACGAGATGGGCCTTGCTCCAGAATTTACAGTAGATTTTTCGTCGAAAGACCAAGTAAAGCAGTACATCATCAGCGTTGATGAAGAAACTTTACTATCACGCATCAGCAATTTGCGCAAAAGCTACGGTAAAATGTCAAACCCTGAGATGTCAGCAGACGATGATGCACTGTACGTAGAATTAAACCAGCTTTCAGCAGATGGTGCTATTTTTGAGGGAGGGATCACCAACACAGCATCGCTACGTTTAGATAAGATCAAAGACTCAGAAATAAAACAACCACTCATTGGACTGAAAAAAGAAGACCGTGTAATCTTAGATATTCAACAAGCATTCCCCGATGACATGTCCTATATAGCCAAATTACTCAACATTAGCGAAGAGGATGCACTGGATCTTAAATCTAAATTTCAAGTAACCATCAAAAACATCAATCGTTTAGAAGAAGCTGATTTGAACCAGGAGTTTTTTGACAAGCTGTTTGGTAAAGATGTGGTAAAAACAGAAGAAGAGTTCAGCGCAAAAATCACCGAAGAAATTGAATCGATGATGGTACAAAACTCCGAACAACGGCTTCAACACGATCTATACCAATTAGGCCTCGAAAAATTCAATTTTAATTTACCCGACGAGTTCCTGAAACGTTGGTTAAAAGCAACCAATAAAAAAATTGAGGACCACGAGCTAGAAGAGGGATACGCAGATTTTGCAAAAAAATTGAGATGGACCCTAGCCGAAACCAAAATTATTAAAGAAAATAATATAGAAATCAAATATGAAGAGGTATTTGCAGTTGCCAAGAATCGTATCGAGGCACAGTTCAAAATGTATAGCCCTCAACCTATTTTAGAAACGCAAATTGAACAGTATACCGTTCAGTTCTTACAGAATAAGGAAAGTGCCAATCGCATCTTTGATGAGGTAAAAGCACAACGCGTTTTTGATTACCTGAAAAGTGTAATTACATTAGATAAAGTAGCAATAACATGTGTCGAATTTAATCAACTAGCCTAGAAAAGTAGGTGTATAATCAAAATGCTTCATCCCAACTCACTATATAAAAAAATGAGCTGGGATGAAGCATTTAAAACAAAAAATATTTGTCATACACCCTAAAAATCATCTAGTTTTTATTCCTACTTTTAGCCCCAACAGCGCAAAATTTCGAATAGATTTCTCAAAATAACCTAATCAAAAAACATGAATGTAGATAAAAACGAGTTTCGTAAGTATGCGATTAAGCACCATCGCATTGGCAGTCAGCATGTAGATCATTTTATTGGCAGGGTACAACACACATATCCAAAGTCAATGACCCCTTACATCATTGAGGAACGTCAATTAAACGTGGCCCAAATGGATGTTTTTTCTCGTTTAATGATGGATCGAATTATCTTTTTGGGAGATGCCGTTCACGAGGGTATTGCCAATATCATCCAAGCTCAATTACTCTTTTTACAATCCACCGATGCGAAACGTGATATCCAGATTTACATTAATTCGCCAGGAGGATCTGTTTATGCGGGCTTAGGTATTTACGACACCATGCAATACATTGCTCCAGATGTTGCAACCATATGCACAGGTATGGCCGCTTCAATGGCTGCAGTACTACTTTGTGCAGGTGCCAAAGGAAAAAGAGCCGCATTGCCTCATTCTAGAGTCATGATTCACCAACCTTCGGGTGGTGCTCAAGGAGTAGCCTCCGATATGGAGATCAATTTGAGAGAAATGCTAAAACTCAAAAAAGAACTTTATGATATCATTTCTAAACATTCTGGACAAACTTATAATTGGGTAGAAAAAGCATCTGACCGCGATTACTGGATGATTGCCAGTGAAGCAAAAGAGTTTGGTATGATTGATGAGGTATTAATAGGTACTAAAGACAAAAAATAAAAATAGCATCCTCCGCCTGACTCTTTAAAACGAGCTCAACAATGTCGGGATACTATTTAATCAGGTACCATATACCGTTATTAGGTACCACTGAAAAAAACCAATGAGTAAAAATTCTAAAGATATCGTATGTTCTTTCTGTGGATCCAAAAAACAGGATACACTGATGTTAATTGCTGGGATAGATGCACACATCTGCGACCAATGTATTGCCCAGGCAAATCAAATTATTGGAGAAGAACTAAAAGTATCCAAGGCGAAAGCAGCGAAAGTAACCTCGAAATTGCTCAAGCCAATTGAGATCAAAGAACATTTAGATCAATACGTAATTGGCCAAGACCAAGCAAAAAAAGTATTGGCCGTAGCAGTCTACAATCATTATAAACGTCTGAATCAGAAAATTGATAAAGACGAAGTGGAGATCGAAAAATCAAATATTATCATGGTTGGCGAGACGGGTACAGGCAAAACATTGCTAGCCAAAACAGTCGCCAAGATATTGAATGTTCCCTTTTGTATTTGCGATGCCACAGTGTTAACAGAGGCTGGCTATGTAGGCGAAGACGTAGAAAGTATTCTTACTCGTTTACTGCAAGCAGCTGACTACGACGTTGCAGCCGCGGAACGTGGCATTGTTTACATTGACGAGGTAGATAAAATTGCTCGAAAAAGTGATAATCCATCCATTACGCGCGATGTTTCTGGCGAAGGGGTACAACAAGCACTTCTTAAAATTTTAGAAGGCACTATTGTCAACGTTCCACCACAAGGCGGACGGAAGCATCCAGATCAAAAAATGATCCCGGTGAACACCAATAATATATTGTTCCTTTCTGGAGGTGCTTTTGATGGCATTGAAAAAAAGATTGCCAATCGTTTGCGCACCCAAACAGTGGGATATAAGATGAACAAAAAAGAGGTAAACATCGACATGAAAAACCTCTATAAATACATCACCCCACAGGACTTAAAAGCATTTGGACTAATCCCCGAATTAATTGGACGTTTGCCCGTGGTTACACATTTAAATCCATTGGATAGAGAAACACTTCTGAGCGTTTTAACAGAACCCCGAAATTCGTTGATCAAACAATATAAAAAACTGTTCGAATACGAACATGTAAAACTTGATTTTGATGACGAGGTTCTTGGATTTATTGTCGATAAAGCAATGGAGTTTAAACTGGGTGCAAGAGGTTTGAGGTCCATCTGCGAAGCTATCATGATCGATGCGATGTTTGAAACTCCCTCTGAAGATCAAAACAAAGAACTATTCATTACGCTTGACTATGCGAGGCAAAAGTTTGAAGAATCTGACCTAAAAAAACTAAAAGTGGCCTAAAATAATCCTCACCCAATTAAAGGAGGTATTCTATACATTAATAATGATGCAATATATGAGTGAGAAAAAAACGATTAGCCCTGATGCTACCAAAGAGATCCAACAATCCAGAAGTGCACGAGTAATAGAACCTAAATCAAAAAATGGTCTAAAAAACAAGATTGACATTGTAAACAATTGGCTACCTCGCTACACAGGAAGGCCACTTGCTCAGTTTACTAAGTTTATTCTTTTAACCAACTTCTCTGGGTATTTAAAGCTATTTTCTGAATGGAATGACAATGCCCCCATCATTGGGTTAGACAAACCCATGCAAAGCGTCTCTGCCAATGGCATCACCCTCATTAATTTTGGGATGGGAAGCCCAATGGCTGCAACCATGATGGATCTTTTAAGTGCCATTCATCCGAAGGCTGTATTGTTTTTGGGCAAATGTGGTGGACTGAAGAAAAAAAACAAATTAGGTGATTTGATCCTACCCATCGCCGCAATCAGAGGAGAAGGAACATCGAACGATTATTTCCCCCCCGAAGTTCCTGCCCTACCCTCTTTCGCCTTGCAAAAAGCAATTTCGACCACCATACGTGATCATGCAAGTGACTACTGGACTGGAACGGTTTATACAACCAACCGACGTGTTTGGGAACATGATAAAGCCTTTAAAAAATATTTGAAAGGTCTCCGTGCCATGGCTATTGATATGGAAACCGCAACCATTTTTACCACTGGTTTTGCAAATGAAATCCCCACAGGTGCCTTGTTACTGGTTTCAGACCAGCCTATGATTCCAGAAGGTGTAAAAACTGCTGAAAGCGACTCTAAAGTCACCGAAGCGTATGTTGAAACCCATCTAAAAGTTGGGATTAACTCGTTAAAACAACTTATTAACAATGGCTTAACTGTAAAACACCTAAAATTCTAGGTAGCATTTAGTGCATAGTACCGCGTATTTAGATGATGGGGGGCTTTAATTTTACGCACGCTCTTCTCCCATCATTTTTCAGGACTTAAATTCAACAGCATGCTATATTTTCAGTACTAGGTACTCAACACTAATTACTCACCTTTTATTATGTGGCATAACAACATCTTAGAAACCATTGGAAACACACCCCTGGTTAAACTGAACACGTTAACAAAGGATATTAAAGCAACTGTTTTAGCGAAAATAGAAACAACCAACCCAGGTAATTCTATCAAGGATCGGATGGCTTTGAAGATGATTGAAGATGCCGAAAAAGATGGTCGTTTAAAGCCTGGAGGAATTATCGTGGAGGGTACCTCGGGTAATACAGGTATGGGTTTAGCCATTGCAGCTGTTGTCAAAGGGTATACATGTATTTTCGCCACAACGGATAAACAGTCTAAAGAAAAAGTAGATGCTTTGCGCGCTTTTGGAGCAGAAGTAGTTGTTTGTCCAACGAATGTTGATCCCGAAGATCCCCGCTCCTATTATTCTGTTTCTAGTCGCTTAGAACGTGAGGTGCCTAATTCGTGGAAACCGAACCAGTATGATAACCTTTCAAACACACAGGCCAATTATGAGCAAACAGGACCTGAAATATGGAAACAAACGGAAGGTAAAATCACCCATCTGGTGGTGGGTGTAGGCACAGGGGGTACTATTTCTGGTGCGGGTAAATACTTAAAAGAACAAAATCCAAACATCAAGGTGTGGGGTATTGATACCTACGGATCTGTATTTAAAAAATATAAGGAAACGGGTATTTTCGATAAAAATGAAATATACCCTTACATTACAGAGGGTATTGGAGAAGACTTTTTGCCTCAAAACGTCGATTTTAGTGTGATTGATCGGTTTGAAAAAGTGACCGATAAAGACGCCGCCTTAATGATGCGAGAAATCGCTCGAAAGGAAGGCATTTTTGCGGGCAATTCTGCAGGAGCTGCAATGGCTGGACTTCTACAGCTAAAAAATGAATTGAAAGAAGGTGATGTCGTGGTGGTCATATTCCATGATCATGGCTCGCGATATATGGCTAAAATGTATAATGATGATTGGCTAAGAGAACGTGGATTTTTGAAAGATGAAAAGCTGACTGCAAAATCTATTCTTTCTAAAAGAGGGCTTCAAGAAATAGTCACGATCGATTGTGATAAAACAATCCTAGAAGCCATCAATGTCATCAAAACCTTACATATTTCTCAAATACCTGTCACTCAAAAAGGGATGGTGATTGCCAAGCTCACTGAAAGCGATATTCTGGATGCGATACTTGAAAATCCTTCCCTGAAATCACACCGTGTGGAAAAAATCATGACCCCCTCATTCCCATTCGTCGATTTAAACACGCCAATTGACAAAATATCTTCCATGATCAACAAAGACAATACGGCTGTTTTGGTGGAAGATCAAGAAGGGAAAATTGGGATTATTACCCAGTATGATATTATTAATGCCATTTCTGGGTAACATTTCGACAGGCTCAATGACCAATAAGAGAAATAGCCTCACCCAACTCTCTCCTCTAGAGAGAGTTTAATTTTGACAGCCTAACTATACTACTGATAGTCCACGTGAACATTTTTACGATTTTTTTGACGGTCTTTTGTAAGCACAAAATTCACTTTTAGATTCTTCGATAGTTTGATTGAGCTCAGATTGTTTTCACTACATTCAAGTGTCCTGAGAGCCGGTGAGCCAGTTAAATCGATCAATGTTATGCTATTACCTAACACATCAACTCGCTGTAGCATCCCGCAATTTTTGAGATTCAGCTCGCCCTTCATGGAGCAGTTTCTAAAATTAATAGCACGAAGTACTTTTGGACTCGCTCCAAAAGAAATCGAATTTGCGTCTCCATGTGCGTTCATTGGCCCCGACCAACTTGCAGGATCATTGAGATTAAATTTGACATGATTTCCGACCTTATTCATATATGCTTGCCCATTCGAAATTTTTGGAGTTTCTGAATCCTGCATCAGGAAGCTCACTATTGCTTTGTAGTCATTTGCATTATAACCAACAGGGACAATAATCGGCATCTTTGCACCTCCTGGATTTGCACCTCCTCCCTGGGCTCCTCCCGTCGAAGCGGGAGCTGGATGATCGTGCTTTTTGCAGGCCGAGATGACACCCATTGATAATAAAACAATGGCACATACAATTACCATGCTAGGAACTATAAATTCATCTTTATTATATTTATTATTAACTTATTGTTAATAATAAATATAATAAAGATGAATTTATAGCCTGAAAAAAAAACGATAAAGCCTAACTGCTGACAAAATACCAGCAGCGAATAGAATGAGGCCAATCAATCCATAAATCCAATGCATTGTGCTTTTCAGGATCACTGTAAAAACAATGGCTACCAACAGAACGGTAGCCAATTCGTTCCAAAGGCGCAATTGAATCGAACTCCAAAGAAACAGGCCTTTTTTGAACTGGTGGACCATGCGCTGACACATGAAGTGATACACAAGCAACCCTGCTACAAACCCCAGCTTGACCAACATCCAATCTTGTTGATACCACCTTGCATCCCACGTCATGTATAATCCTGTCAGTACCGTTAGGATCATTGCCGGCGTGGTAATAATATACCAAAGTTTATGTTCCATGATCACGAACTGACGCTGCAGAACCAAACGTTCATGTTCTGGCTTTTCATTCGCTTCAGTATGATACACAAACAGTCGGACGATGTAAAACAAACCAGCCATCCAGCTAACTACAAAAATGATATGAAGTGATTTAATGTATAAGTATGTCATTGGTTCGGGACTTTTAACTCTCTTTTCTTGTTACTCTTGCAAGGCCTCTACCAATCTGTCCGTAGCATTTTTATACGGATTAGCGAAAGTAAAAGAGTCTTTCGACTCCAGTGCACAGGCTATTAGATATGCACGCCTGCAAAT
>Ga0114967_10003869_pt1 | contig 12206 bp, 8 predicted proteins | sample M_130628_MF_Meta_FD_92639 | JGI IMG/M metagenome (GOLD analysis project Ga0114967, IMG submission 92639) | Freshwater microbial communities from Lake Montjoie, Canada to study carbon cycling - M_130628_MF_MetaG | ecosystem: Environmental > Aquatic > Freshwater > Lake | place: Lake Montjoie... | reverse complement strand
GCGCAAGGCGGGATGCAGGCGCATCTTCCTCACCACCACCAACGACAACACCCATGCCATGCGCTTCTACCAGCGGCAGGGCTGGTGCTTCTGCACGCTCCACAAGGGCATCGTCGACCGCGTGCGCACCGTCATCACCGACCTTCCGCTTCTTGGTTTCCATGGGATCCAGGTCCGCGACGAGATCGAGTTCGAGCGATGGCTCGCGGACTCCGCCAACTAGCATTCGATGCGCACGCACGAACCACGAAAGGACGCCATGCTCAACCGCCGCTCGATGATCGCCAACACCGCACTCGCTGCCGGGGGCATCGCCGCCGGATCGCTGCTGACGGGCACCGCCTTCGCCCTGCCCTCCGTGGCGCCGCGCCGCGTCTTCCGCGGCAAGCTCGGGAAGGTGCAGCTGCTGCACGTGGGCGTGGAGGGAAGCATCGCGCCCGCCGACCGCAACCAGCTCAAGGCGCACCCGGACGTGGTCTTCACCGGGCTCTGCGACGTGGACTCGGAGGCGCTGAAGAAGGTCTCGGCCGAGCACCCCGACGCATTCACCTGCCGCGACTTCCACGAGGCGTTCGACAAGCATGCGGACAAGTTCGACGGCGTGGTGGTCTGCACGCCCGACCACAACCACGCGCTCATCATGATGACCGCGCTCAAGGCCAACAAGCACGTGTACGGGCAGAAGCCGCTGGTGCAGCAGCTTTCCGAGGTGGCGGCCATGGAAGGCGCCATCAAGGCGCGGCCCGCCCTCGTCACGCAGGTGGGCAACCAGCGCATGGGGCCGCCGGGACGCCAGCACGCCGTGGACATCCTGCGGCGCGGGTTGCTCGGCAAGGCGATCGAGGCGCACGTGTGGATCGGCGGCCCGCCGGACAAGGGCGACGGCTACTTCTACTACGGCGGCCTCAAGGAGCCGATCGCTCCGCCCGCCAACATCGACTGGCCGCTGTGGCTCGGCGCCGCGCAGGACGCGCCGTGCCGCGAAGGCCTGATCAGCCTGCGCTGGCGCAGCTCCTGGGACTACGGCACCGGCCAGCTCGGCGACTGGTGCACGCACCTCCTGGACGTGCTCATCTTTGCCTACGACCTCTCGTCGCCGGTGGCGGTGGTGTCGCACACGCGCACGCCGTCGGACTTCTATCACGCGCAGCACGTGGCCTCGACGCTCACCTACAACGTGAGCGGCAATCGCTTCGCGAAGCCGATCTTCCCCGTGCACTACTGCGACAAGGGCCAGGCTCCGTCGCGCGCGGCGCTCGGCCTGCCGGCCGGCGACTGGCCGGGCACGGGCACCATGGTGGTCTGCGAGGGCGGCGTGCTGCTCGTGGAGCCCGAGGGCAACATCCAGGTCTGGCGCGACGGCAAGCCCGTCGACTGGAAGACCATCCCCGGTCAAGGCGAGGTGAAGGAACGCAACCACTGGCATTCGTGGGTGGACCGCATCGTCGGCAAGCCGGACGCGTTCGTGCAGACGCCCTTCTCCGCCGGCGTGCGCATGGCGGAGGCGGGCCTCCTCTGCAGCAAGGCCGCGCGCTTCCCGGGCAAGGAGCTGCGCTGGGACAAGGCGACGCTGACCTTCACCAACAACGAGGAAGCCACCAGGACGATCGTGCGGCGCGAATACCGCAAGGGATTCGAGCTGCCGACGTTTGCATGATTCCATGGGCGAGGCGCGCCCCGCGTGCGCTCGAGGCGCGATGACGCGTCCCGCAACCGATGATTACCGCCCCGCGCAGGCGGACACTTTTGCGTGCATGCCTGATGCGATTTCGCGTACCCTGCGTCGATGAAGGATACTTTCGAGGAACTGGGACTGGGACCGGAGCTGCTTGCTGAACTGGCGGTGCTGGGATACGAAGAACCGACGCCGATCCAGAAGGCCGCCATCCCGCCCGTGCTCGAAGGCAAGGATCTCCTGGGACAGGCCGCCACCGGCACCGGCAAGACCGCCGCCTTCGCCCTGCCCATCCTGCAGAAGATCGGGAAGATGAAGCCGGAGGCGCTCAAGCCGCTGGCCCTGGTGCTGGTGCCGACGCGCGAGCTCGCCGTGCAGGTCTCCGAGGCATTCCACAAGTACGGCAAGGGACTGCACGCCTCCGTGGTGCCGATCTACGGCGGCCAGGAATTCCACCGCCAGATCGTGGGCCTGAAGCGCGGCGCGCACGTGGTGGTTGCCACCCCGGGCCGCGCGCTCGACCACCTGCGCCGCGAGACGCTCGACCTGAGCGCGCTGCAGCTCGTGGTGCTCGACGAGGCAGACGAGATGCTCGACATGGGCTTCGCCGAGGACCTCGAGCTGATCCTGGAGGCTGCCCCCGAGACGCGGCAGACCGCGCTCTTCTCCGCCACGCTGCCGCCGCGCATCGCGTCGATCGCGGAGCGCCACCTCAAGGACCCGGCGCGCATCCTCATTCCGCGCGACACCGGCACCAAGGGCTCCGTGCCCAAGGTGCGGCAGACCGCGTACATCGTCCCGCGTGGGCACAAGATCGCGGCCCTCGGCCGCGTGCTCGACCTCGAGTCGCCGACGCTGGCGCTGGTGTTCTGCCGCACGCGCCTCGAAGTGGATGAACTGGCCGACCGGCTGGTGGGTCGTGGCTACCGCGTGGAGGCACTCCACGGCGGCATGTCGCAGACCGAGCGCGACCGCGTGATGAAGAAGGCGCGCGCCGGCACGGTGGACCTCCTGGTGGCCACCGACGTCGCCGCCCGCGGCATCGACATCGACCACCTGACGCACGTGGTGAACTTCAACGTCCCGGCCTCGCCCGAGAGTTACGTGCACCGCATCGGCCGCACCGGCCGCGCAGGGCGCGAGGGCGTGGCGATCACCATCGCCGAGCCGCGCGAGCACCGCCTGCTCCGCAACATCGAGCAGACCACGCGCCAGAAGATCGCCATCTCCACGGTGCCCACGCCGCTCGACGTGAAGGCTCGCCGACTGGACCTCACCAAGGGTGCCGTACGCGACGTCCTCCTTGCCGGCGAGCTCGAGGGCTACCGCGTGGTGGTGGAGACGCTGGCCGCCGAATTCGACCTGATGGACGTGGCCGCGGCGGCCGTGCGCATGGCGCACGAACTCACCGCCGGCGAGGCGGCACAGGAAGACGATGTCCACATCCCGGTGATCGAGAGCTTTGCGCGTCCGAATGCCGGGCCGCGGCCGGGATACGGCGGCGGCGGGAACTACGGCGGCGGTGGCGGGAACTTCGGCGGCGGCCAGCAGGGCTTCGCGCCCCGTGGCGCAGCGCCGCGGAACTTCGGCCCACGCGCGGACGGCCCGAACGAATCCGGCGCGCCGGCACGCAAGCCCGGCGGCTGGAAGAAGGGTCCCGCTGGCGAAGGTGGCCCGCGCGGCGGCAACGACCGCAACGCGCAGGACATGGTGCGCATCTACATCGCGGCCGGCACCAAGATGGGCATGCGCCCCGCCGACCTCGTGGGCGCCATCGCCAACGAGGCCAACGTCAACCCGCGCGGCATCGGCGACATCGAGATCGCCGAGACGTTCTCCATCGTCGAGCTCCCCGAGCGCGACGTGGACCACGTCATCCGCGCCCTGCGCGGCGCAACGCTCCGCGGCCGCAAGGTGAAGGTGAACCGCGACCTCGGGTTCCGCAACCACGCGCCGCGTCCGCAGGAATGAGGCAACGGGGGCCAGTAGGTGGGCGCGCCCGGGTACCCTCACGGACCGCGCACCGCATCCAAAGGTCCTGGCCCCATGCTGCACATGCTGCTCGCCGCCGTCCTCCCGCTTGCCGCCGCCCAGCAGTCGACGCCGGGATCCACCCCGCCGCCGGCGACCCCCGCAACGGCGGCGCCGCCCACACAACCCGCGGCATCCAACGCATCGGATCCATCGGCCACGCGCCGCGCGCCCAATCCGCAGGTGGCGGCGATCCTCAAGCGCTCTCTGATGCCCGCACCGCACGTGGCTCGGATGGAACGCGCGCTGGCGATCGCCGGCCTTGCCGAACGATTTCCCAAGGAGTCACTCGCTGCCGCTGCGGCCACCGCAAAGACCGGCTACGCGGCGTGGCGCGCCACCGCCGAGCCTGCCCTCGAGGAATCCATCCGCGTCGCCGTGGACGCTGACCCGGGCCTCGGATTCCCGCGTCGATGCAAGGCGCAGATCATTGCCGCATGGGATGAGGCCGCTGCGTTCGAACGGGATGCATTCGCCGCGCTGATCGCCTCTGCCCTTCCCGAAGGCGATGCCGCCGGCAGCCTGGCGCGCGCGGCGCTCACCGCCGGTCAGGCGCAGGCACTGCGGTCGACGCTCGCATACGGACCGCTCGTGGACTTCTGGCAGGCGGACATGCTGGAATCGTCACTCCGCGCAGCCGCCGGGGCGTCAGTATCCCCGGACCAACTGCGTGAGATGCTGTCCAGCTACGAGTCCGAGCGCACGCGGCTCCTGCGGGACATCTGCGAAGCGGTGCTGGAGGCCGAGATGCGCCGTCGGCAGGTGCTGACGATCGCGGCCGAGTGGTACAGGAATCGCGCCGGCGCGTCCGCCGACATGGTGCGCATGCCGGGAGCGATGCAGATTGCCGAACCGCTGATCAATGCGACGCTCGTCGATGCCGGCGCGCGCATGGCGGCATTCCAGCGGCGGACCGCGCAACAGGTGGCGGGCGTGTTGAGCCCGGAAGGCGCATGGTCCATCTACGCGTCGTTGCTTGCGTCCGGCCGGAAGGACTCGCCTGCGGTCCGCATCGATCCGGCCTTGGCCGCCATCGCCGAGCTGCCGGAGGATCGCCGCGAGGGAGCGCGCAGCCTGCTCCGCGACTTCTGCACCACCGATCGCGCCGCGATGCTGAAGACGGTGGACGCCGCGGTGGACGCGCTGGAGATGCAGGCACGGATCGTCAGGCCCGCGCAGCGCGTGGAGGCGATCGCCGGGCTCGACCTCGACGCACTGGACGCGCAGCTGCAGGCGGTCCCCACGCGGGAGGCGGCGTACGGAACGCTCTCGGCGATCGACGCGCGCAAGCGTGCGTTGAACGAGCTGGAGCGGAGGATCCGGGTGCTGGCGGAATCCGAGCCCAAGTAGGCGCGCACGGGTGACGGGCTTCGCGGGCCGCAACGTGGTCCGTTCGGTCATGCCCGATCTCCGTTTGGTCGGGCAGTTTGTGCCCGCTACGATCCCGAGCAGCATGGGCCCTGCCAAGCGCTCCATCACCCGGGCAGTCCTCGCCGCAGCCGTCGTGCTTGCGGTCGCCTCCGGCGCGGCGGCGCAGTGGACCACTCCGCCGGTGACGGCCACGGGCGTCCAGTACTTCACGTTCCGGAGCCCCGCGGCACGGGCCACCGTCAGCTTCCACGCGTACCTGCCGCCCGCCTACGCCACCGAGCCATCCCGCCGATTCCCAGTCCTGTACTGGCTGCATGGATCCGGAAGCCCGATCGCGGGGATCCCGTGGGTCAGCAACTGGTTCGGCAACGCCATGTCGCAGGGCAAGATCCCGCCGATGATCGTGGTGTTCCCCAACGGCATGGGCGCGAGCATGTGGTGCAACTCGAAGGATGGCGCGGTGCCCATGGAGTCGGTCGTCATCGATGACCTGATCCCGCACGTCGATGCAACCCTCCGCACGATCGCATCGCGGCGCGGCCGCATCATCGAGGGCTTCAGCATGGGTGGCGCGGGTGCCGGCCGCCTGGGGCTCCGGCGACCGGACCTCTTTGCCGGCGTCTCGATGCTGGGCGCCGGGCCGATGCAGCTGGATTTCATGCAGGCGCCGAAAGGTACGGATATCCCGCCGAAGCAGCGCGTCGCGCTCTTCGAGGCAGTCTGGGGAAGCGACCCCGCTTACTTCCTGGCGCAGCATCCGTGGACCATCGCCGAGCAACGGGCCGCCGCGCACCTCGCGGCGTGCACGGTGGTCCGGCAGGGCGTCGGCGCGCTCGATGCAATGCTCGTGCCGAACCAGGATTTCCACGTCCACCTGCAGTCGCTGGGCGTGCCGCACACATTGACGGTGGTGCCAGGCGTGGGCCACGACGCCGCACTGACGCTGCAGGGCCTCGGCGAATCCACCTGGGCGTTCTACCGCGCCGCACTGGAGACGCCGTGCACGGAACCGGCCGACCTCGACTGCGACGGCGTCGTGGACGGAGGCGATCTTGGCGCAATGCTCGCAGCATGGGGACCGGGGCACGGCGCGGCCGACCTGGACGGCAACGGCACGGTCGACGGCGTGGACCTCGGAAGGATGCTCGCGGCATGGGGACCGGTGCAGTGATGCGCGCGAGGCAGGAACGGATTCCCGCCGCTCACCCGCCGTTGCGGATCACGTTCACCAGCTGCGCACGACGGGTGACGCCGAGCTTGCGGTAGATGCGCGTCACCAACGTGTTCACCGTGGAGAACTTGATCCCGAGCTTCTCGGCGATCTCGCGCTTGGTGCTGCCGCCGCCAAGCGCCTCGGCGACCTCGCGCTCGCGCGCGGAGAGATCGCGGAGCGCGGGACGGGCCTGGCGTTCGCTCATCCGCCCGGACTCCGCGCGCTGCATCAGCATCACGGTGGGGAGCGCCAGCGGTCCCGGCGCCACCGGCTCGACGCTCATCTGCACGCGATAGCGCGGTGCGCGCCCGTTTCCGTTGCCAGCCAGGGAACTGCCCGCCTTTCCCGCCTCCGAAAGCGCCTCGTCGACACGGTCGTGGGAACGCATCAGGCTGGCGTAGTGCTTCGCATCCATCGGCACCACGCCCACCGTGGTGCGCGCCACGCTGCGCGCGGCCGCGATGCGCGCGGCATGGCTCAGGAGCGCCAGCCGGACGGTGGCCGCCCGGAGCGCCGACTGCGGATCGGCAGGATCGAACGTCAGCACCAGCGGCTCCTGGTCCGCGGAGTAGCCCGTGGCCACGCGGCCGCGCACCGCACGCGTGCGCCGCACCAGGCCGAGGGACGCAAGCCGCGCCAGCTGTGCATCGATGGCCGGCGCGGCGAGGCCCGTGCTTCCCTCGAGCTGCCGCGCCGACGCAATGACGTGCGCGCGCCGAAGCGCCTCGAGGACGACGAGCGCATCGAAGTCGGAGACGAGCTCGACGACGTCGGGAGTGGAAAGATCAAGCTTGCTGATCATGCTGTGGGCCCGCCGGAGTCGAGCGATGCAATCATCGGCCGTCTCCGATTCGCTGCACGAGATATCCATGATGATCGCGCGCGAACGGCTCTCGGTGTCGTGCGTTCGCTCTACATTCGCATCCAATGCGGCGAAGGCGATTGATGCGTGCGGAAATGTCCTCGGGGATCCGCGCGGTGCTGCACCCTGGACCGCCGCGTGGAGCAGCCGCGACGACGCGCAGCGCACCGCTCGCCGGTGCGTCGCGATCACGCGCGCGGGCGCGATGACGGAGCGCAAGCCGCTGATCGCGTCGACACGCAGAAAACACATGGATTTCCTGCGCAATCGAGGCGGCTAGGATTTTTCGACATGGACTCCCGCCGATCCGCGACGATGATGAACGGCACCGCGCTCGCCGCCATCGCGATCGCCTGTCTCGTCGCGTGCTCATGCGACGGCCATGCCCCACGCGATGCCGATGCCGGCATGGTGTGGATCCCGGGCGGCGAGTTCGCGATGGGAAGCACCGACCCGCTCGCGCGCGACGACGAGCAGCCCGTGCACCGCGTGCGCGTGCACGGCTTCTGGATGGACGCGACGGAGGTCACCAACGCGCAGTTCCGCGCCTTCGTGCAGGCCACCGGCTACCGCACCGTCGCGGAGCGTCCGATCGACTGGGAGGAGCTCCGCAAGCAGGTGCCCGCGGGAACGCCGAAGCCGCCGCCGGAGAAGCTCCTGCCCGGGTCGCTGGTGTTCGCGCCGCCGGCGCACGCGGTGGCGCTCGACGATGTTGCGCAGTGGTGGTCGTGGACGATCGGCGCAGACTGGCAGCACCCGATGGGGCCCGGCAGCTCGATCGAAGGCAAGGACGACCTGCCCGTGGTGCAGGTGGCGCATGAGGACGCCGTGGCCTACTGCGCGTGGTCCGGCAAGCGCCTTCCCACGGAAGCGGAGTGGGAGTTCGCCGCACGCGGCGGCATGGATGGTGCGGTGAACACCTGGGGCAACGAGCCCGTCGGCCCGACGCGGGCCAACACCTGGCAAGGCCACTTCCCCGACGTGAACACGGCGGCAGACGGCTTCGCGGGCGTCGCCCCGGCTCGCAGCTTCCCTGCCAACGGCTACGGCCTGTACGACATGGCCGGCAACGTCTGGGAGTGGTGCAGCGACCGCTACCGACCCGATGCCTACGCACTGGCAGTGGCCGCCGCGGGCCCCGATGGCGTGACCATCGATCCGCAGGGCCCGGCCGCCAGCATGGACCCGCGCAACCCGTACGCGCCGGACAGCCGCGTGCACCGCGGCGGGTCGTTCCTCTGCAACGATTCGTACTGCGCGAGCTACCGCGTGGCGGCGCGAATGTCCTGCCCACCGGACACGGGGATGTCGCACGTGGGGTTCCGCTGCGTTCGGCAGCCGCAGACCGCAGGCCGCTGATTGCCGCGGGAAACCCGGCGCTTCCCGGTGGCCAGTATCCTCCCGGAATGCCATTCAAGCAATTCCGCAAGGGCCTCCTCGGTCAGTTCGTGATCTTCGGCGTCGTGCCGAGCATCTTCGTGGTGCTGTGCATCATCGGCGGCAACACGTACCTGGCCGCGAAGGACGCGCAATCGAGCGCCGAGGAACTGGCGGTGGCGGAGGCCGCACGCCTGGCCAACGAGGTGGACGCCCGCAACGGCCGCGCGAGCGCCACCGCCAACGCCATGGGATTGGCATTCGAGAACGGGCTGTTCGGCAACCGCGCCAACGCCCTGGCGTACCTGCAGTCGCTGGCAAACTCCAACCGGGACTTCGGCGTGTTCGTGGCATACGAAGTGAACGCCGACGGCCACGACGCCGACGCCCGCAGCGCGGACCCGGGTGGCCCGGAGATCATTCCGTCCGTCGCGATGACCCCCAAGGGGCGGTTCGTGCCGCACGTGAACCGCGTGGAGCAAGGACACCTCGTTCGGCCGATGGCCAACGTGGATTCCCTCGATTTCTGGAACGCGGCCAAGCAGCAGGCAACCACCGGCGCAACCCGCCGCGTGGTGATCAGCGAACCCCACATGCGGGAGAACGAGTACGTCTCCGAGTTCGTGGTTCCGATCATGATCGACGGCAAGTTCGTGGGCGTGGCCGGCGTGACGCGGAGCCTGTCCCTCGGTCGCCAGCATGTCAAGGAATCCGCGGAGCGCACCGGCCTCAACTTCATGCTGCTGACGGACAAGGACAACTTCGTCGCGGCAGCCGCGGGCGACACCACGGGCGACGAGAAGTATCGCAGCGAGTTCGAGGGGCTTTCCGGAAGACCGCTCGAGAAGACGCAGTGGGCCACGTCGCTCCGCGACCTGGTCTCCCGGACGGGCGAGCCCTCGAGCGCACGCGCCCTCAACCCGATCACGAACGTCGACGACATCCACGCCATCGCGCGCGTCGGGGCGTCCGGCTGGAAGATGGTGGCGGAGGTCCCGCGCGGCAAGCTGATGCGCCAGGTGTGGGAGTCGATGTGGCCCGGCCTGATCGTCGGCGCCGTGGGCATCGCTGTCATGGCAGCGCTGATCGTCCGCACCGCACGGCGTGTGGTGGCGGAGGTCCGCGGTTCCACCATCGCCATCAGCAGCACCGCCACGCAGATGGCAAGCTCCAGCCGCCAGCAGGAAGAGGTGGCGCAGACCTTCGGCAGCAGCAGCGTGGAGATTGCCGCGGCCGTCCGCGAGATCACCGCCACCGGCAGCGAGCTCCTCCGCAAGATGGAGGAGCTTTCGGCCGCCGCCGGAGAGTCCGCACAGAACGCCACCCAGGGACGCGCGGGCGTGCAGGCCATGGGCAGCACCATGGACGGCCTCGCCGCCGCCACCACCAACGTGGCGGAGCGCCTCTCGGCGATCAGCGAGAAGGCCAGCAGCATCAATGCCATCGTCGACACCATCACCAAGGTCGCTGACCAGACCAACCTCCTGAGCGTCAACGCCGCCATCGAGGCCGAGAAGGCCGGCGAGAGCGGCCGCGGCTTCCTGGTGGTGGCGCGCGAGATCCGCCGCCTGGCGGACCAGACCGCGTCGGCCACGCTCGACATCGAGAACATGGTGCGCCAGATGCAGGGCGCCGTCTCCGGCGGCGTGATGGAGATGGACCGCTTCAGCGAGCAGGTGCGACGCGGCGTGACCAACGTCGGCGAGGTGGGCAACCGCCTCACGCAGGTCATCGACCAGGTGGGCAGCGTGGAAGGCCGGTTCGCCGAGGTCACCGAGGGCATGCAGAGCCAGGTGCAGGGCGCCGAGCAGATCCGCCAGGCCATGGACGCGCTGGCGCAGAACGCCTCCCGTGCCCGCGAGGCCACCGGCGAGTTCTCCCAGGCGGCCGCGAACCTGCGCGAGTCGATCAGCAGCCTTCGCGCCACCGTGGGCGGGGCCAGCAGCGAGCTGACTTAACCGAAAGCAGACAATCCGGCGCGGCCTTTCCGGGCCCGCCCACCGCTAGCCTGCGTGCCCCGGACCTCGATCGTGGCAGGAAGCATCGACACCATCCCCGACGGCATCGTGGTGGCCCTTTCCGGGCGCCTCGATTCTGCCAATTCGGCCGAGACGCTCGCCGTGATCACCGCCGCGTGGGGCCCCGGCACCAAGCGCGTGGTCTTCGACTGCTCCGCGGTCAGCTTCGTCTCCTCCGCCGGCCTGGGAGTCATGGTGCAGGCCGCGCGCCAGGCGAAGGCACGCGGCGGCAGCGCCCATCATCACGCCGCCAGCCCCGCCATCCTGCAGCTCCTGCGGATCGCGGGCCTCGGCGCCGTGATCACGGCCTACGTGCCCGCCGAAGCCCCGGCGGCGCCGACCGCGTCCGCCGGCTGAGCCCGCGACCATGGGCGGCTTCTCCACCATCTCGTCCGCCGCCCTGTTCCTGGCGGGACTCGCATTCTTCTTCCATGGACTCGACGGCGTCCGGGATTCGCTGAAGTCGATGGCGGGGAGGCAGTTCCGCAAGCGGGTCTCACGGCTGACCGCTTCGGCAGCGTTGGCCGCGTTCTGGGGTTTCATCCTGGGCGCCGTGGCGCAGAGCGCCTCCGCGGCGTCGTTCATCGTGTCCGGGTTCGTGTCGAGCCGGCTGCTGCCCCTGCGACGCGGACTGACCATGGTGGCGTGGGCGAACCTGGGCACGGTGCTGCTGCCCTTCGTTGCGTCCTTCAACATCCGCACCGCCATCACGCTGGTGCTCGGGATGGGCGGCCTGCTTGCGGTGTCCCGGCCGGGCCGGGCGCTGCTGCCGGCGTGGCGCGGCGCGTTCATGCTTGGCCTGCTGATGCTCGGCCTCGAGTTCCTCAAGGAGGCCACCGGCCCGATCCCGCAGATGCCGTGGTTCCGCGAGGCCGCGGCGCAGGTGGACCAGTCGCTTGCGTTCGGGTTCCTGCTCGGGCTGCTGGCGCGGATGGTCATCCAGTCGACGTCGGCCATCGTGATCATTGCGGTCACGCTGTCGACGAACGGCATCCTGGACACCTGGCACGCCGCGATGATCGTGCACGGTGCGGGCGTGGGCGTGGGTCTCTCCGTGCTCTTCCTGGGCAGTTCCGCGCGCGGATTGCCCCGGCAGCTTGCCTACTTCCAGGCGATCATCAACACGGCGGCGGGCGCGCTGCTCGCCATCGGCGCCGCCATCGCCAAGTACGCCGGCCTTCCCAACATCCTGGACCTCCTGCGCGCCTCGCTTGGAATGGAGCCGAACCGCACGCTCGCGGTGGTGTTCACGGTGCAGCAGGCGATCACCGTGGTGGTGGCGTACGCCTGCAGCAACCGCTGGGAGCAATGGCTTGCCTGGCTCAGCCCGCCGACCTCCGCACAGAGCCTGGCCACGCCGCAGTTCATCGGCCAAGGCGCGGGGATGGATGCGACCAGCTTCCTCGACCTTGCCAAGCACGAGCAGCAGCGGATCGTCGATGCCATCCCGGGGCTGCTCGATTCAGTGCGTGCGGATGGCGAGCGGGATGCCGCGGAATGCTCACGCGATGCGGAGTCCTGCCACGCGCTCGGCGCCGAGATCCGGGACGCGCTGCACGAGCTCTCGGAGTCGCGCCTCGATCGCGAGGACTCCGAGGAGCTGCTGGCACTGGACATCCGGCAGCGCACCATCGACCAGCTCATCGACGAGCTCGTGCG
>Ga0114967_10003866_pt1 | contig 12211 bp, 10 predicted proteins | sample M_130628_MF_Meta_FD_92639 | JGI IMG/M metagenome (GOLD analysis project Ga0114967, IMG submission 92639) | Freshwater microbial communities from Lake Montjoie, Canada to study carbon cycling - M_130628_MF_MetaG | ecosystem: Environmental > Aquatic > Freshwater > Lake | place: Lake Montjoie... | reverse complement strand
TACAGTAGTTTATTGCGCAATGTTGGGTGCATTTGTTTGGTTTCAAATTCCCCGTGGATTGGTTCCAGAAGTAATTTTCTCGCTTCCGTGGGCAGGCGTTTTGGCTTCAGCGATTGCTGGATTAATCAACCGTTACGAAAAAATCAGCTTGCACGCCATGGGCGCAGGAATGCTTTTTGGTTTCATTGTTGCTTATTACAATACGCAAATCATTTTTGACGTTGATTTGATTATTGGCGTCGCCATTTTGGGCGGACTAATTATGTCAGCCAGAATGTATTTGGGGAAACACACTTTAAGACAAAGTATCATGGGCTATTTATTGGGGTTTTTCACCGTCTTTTTGATGTTGACTTATTTCCCAAGTCCAAATTTATAGGTTTAATCTTTTTAATAAAACACCATGAAAACCAAATTTAGAATCTTCCTTCTTGTTTTTTCAATCGCTGTGATTTCAGCTTGTAGTTTGGTGAAAAATGTCAAAAAAAATGGCGTGAATATTTTTACCATTCAGCAAGACAAAGATTTTGGCGCGCAAGTAGCGGCAGAAATTGATGGAAATCCCAAAGAATATCCATTATTGGATTCTGCGAAATACAAAGACGTTTACGCTTACGTTTACAAAGTGCGCAACAATATTTTGAATTCTGGGAAGGTTGCGCACAAAGATAATTTCAAGTGGCGCGTGCGCATCATCAAGAACGACAGTGTTTTGAACGCTTTTTGTACGCCTGGCGGATACATTTATGTGTACACCGGAATTTTGAAATTTTTGGAAACAGAAGACCAATTGGCAGGCGTCTTGGGACATGAAATTGGTCATGCGGACATGCGCCATTCTACCAGACAAATGACAACGATGTATGGAATTCAGGTCTTGCTAGATATTTTGGCTGGAGATAAAAAATTGCTGAAAGAAATCACCTCCGGAATTGTTGGCTTGAAATTTTCTCGTGAACACGAAACAGAGGCAGATCAACGTTCGGTAGAATATTTGTGTCCAACTTCCTACAACGCAGATGGTGGCGCCGCATTTTTTGAAAAAATCTCCAAATTAGGCGGTGCAAGACAACCAGAATTTTTGAGTACGCATCCAAATCCAACCAATAGAATCGAACATTTCCACAATGCCGCAACGACCATGGGCTGCGGAGGTACGCAAACTTACAAAACAGAATATCAGCAAATGTTGGTGAAATTAAATCAAATTATTGTCCCAGGTTTTGGCGGAAGACATTGATTTTAAATCTTTATCAGATGAAATTATTTTTAGACGCTAACACTTTTATCGACACAAACAAAGGATTTGATATTTCCATTCCATTGACCAATAATTTGGAAAATCCCCGCGCTTGGTATGTGCAACCGCCAACATTTGAGCCGGTGCGCGCCAATGGATTTGTCGGTTCGGTAGCTGAAGGTGGTGGCGTCAATTTCAGAGATATATCTTTCAATCCACACGGTCACGGAACGCACACTGAATGTTTGGGTCACATTACTGAAACGGTACATTCCATCAATCAGCATTTGAAAACCGCTTTTTTCAATGCGCTCGTCATTTCTGTGCAACCAGAAATTTGTTGGCACGAAACCGAGAAAATAGAAGATTTCATCATCACGAAAGCGCAACTCGCTTCGTTATTAGAAGGCGTGCAAACGGAAGCGTTAATCATTCGCACTTTGCCAAATCAAATCGACAAAAAGCAGAAAAATTATTCGGCCTCCAATCCGCCATACATTGAATTGGAAGCTATTGAGATTTTGAATCAAGCAGGCGTTGAACATCTATTGATAGATCTCCCATCCGTTGACCGCGAGCAAGACGGCGGCGTATTGGCATTTCACCACGCATTTTGGCAAGTGCCAGAAAATCCACAATTTCACAAAACCATCACCGAATTCATCTACGTTTCAAACGAAATAGCCGATGGGAAATACATTTTGAATTTGCAAACAGCGCCTTTTGAGAATGATGCCACGCCGAGTAGACCGGTTTTGTTTGGAGTAGAAACGGTGAAATAAGATTATTTTGCAATTAGTCCTGTTGGAGACATTCTTAAAAATCAAATTTAGCGCTTTCCTCTCCCTTAATCCCTATCCAAAGAGGGAAACTCAAATTTTCGCCAACATAGGGAGTTTCAAAACTTGGCTAGAACATTTTCGTTTTTTAGATTTTTGATGATTTGGCATTCTTCCCCCTTCGGAGAAGACTCAGCGATAGCGCTTGGACCGAGGGGGAGGAAAAATCAGAGCAAATAATTTCACTCCATCTCCTCCAACATCCCAAATAAATCTTCAAACATATAATCCGCAACTACCAATTTCGGATTGGGCGAATGCGTCTTCTCTGGCACACAAACCACGGTCATTCGAGCAGCTTTTCCTGCGATGACGCCGTTGATGCTGTCTTCGATTACCAAGCATTTTAGAGGATTTACGTCCAACATTTGTGCTGTTTTTAGGTAAACTGCTGGATGCGGTTTTCCGTGCGTTTCGTGTTCTGCGGAATGGGTGATGTCGAAATATTCTTTGATTTTCAATGTTTCGAGCACGCATTCAATCAAGACTTGGTAGGAAGATGTCGCCAAGCCAATTTTCAAGCCTTTGGATTTGAAATATTGCAATGATTCGATTACGCCTAGCAAAGGTTTTCCGGCGCGACCCAATAACTCAACCATCCGGTTTACAATCATTGCGAGCACTTCGTCTGGGCCTGCGCCTTGCCATGGAGCTACTTTGTACCAAAATGAAATAACTTCGTCCAAGCGCAATCCAACGGTTAGTTCAAAATCTTTGCGAGTTAAATTGCAACCGACCGATGAAAAAACTTCTTCCATCGCGATTTTCCAAACAGGTTCGGAGTCTATGAGGACGCCGTCCATGTCGAAAATGATGGCTTCGAATAGCGAAATGTTGATTTGCTTTTGATTCATTTTACATATTTTGTATTGGTTTTTGTCATGATTTTTGAAGCAAAAATAGACGCCATAAATATATTCCTCTCCATTTTTTACACGATGGCCCATATCCATCGCTACCCATATTTGATACCTAAGGGCATCATGATTTTCGTTGGATTTTTTAATTCAACTTAATCTTATATAAATTTCCGCCGCCAATCATTTTTTGTTTTTCATCGGCGATGTATATCGTTTTATTGTCTCGGGTGGCGATGGCTTCTTTTTGGGTGTAAGGCTTGAGGTAGATTTTCTTTTGATATTCAAACTTTCCTTTTTTGAATTTGTAAATAATCATGCGATTGTAAGTCAAAATGTAACAATATTCCCCGCAAATAGCAGCTGAAGTAACGGCATCTTTGAAGAAACTGTTTTTTCCTAAATACAATTCTGAGCGTTTCGTTAAAGTATATTTTCCAGGTTTGGTGGAAACCGCATACTGAAAACTGCGCCCATCAAATGGTTTTGAGCGACATTTTGTAAAAATATAAATCGAATCTTTGTAATAGGAGATTGCTTCCGCGTCGAAATGCCAATCTGATTCTGGTGAAGGGATTTCTTTTTGCTCCGCATAATTGAATTCAATTTCTTCACATTTAACTGTTTTCTTTTTCAAAATATTCCGGGTCGAAACTTTGTAAATACGCAGTTTTTTGCGCGCATTGTTGTTATTGCCCACATCGCCTATATATAAATGTCCTTTCCCGTCAGCAGTAATATCTTCCCAATCGCTGTTTTTGGCATCCAAGACTTCCACTTGGTGAATTTTTTGTCCTTTGAGATTCAAGAAATACAAAATCGGTTCGTTTCCGCTGTCGTTGTGTCCCACTAAAACAGTGTCATTTAAGAAGCACAAACCTGAAATTTCTTTCATTGAATCGGGCAATTTAGCAATCTTTTCTAATTTTTGAGCGAAGGAATTTATTGCAAAAAGGAAAATAAAGGAGAGCAATTGAATCTTCATACAAGAATATTAAGATTCAATTTCATTGTTTCTAAAGGCAGAAGGTATCAAACTTGGAATCACTTTCAACACCATCGGCAACAATAAAGCTCCTCCGGGAAGCAGAAAGATCGCCAATGCAGGCATCGATTTTGCCAAGTCTAAAAATTGAGATTTTACTTTTTCTTTCTCTTCTTTGGTCAATTCTTGGGTGGTCGATTTTTTGATTAAAAACACTAATTCTTTGCTTTCTTTCAATTCTGCGGCGAGCTTGTCTTTATTTCTACCCAAGATTTTTATCCATCTTTTCGACAAGCTTCCATACATTTTTTCATACATATTACTGTCTTGTAAAAAGACAATTTGTTCTGTATGATTCAATATAAAACTCTCCATCAAAGCCAAAGTTTCTTCCATTTCAATGGCGGGAATTTCCAAATGTTCGCACAACAATTGTAGAAAATCTTTTTCTTGATCCGTTGCCTCATGTGTGGCGAAAATTGTCAATGCGGAAATGTCTAATAAGAACCTTTTGAAGAGCCAAATGTTGGTCAATTCTGGAGAAAAATCCGAAAAACTTGCCCCGTTTTTGAACTTCGAAATGGCGTATTCTTTGCGTTCATCATCGAAGTGCGCGGAGGCCAAAAAGACGTTAAAAATCTTCTTTTCCTTCTCTTCTAATTCGCCATCTGAATAGGCAGAAAGTGTCAAAGCAATCAATGCATTTAAAGCGTAATCTTCGTATTTTGATTCCATCATGACTTGGTTTGTCAAGAGAAATTCTTCGAATAAAATGATGTCTAAATACACAAATGAGTTGCTCAAATAATTGACCCAAATTGCATTTTCAAGCAAATTTAAACGGACGTCTGTGCGCTTCGCCATGATGTTTTCGAGCTTGTCAATGTTGCTTTCTTTAATGAAAAAAGTGAACATTCTCGACAAAGATTTGGTGCTGTGATGCCCGTAAAAATCGAGCAAGGAGTCTGTAAATTTGTCGAAATCTTTGACTGGATCTCCACCGTTACTTGCAAAAATAAAAAGGTGCGATTCGAACAAAAGCAACTTCAATCTTTCTTCATTTGTCCACTTGGGGTGCGCCAAAGAACTGCAAAAAAGAAGCTCCGACGCATAGCCAAAAACGATGCCCGAACGGTTCAAAACAAGGTGCTGAAAATGGTCTTTTTTGACACCTTCAGGTTGTTCAATAGATACATTAATTACTCCTTTTTGAAGTAAATTTTTGTACTTAGAAATCCAACCTTTTGAGCCTGGTGACAGTATCATTTCTTTGATTCTTAAACACAAAATTACGGAATAAAAACGTAGGATTAAAAATTCATTTTCTAAATTAGAATCCACTTCATTTTTATTTGATTTTAAGTCAAAGTTTAATATAAATTTTGCCAAAGTTCTAATGTAATTATTGAGATTATATGTTTAAAATTTCATGGTTTTTTAATTGCTTTTTGAAGTTCAGAAAAGACAAAGTTTCTCCGTAACTTTAACATCGAAATATGAAAGCAGAAGACATCAAATTGAAGTTGCAATTACTTCCAGAAAAGCCAGGAATTTATCAATATTATGATATCAACGGTGTGATTTTGTATGTCGGAAAAGCCAAAAACTTAAAGAAAAGAGTTACTTCATATTTCTCAAAAAATCACGAAAATGCCAAAACAAGAATCCTTGTTCGTCAAATTGAAGACATCCAATATTTAGTCGTAGATTCAGAATTAGATGCGTTGCTTTTGGAAAATAATCTGATAAAAAAGTACCAGCCAAAATACAATATCGCACTCAAAGACGACAAAACTTATCCTTGGATTTGCATCAAAAAAGAAGCTTTTCCACGCCTCTTTTCCACCAGAAATTTAATCAAAGATGGGTCTAAATATTTGGGCCCTTATGCGAATGTAAAAGTGATGAATACCTTACTCAATTTGTTGAAAGAAATTTATCAATTGAGAACTTGTTCATTGGATTTGTCACCTAAAAAAGTGGCTGAAAAAAAGTATAAAGTTTGTCTAGAATATCACCTAGGAAATTGCCAAGGGCCTTGTGTGGGAAATCAAACTGAAGCAAATTACCAAGAATATATCGATCAAATAGAATCCATTTTAAAAGGAAATATTGGTTCAGTTATAGCTCATTTACGCAAAATTATGCAAGAATTTGCGGAAAACTATAAATTTGAGGAGGCTCAAGGAATTAAAGAGAAGATTCAAATACTCGAAAATTATCAGTCCAAATCAACGATTGTTTCGCCCACAGTTGACAAGGTGGATGTGATCACGATGGTGGAAGATGACAAGTCGGCTTTTGTAAATTATTTTGTGATTAGTAATGGTTCGATCATTCACGGATTCACGGTCGAAGTGAAGAAAAAACTTGATGAAACCGACGCGGAAATTATCGCTTTTGCATTGCTTGAAATGCGGGAAAGATTCAACAGTCAATCGACAGAGATTTTACTTGAAAATGAAATCGATTTAGAGATCCCGGGATTGCAGTTTTTCGTTCCACAAAGAGGCGATAAAAAGCACTTGGTTGACCTCTCTGTTCGCAATGCAAAATTTTACCGCTTGGAAAAATTGAAACACGAAAGAATCAAAAATCCAGAGGAGCACACAGATCGAATTTTGAGTCAACTTCAAAAAGATTTACGACTGAAAGATCTGCCTGTTCACATCGAGTGTTTTGACAATTCAAATATACAAGGTACGAATCCAGTTTCTGCTTGCGTAGTATTTCGAAATGGCAAACCGAGCAAAAAAGATTACCGTCATTTTAATGTAAAAACAGTAGTTGGTCCAGATGATTTTGCATCTATGGAAGAAGCGGTCGGAAGAAGGTATCGAAGGATGTTAGATGAGAACCAACCTTTGCCACAACTTATTATTATAGATGGTGGAAAAGGGCAACTGAGTGCAGCGCTAAAAGCGTTAGAGATTTTAGAATTGAGAGGAAAAATTGCGATTATCGGCATTGCGAAAAGGTTGGAAGAAATCTTTTTTCCAGGCGATAGCATTCCAATCTATTTAGACAAGCGTTCGGAGTCGTTGAAGGTCATTCAGCAGCTCCGAAATGAAGCGCACAGATTTGGAATTACGCACCACAGAAATCGCCGAAGCAAAGGTGCATTTGTTTCCGAATTGACGAGCATCGAAGGCGTGGGTCCGAAGACACATGAAGAGTTGATGAAGGCTTTCAAAACGGTGAGTAAAATCAAAGAGGCGAACCTCGAAAGTTTATCGAGTGTGATCGGTCAAGCGAAAGGAAAAATCGTGTGGGAATATTTCCGAGGAAGCGAAAATCCCGAGTTGGAATAGTATAAAAATAAATGGCAATCAAGAATTTATTTATTTTGAGGTGCTTGCCATCAATTTACGTTAGACATCAAAATAATCTTTCCACCTTAGATTTTTACTTTTCTTTCCTTGATGAAAGTAAAGTAACAAAAGAAAATCAAGTCTCCGTGATTGATCTTGCTTCCGTAAACTACAGCATTTTTAAAACTTCTAAAAAGTGACTTCTATCGATGAGCTATCGCTATCTCTTTCGTTTACACTTTGTAGTGCGTTTCAAAAACCGACCAATCACTAGGACGGCAATCTTCTTCCAGATCCATTTTATTTTAAAACCTTCGATTTAAGATCTGTTACTTCAGACAATCAATTACAGCATTATCATTCAATAAATTTAAATTTCCACTACGAAAAAATAGTCTCAGCACCTCATTATACTTGTAATGAGTTTACCGAAGTAAGTTTTACCAGATTAAATCATTCCTGTAATTCTCAAACATAAAATCCCTATCTTTGCACCGAATATTTCAAGCTGGAATAGATAATCTTTTGTTTTGCAGTCTATTTCTTGATTACCCTTTTGTTTGTTATGAAAAAAATTGACGATTACAGAAAGTTACTAGGTGTTAACAAAGCCGCAACTTTAAAAGAACTTAAATCCGTTTACCGTGGGTTGATGAAGGATTTCCATCCTGATAAAATTCAAGACAACGAAGAGGCGAAAACAGAAGCGGAAGAGAAAAGTAAAAACATCATCGAAGCCTATCATTTCATCGTCAGTGTTTGTCCAGAAACTTGGGCGGGTTACAAAGAAGCTTATGAAGCAACGATTTCTTCTTCTTTGATCGCAGACATTGCATATAAAGGTGTGACTTTACGCATCGATTATGCAGACGGAAACAGTTACGAATATTTCGACGTTCCGAAAAACATTTTCACCAAATTCATCAATGCAGATTCTCAAAATCGTTTTGCAAGAAGACAGATTTGCAACAATTACGTGCACCGAAAAGTGACGACGAATTTAGTTCAGGCTTAATTTTATTTTCTTTCTGCGCGAATTCAAAAGTACCTCTTCATTTAAAACTTTTGGTGTTGTTAAATCTTGTTGATTTTCCTTCAACCTTCTTTTGGCGTCTTAAATCTTTTTATCTTAGCGCTTTCATGGACGAAACTTTCGGAAAAGCATATAAACTTTGTAGTCAAAAAGCAATCGCTGCTATTTTTGAGCAAAAGAAAAGTGTGAAACAATTTCCATTTGTGCTGCATTATGCGCCGATGGAACTTCCGACAAATAAATCTTTTCAAGTGGTAATCTCTGCGCCCAAAAGAATTTTTAGAAAAGCCCACGACAGAAATCGCATAAAAAGATTGATGAAAGAGGTTTTTCGAAAGAATAAATTAATTTTGGAAGACAAGTTAACAACAAATCAACAGCAAATGGCGTTATTCTTGGTGTACACCAACAAAGAAGAAATGGAATACACTTTACTTTTGCGTAAAATGGAAAGTTTACTTCTTAAATTTACAAACGAATTATAATTACTTTAAAATATGATCAACAAGTTTTCTCGCCTCATTCTGGTTTTTACAATCTCCATTTTCTCCTTTCAATCTCAAGCGCAAACAAACGGATTTGAAGTAATCAAAAGCATGGAGTTGATGGATTAAATCTATCAGCATTTGGACATGTATTATGTGGACGAACCAAAACCAGGAACGCTTTCCAAATTTGCGATTGATGCCATGTTGAAAGAATTGGATCCTTACACGGTGTATTACCATGAATCCAATATGGAAGATTATATGTTGATGACCACTGGACAATACGGCGGAATTGGTGCTGTAATTCGAAAAATCGGTGATTATACCTACATCACCGAGCCTTACGAAGGAAATCCGGCACAAAAATCTGGCTTAAAAGCGGGCGATAAAATTCTTTCGATTGATGGTCGCGACATGAAAGCCAAAAAAAGCGACGATGTTTCTTCTTCCTTGAAAGGGCCAAAAGGTTCCACAATCCAAGTAAAAGTGTTGAGAAATAACAAAGATGAAGTAACTATTCCAATTACAAGAGACGAAATCAAAATTCCACATATTCCCTACACAGGAATGGTTTCAGAAACAGTTGGATACATCAACTTAAATACTTTCATGCAGCCAACAACAGCAACTGATGTAAAAGCGGCAGTGCTCGATTTGAAATCCAAAGGGATGAAAGAATTGGTGCTCGATTTACGAGGAAATGGTGGCGGATTATTGATTGAAGCCGTAAAAATTGTCAATTTGTTTGTCAAAAAAGGACAAGTTGTTGTGACCACAAAAGGACGTGTGGAAGAAGAAAATCGCGTTTACAAAACATTAGATGAGCCTGTAGATTTGAATATTCCGTTGGTGGTTTTGGTGGATGAAGGCTCTGCTTCTGCGAGTGAAATAGTTGCAGGAAGTTTGCAAGATTTAGACCGTGCTGTAATTATTGGAAACACTTCTTACGGAAAAGGTTTGGTGCAAAGAACCTACGATTTGAAATATGGTTCAAAAATCAAATTAACCATCGCCAAATATTATACGCCATCTGGAAGATGTGTGCAGCGTTTGGAATATTACGACAAAGAAAGCGGGCAAAAAGCGAAAGCAATTCCAGATTCTTTGATCAAAATTTTCAAAACGGTTAATGGCAGAGAAGTAATTGATGCGCGCGGAATTGAGCCGGAAATTACCATCAAAGAAAAAGAATACAGCCGTTTGACAGCGATGTTGGTTGGAAATAATTTGGTGTTCAACTATGCTACGGATTATTTTTACAATCATCAGTCAATTGATGAAGCAGGAAAATTTACTTTGAGTGATGCTGATTATGAAGCGTTCAAGCTATTGGCAATCAAAGATACGTTTGATTATTCAACCGCTTCTGAAGAAATGTTGAAAAAAATGAAAGAAACGGCTGAAGAAGAAGGTTATTTTGAAGATGCCAAATCGCAATACGAGGAGTTGATGCAAAAAGTCGTTCCTTCCAAAGAGCGCGATTTAGAAAAATTCAAGGAAGAAATCAAAACCATCCTAGAAAATGAAATCATTTCAAGGTACTATTACCAAAAAGGAAGAACCATAGACTCCTTTAGAAACGATGATTATTTGAAAAAAGCGATTGAAATATTAAAAAACACACAAGAATATAACACTATTTTGAAAAAATAAGCGTTTTCTTTTTAAAAGCACTTTTAAACGTTTTTTAGTGCCTTGTTTTTTTATTTCACTGTTTCAATATGCTAAGTAAACTTTTGGGTGTAAAAACTTACCACAACTTACTTTTTATTGGTTATTTAGGCTTGGCGGTTGGTCTTCCATTGAGTAAAGTGGTTTTATCCCTTTCATCCATGTGGATCATATTGATTTTGCTTTTGGAGGAAAATTTCAAAATGTACTTTCAAAATCTGCGGCAAAATAAAACCGTTCTTTTTTTGTTTGCGCTTTTATTGATTCAACTAATTAGCTTTTTGTGGTCTTGGGACATCAAGTTTGCCTTAGGAGATTTGAATTCAAAATTGCCGCTGTATTCTATTCCAATCGTTTTTGTAGCGCAACCTTTGAAAAATGACAAGCAAAAAAATTGGCTTTTAGGGGCTTTTGTTTTAATTATGCTTATTACTTCTATTTACAATTTTGGCAGTTATCAGCATTGGTGGGGAAATCACGTTTACGACGATATTAGAGGTATGTCGTTGCTCATTTCTCATATTCGATATTCATTGATGATCACGATGGCGGCAAGTATTTGCGTTGTTTGGGTTTGTTATTCAAAAATAAATTTCAAATGGCTCGCAGTTTTGCTCTTTTTTTGGTTTGGATTTTATACTTATTATGCCCAAATATTAAGCGGCGTAATGACCTTTGTTGGCGTTTTAATTTCCTTATTAATTATTGAAGTTTTTAGAAGGAAAAATAAAGTTTTTACTACCATTACCATTTTAGTAGGTGCGGCTTTAACAATCTCTTTTTGTGTTGGTTTATACCTGTTTTTTCAGCCTCAAAAATTAAAAATTTCCCTCGATAATTTGCCTTGGGTCACTGAAGATGGAAACCGGTATTTTTATCAATGGGACAATCTCGAACTTGAAAATGGATATCCGCTGTACTATTTTTTGTGTCAAGAAGAAATGCGTGAAAACTGGAACCAACGATCAAGTTTACCTTATGATTCATTAGACAAAAAAGGACAGTATTTAGAGGCGACAATCATTTTTTATTTAACCTCGAAAGGCGATTTCAAAGATGGCGCGGCAATTCGCAAATTAAAAGCAGAAGATATTCGCAACATTGAAAATGGAATCCCTTCTGTTTTGGAAACCAACGGCGGCTTCATGGACCGACTTTCTGGTCTAAAAAACGAATTGTTAAACACCAATAATCCCAACGGACAAAGTGTTTCTCAAAGATTTATTTATTGGAAAACAGGGCTAAAAATCATTCAACAAAATTGGTTGATTGGTGTGGGCGCTGGCGATATTCATTGGGCTTTTCAAATGCAATACAACCGAGATAAATCTCCACTTACAAAGGAAAACAGGAATCGAACGCACAATCAATATTTGAGTTATTTTATCACGTTTGGCGTTTTTGGATTGTTTATTTTCATCGGCATTTTGTACCAATTTTGGAAATTCGCCAAATCACAAAAAGATGTATTGGCGCTCTTATTCCTAACCATCGCCTGTCTTTCCTTTTTGGTGGAAGATACGCTAGAAACACAGATGGGCGTTACATTTTTTGCTTTCTTTTTTGGGCTGTTTTTGTCAGGAAGGAATGAAAAAACAAACTCGTTTTCCGGAAGCGAAACAGAATGAAAATTACTGTGAAATTTTTGGTTCACTCAATTTCTTGTTCCTAAATACTGCGTTACGGCTCGAACCGGGTTCTCATCCCGATTTTTGGTCACAAAAAAAAGAGCCTTAAAAACTAAGACTCTTTTGTTAATCTGGCGGAGAGGGCGGGATTATCTGCGC
>Ga0114967_10003863_pt1 | contig 12213 bp, 9 predicted proteins | sample M_130628_MF_Meta_FD_92639 | JGI IMG/M metagenome (GOLD analysis project Ga0114967, IMG submission 92639) | Freshwater microbial communities from Lake Montjoie, Canada to study carbon cycling - M_130628_MF_MetaG | ecosystem: Environmental > Aquatic > Freshwater > Lake | place: Lake Montjoie... | reverse complement strand
TGGGAATGGATTATTGTTGATGACTTATCAACAGATGAAACAAGAAAAATCCTAAAGAGTTTAGAAGAAAAAGATTCCCGTATTAAATGTTTTTATTCTAAAAAAAATCAAGGATCAGGCCCTACAAGAAACAAGGCAATAGAAATTGCAGGTGGTGAATACATTGCTTTTCTAGACAGTGATGATCTATGGATTCCAGAAAAATTGGAATTGCATGTAAATTTTATGGAAGAAAAAAAAAGTGTTTTTTCACATACTTCTTATGGCTTTATTGATGAAAATGATAATTTCATTAAAAAGACCTATCACGTAAGTAATTTTCCCATAAAATACAAAAATCTTTTAAAAAGAACGGAAATTAGTTGTCTTACGGCCATGTACAATCAAAAAAAGATAGGAAAATTTTTTATGCCTGATTTAAGAAAAAAACAAGATTATGCGCTGTGGCTGGCAATTTTAAAAAAGGGTTATGTAGCTGACCCTTTGGATCTAGAAACTGCTTTTTACCGACAACATGGAAACTCAGCAACTACAAATAAGTTTAATTTAATTATTAAACATTGGAAATTCTTAAATCAAAATGAAAAATTAAATTGGTTTCAATCACTCTATTATACTATTTCATGGGGATTAGGTGGTTTTAAAAAATATTACATGACAAAATGAGAGCAGAACTATACATTATTGGCTCCGGAGGATTAGGTCGCGAAGTTTTAGCTACTTTAAATGCAACTGGTTTTACTAAAAGTTACTCAAAATTATATTTTATCGATAATCAAGAAGGATCTGTAAAAGGTGTTCAAATAATCGGTAAAAATGAATACTTAATGCAAATTGATTATCCTGTTGATGTTCTAATTGCGATTAGCAACTGTAAAGTGCGAGAAAAAATCATCAGTGAGATGGAAAATAAAGAAAATTTGAATTTTATTACTTTTATACATCCTAATTCCTCAATTTATAACGCAGAGTCGGTATTTATAGGTAAAGGTTGCTATATCTCAGAATCAACCATTTTAACTACTGATATTAGTATTGGTGATTTCTGTTTTCTTAATGTAAATGTTTCTCTTCATCACGACACAGTTATTGAGAAAAATTGCTTTTTGATGCCAGGTGTCCGAATTACTGGTGGAGCTACAATTGGTGAAAACACCTTCATAGGTAATAATTTTCAAATTGCAACCAAATCATCAATTCCCCCATTTTCAAATTTAACAAATTAAGAGAAGATGTTACTCAAACGAATTTTCGATATTCTTTTTGCCTCAACTATTTTAATAATTATTTTTCCATTTTGTTTACCAATTGTTATCTTATTAAAATTAACTGGCGAGGGAAAAATTTTTTATGTTCAAGAACGTGTTGGAAGAAATAAAAAAGCCTTCGGAATAATTAAGTTTGCTACAATGTTACAAAACAGTTCAAGTTTACCAGGAGGAGATGTGACTTCAGCTGATGATCCTAGAATTTTACCAATGGGTAAATTTTTGAGAAAAACCAAAATAAATGAATTGCCTCAATTTTTTAATATTTTAAAAGGTGAAATGAGTGTTATTGGTCCTAGACCTACAACATTTAAGAATTATTCTTATTACGAGGATGATATTCAACATAAAATAAGAAATGTTAAACCCGGAATTACTGGAATTGGCTCAATTGTATTTAGAGATGAAGAAAATTTCCTAAAGCAGTCAAAAAAGGACGCTGTAACATGCTATAAAGAAGATATAGCACCTTTCAAAGGCGATTTGGAAGTTTGGTATGCAGAAAGACAAAACTTTTTCTTAGATATTTCACTAATTCTCATTACAATTATTGTTGTTCTATTTCCAAAAAGCAAGATTTTGAAAAAAACTTACAAAGATTTACCTAAAAATAAATATTTCTTAAAATAGTAAATTATGAATTTAATTGACATTCCAGATTTTATCAAAACGTATATCACAAAAAGACCTGAAAGTCTTTTCATTATTGATATAGAGAAAAACAAAGAAATTTTGTCGAAAAAAATAAGAGACAAATCAGTATTAGTCATTGGAGGTGCAGGTACTATTGGATCTTCATACATAAAAGCTGTACTAAAATTTAAACCAAAAAAGTTAGTTGTGGTTGATATCAATGAAAATGGTCTGACAGAATTAACCAGAGATCTAAGAAGTTCACCTGGTCAATTTGTGCCTGAAGAATTCATCACTTATCCAATGAGTTTTGGTGATCCTGTTTTTGAAAAAATGTTTTTAACCCACGGTCCTTTTGAGATTGTTGCCAATTTTGCAGCGCACAAGCATGTTCGCAGTGAAAAAGATCAATTTTCAATTGAAGCAATGATTGAAAATAATGTTTTCAAGGCCAAATCTTTTCTAGATTTATTATTGAAGCATAAACCCGAACATTTTTTCTGTGTTTCAACAGATAAAGCGGCCAATCCTGTGAATGTGATGGGCGCTTCCAAAAAGCTGATGGAAGAAGTGATAATGGCTTACAGTTCAGAAATTCAAATTACAACTGCAAGATTTGCAAATGTGGCCTTCTCAAATGGTTCTCTATTGGCAGGTTACATCGAAAGACTTTTCAAAAACCAACCTATTTCATGCCCTTCCGATGTGAAAAGATTTTTTGTTTCTCCAGAAGAAAGCGGTCAAATTTGTATGCTAGCTTGCATGTTGGGAAAAAGCGGCGAAATATTCTTTCCTAAACTAGATGAGGAAGAGCAAGTTTATTTTAAAGAAATTACACTTGATTTTTTCAAGGCCTCAAGTAGGGAAATCGAATTATGTAATTCTGATGAAGAAGCAAGAAAATCAGCAAGTGAATTAACAGAAAACAAACCTTATCCAGTTTACTTTTTTGGTTCGGATACTTCAGGAGAAAAATTATATGAAGAGTTTTTTACTGAAACGGATGAATTAGAAATGGAAAAATTTGTTAGTCTAGGAGTAATCAAAAACGCAAAGAAACTGGCAATTTCAAAAATTGAAAATTGCATTCAAGATATACAAAGTTTAATGAACTCAGGCAACTACGACAAACAAAAAATTGTGGAATGTCTTAAAGCATACATTCCTGATTTTCAACACATCGAAACCGGCAAAAGTTTAGACCAAAAAATGTAAAAATATGTATTTGATTTTTAAAAGATTATGCGATATTGTTCTATCCGCTATTTTACTTACTGCCCTTTCTCCTCTGCTAATTCCGATCTTCATAGGATTGCGATTTACAGGAGAAGGATATATTTTTTATAAGCAAGAAAGAGTTGGTTTTAAAAAAATAAAGTTTAACATTTTGAAGTTTGCGACCATGCTGAAAGACAGTCCAAATATGGACGGAGGAGTTATTACAACCAAAAAAGATCCTAGAATTACTCCAATGGGCGGATTTTTAAGAAAAAGTAAAATCAATGAATTGCCTCAACTTTTTAATATTTTGTTGGGCGATATGAGCTTTGTTGGTCCACGGCCAGTTATGCCTATAAGCTTCAATGCATATCCAGAAAAAGTTCAAAAAGTCATTTACAAGGTAAAACCAGGACTTACAGGCATTGGATCTATCATCTTTAGGGATGAAGAGGAATTAATTACACAAGTTAAAAACAATGGTGGTGATACTTGGGACTTTTATAAAAATAAAATCTATCCATTTAAAGGTCAACTAGAGGAATGGTATCAAGGAAAGCAATCTTTCTTAACTGATTTAAAACTAATTATTTTAACAGCTTGGGTAATCTTAAATTCAGAAAGCAAACTAACTAATAAGTGGTTTAAAGATTTACCTGAAAGGAATTATTAATTGAACAAATGGACTATCTAATTAGTATAGTTTTAGAATATTTAATTCAAATATTGAGTTAATTATCAAAATATAAATATAAATTTACGGCTTGAAAGCAGATTACCATTGAAAAATTGGGCTAAAACTTTATTTTTTCAAAAAAAAGCCAACATATTATGCAGGAATTTGTCTCTTTTACTATTTTATTCTTGAAAAATAACTTATTCGTATTTTCGATGATGGTATTTTTAGGGTCTTTTTTTTTGGTTTATTTTACAATACCTAAGGTAGTTTATGTTGCGTACATTAAAAAACTTACCGCTCCAATTATTCATAGAAGTTCTCACTCGAGGTCGATTCCGTCTCTTGCTGGAGTTGCATTTTTTATGTCTTTTGTCATTTTCATATCACTTATTCAACTGGTTTTTCACGAATCAACAGGATATAATATCATCGCCGCAATATCTGTATTATTTATGATTGGTTTGAAAGATGATTTGATAAATTCTTCTGCCAAGGTTAAATTATATGGTCAATTACTCGCTTCATGTTTTATCATTTTTTCTCCTTCATTTCACATTACAAATCTAAATGGATTCTTGGGGTTATACCATGTTAACCCGCTGCTATCTGTATTTATTGCAATCTTTTTTCTCACTTTTATCGTAAATGCATTCAATTTAATTGATGGTATTGATGGTTTGGCTGCAGGTGTTGGAATCGTTTCTTGCTCAACTTTCATGATACTTTTCTACCTAAAAGAAGAATACTTTTTCTTCTTGCTTTGCATTTTAACAAGTGGTATACTTTCGGCTTTTCTGAGATTTAATTTATCCAATGGCAGGCTTAAAATTTTCATGGGTGATTGTGGTTCTCTCATCGTTGGAATGATTTTAGGAATTTGCACACTATACTATTTATCCACTCCACTTCTCGCCCCAGCTAAAAGACTATTTTTGGCTGAAAATAGAGTATTATTCATAACAGCTGTATTGTTTATTCCAATTTTTGACACAATAAGAGTTATAATTATTCGCTTATTAAATGGGTTAAGCCCCTTTAAAGCCGATAGAAATCATTTGCATCATATTTTATTAGATTTTGGAATGTCGCATCGCAGAGCAGCATTAAGCCTAGTTTCCTTGAATGTCTTTGTAATAGTTATCTTTTTTATAGTCTCAAATAAATTAACAAATCTATACGTGTTTCTGTTTATGACAGGACTCTACAGTTTTATTGCCTTGATTTTCTTTAGACTAAAAAATGCAAATGTTTCTAATGTAAAAAAGCACAATCTTAATTCCAATTAGTTCAATTCAGAATTATTTGGTTAATTTTGTCCTACTAACAAAATTGAAATTTAAAATCTATGGGTATTCTCAACAAAAATAAGAACTTCCTTTTAATATTTTCAACCTTGCTGATTTCAATTTCATCTTGTGTGTCAAAATCCAAAATAAACTATTTTCAAGAAAAAACTGACGCTATTGATTCTCTGGTTGCAAATATCAGTAATACAAATTATACCCCAGTATTCAAGTATGACGACTTCCTATCTATTGAAGTTAGTTCAATAGATGAAGAATCAACTAAATTATTCTCGCTTGACCCTGTAGTTGGTGGTAGCCAAGTACCAAACTATTCAAATGGTACTGCCGCAAAATCTGGTTACTTGATAGATGCAAACGGATTTATTAATATGCCAGTAATTGGTCAAGTTAAATTGGTTGGTTTAAACAGAATGGAAGCAACTGAACTTATCAAATCAAAGTTAATTGAATTTATAGCTAACCCAATTATAAATATCAGAATTCAAAACTTTAAAGTCACTGTTTTAGGCGATGTGCGAATGCCAGGATCTTATAATATCCCCAATGAAAGAATAACCTTACCAGAAATTATTGGTGTAGCGGGCGATTTGAACATAACTGGTGTAAGAAACAACATATTAGTAGTAAGAGACATAAACGGCGCTAAAACAGAATATAGAGTTGATTTAACTTCAAAAGATGTTTTTAAATCTCCTGCATATTTTCTTACTCAAAATGATGTTGTTTACATTGAACCAAATAGAGCAAAAAGAAATTCATCTATGATTAGTTCAACCGCTGGGGTTTTAATATCAATTACCTCATTAATTGTAACAACAATAAATTTATTAACCAAGTAATGAAGAATAATTTGAATGACGAGCAAGCATTTTCACCTACAAACGAGAATGAATCTAACAATCTTAAAGATTTAATAACTAAATATCTATCCTATTGGAAATTATTTATTCTAATATTGTTTATCACTAATACTTTTGCATTTATTTACCTTAGATATAGTACTAAACTTTACGATGCACAAGCTGTTATTTTAATTAAAGACGATAAGAAAGGAGGCGGAATTCCATCTGAGTTATCTGCTTTTGAAGATTTTGGATTGCTCGGATCAACTTCATCCATAGATAACGAGATTCAAATACTAAAATCTAGAAGCTTGATTAGTAGGACTGTAAAAGATTTAAAGCTTAATATTGCGTATATTAATAATGAAGGTTTAATTAACAAAAATGAAATTTGGCTTAAAAGTCCATTTAGCATTACTTTTTTAAAAGGTGATTCCTCGATTTATGACAAGAAAGCAATTATAGAAATTGAATTAATTGAAAATTCTAAGTTTAGATTAGAAGATAAAAATTTAAATTTAAGCAAAATCTACACTTTCGGGGAAACCGTAAATCATCCTATTTTGGGTAAATTTATTTTGACCCCAAGTTCCATGATTAAAGACAATTCTGAAACAGAAAAAAATGTTAGAAAATTAGTTGTTCAAGTAACTCAACTAGATCAAGTTATCGCGAAGTATCAACTTGCAATTAAAGCAGACCCCGTCAACAAGGAATCTAGCGCAATTGCATTAAAGCTTGTAGATGCAAATTATGACAAAGCTGTTGATATTTTGAATAATCTCATCCAGCAGCACAAGAAAGATGCAATCGATGATAAAAATACAGTAGCGAAAAACACTTCGATATTCATTAACGAAAGAATTTCCTTCATCACAAATGAATTACTTGGGGTTGAAAAAGGTGCTGAGTCCTACAAAAAAATAAATGAATTGGTTGATGTAAGTTCTGAGGCAACTTTATTTCTCGAAAATTCTAGTGAAAACGAAAAATCCATTATCAAAAATGAAACACAAATTCGTTTGTCTGAATTTGTAATTAACTACCTTCAGAATAATAACTCCACAGCTGACTTAATACCATCAAACCTAGGCCTCTCAAATCCTTCAATTGAAAAGACCGTTGACTTATACAACGAATTGGTTCTTGAACGTAATCGTTTACTCAAGAATTCCACAACAAGAAACCCCATAATTCAAAATTTAGAGGGTCAAATTTTAGGAATGCAACAAGCCATAAAAGTAAGCTTGAACAACATGAAGGAATCTCTTAAAATCGAGAATCGGGCTTTAGAGAAACAAGAAACCTTGTTGAAAAGAAAGATCAATCAAGTTCCTCAAATCGAAAGAGAATACAGAGAAATAGAACGTCAACAGCAGATCAAAGAATCACTCTATCTTTATCTACTGCAAAAAAGAGAAGAAACAGAATTATCTCTCGCAGTTACAGAATCAAATTCTAAAATAATTGATGCTGCCTATAGCTCAAAACAAATTATTTCACCAAAAAAACAAATAATCTACGTAGTTGCTTTTTTTCTTGGTTTGATAATTCCAATAGGAATAATCTATATTCGTATTCTTCTTGATACGAAGCTTCATAACAAAAAAGATATCTTGGCACTTGGACTTCCATATATTGGTGATATTCCAACTTCCGATACGAAAGACAAAATTGTTGTTGGTCATGGAGAAAATAATAGTGTATCTGAATCATTTCGATTGTTAAGAACAAATGTTGATTTTATGCTTAAAAGTAAACCTGAAAGCAAAAACACCATTTTTATCACTTCAACTATTGCCAAGGAAGGAAAATCATTTATCTCTTTAAATTTAGCAGCTATTATTTCTCTGTCTGGTAAAAGGGTACTATTAATTGGAATGGATTTACGTGCTCCAAAATTGCTCGAATATACTGGTTTGAGCAAGAGTAGAGGTGTTACAAATTTCTTAACAGATACCGATTTGACACTTGATGACGTCATTATTGAAAAACCCGATGATATTTCCTTTGATTTATTAGTTTCCGGTGATGTTCCACCAAACCCTGCTGAACTTTTAATGAATCCTAGAATCAAAAAAATGTTTGAAGAAGTTCAGCAAAAGTATGATTATGTAATCGTAGATACTGCTCCAGTGGGTCCAGTTGCAGACACTTTATTAATATCATCTTATGCAGACGTCATACTTTATGTGTCAAGGGCAAACTTTTTGGACAAAAGATTATTAAATATTCCAGAAACTTTATACAAAGAAAATAAGCTTCCAAACATGGCATTTTTAGTCAATGCTTCAACTAATAAACGTGGTTATGGATACGGCTATGGTTATGGTTATGGTTATGGTTATGGTTATGGTTACGGAATTGAAAAAGCCAAAAAACCTTGGTACAAAAAAATATTTGGTAAATAATCCTCCTATTAAAAATTTAAAGCTGTTCAATTTTGGACAGCTTTTTTTATGAAATTTTACTCCAATTTGGCTTATCAGATAAAATCTTGACAATTTTAGATCGAATACCAAAATGTTCCTTCAAATTTAAGCCTGGATCTTTCATCAAAATCTCTCTTGCTTTCTCCCTTGCCAAAGCAACGAGTGGTCCATCTTTGGTTAAATCGGCAATTTTTAAATCTAAAATACCACTTTGTTGTGTTCCCATAATGTCGCCTGGTCCGCGTAATTCCATATCAACCTCGGCAATTTCAAATCCATCTTGCGTGCGAACCATCGTCGACAATCGCTTTTTACTTTCTTTCGATAACTTATTTCCAGTCATCAGGATGCAATACGATTTTTCAGCACCGCGCCCCACTCTACCGCGCAATTGGTGTAATTGAGACAAACCAAATCGCTCTGCACTTTCAATAATCATAATGGATGCATTGGGAACATTTACACCTACCTCAATCACTGTTGTAGCCACCATTATTTGAGTTTGACCTTCCACAAAGCGTTTCATTTCAAAATCTTTGACTTCAGACTTCATTTGTCCATGAACGATACTGATTTGATAAGTTGGCAAAGGAAAAACACGCGATATTGAATCAAAACCTTCCATCAAATTGTGGTAATCCAATGTTTCTGACTCTTTAATTAGCGGAAAAACAACATAGACTTGTCTTCCTTTCTCAATTTCCCTTCTGATAAATCCAAAAACTACTGAACGATCATTTTCAAATCGATGTTCTGTTGTAATGGCTTTTCTTCCTGGAGGCAATTCATCTATCACTGAAACGTCTAAATCTCCATACACAGTCATTGCGAGTGTTCTAGGAATTGGCGTTGCCGTCATTACCAAAATATGTGGTGGAATGTGATTTTTTGCCCACAATCTTGCCCTCTGCGCTACGCCAAAACGATGTTGTTCATCAATGACAACCAAACCCAAATTTTGAAATTCAACAATATCTTCTATTAAAGCATGCGTTCCAATCAAAATTTTGATTTCACCATTCAGCAAAGATTCGTGTATCTCTTTCCGTTTAGATTTCTTAACTGAACCCGTTAATTTCTCCACTCTTACACCCATCGGTGCAAGTAATTCACTGATTGAATCAAAATGTTGTTGTGCTAAAATCTCTGTAGGAGCCATCATTGCTGCTTGAAAACCATTCCCGACTGCAATCAACATTGTCAAAAGGGCAACCAAAGTTTTACCGCTTCCTACATCGCCTTGCAAAAGTCTATTCATGTGATTTCCATGGCGAAAATCATTTCTAATTTCTTTTATTACACGTTTTTGAGCGTTTGTTAACTCAAAAGGTAAATGATTTTCATAAAAATCGAGAAAAATCTGACCAACTTCCTCAAATACAAAACCTTTATTTTTTTGCATTGCAATTTGCTTGCGCAGTAAAAGTTCAATTTGAAGCAAAAACAATTCCTCAAATTTTAATCTGAAACTTGCCCTTTGCGCCAATTCTTCATTTTGAGGACAATGAATTTGTTTAATCGCGGATTCTCGTGGTAAAAGTTGCAATTCTTGGATTAATTCAGGTGGGAAAATTTCCAAAATTTGATTTCTCAACATAGGCACCAAAACACTCGTCAATTTTTCAATGCCCTTTGAATGAAGTCCTTTGGAGTTTAATTTTTCTGTGCTCCGATATACCGCTTTTAATCCTTTTGCTGGGTCTGTTTTGTCGAGTTCAACAATTTCAGGATGTGGAATATTGAATGAATTTCCAAAAAGCTTGGCTTTTCCATATACTTGATATTCAATTCCAGGACGCAAAAGCGGTTTTATCCATTTCATTCCTTGAAACCAAACCAAATCGATTTGTCCGCTTCGATCTTGAAATTTGGCGATTAATCTTTTTTGTCGACCAGTAGTGACCTCATCAATTTTAGTTATAAAACCGCGCAATTGAGCAAAACCATCCAATGTATGTAAATCTCCAACTTGATTGTAATAAGAGCGATCAACATAACGGAAAGGAAAATACTCCAACAAATCTCCAAAATTGAAAATTTTCAATTCCTTCTGAAGCAATTCAGCTCTTTGTGGACCAACTCCTTTTAAGAATTCAATGGGCGTATTTAAAAATTCAGACATTCTACACAAAAATAAGGAAAGTCTTGAAATTCAAATTAAAAATCTTTGATTACTGTTGATTCCTCTAGTTTGATCGAAAAAATAACTATCATTGTCAAAAGAAACAAAATTATGGAAAATCAAAATTACAACAATCACTCAAAGTTTCATGCCCCTCATCACTTTGTTTTTTATCCACTTACTCTCATAATCGCTATTTTTTGTTTTTACCAAGGAAATAAAAATCCAGCGTTGAAAGAAATTTGGTGGACAATGACTTTCATCATGTGCATGATATTATTTCTATCTTTTATGACTCGACAACATTATGGATTGAAAAATCAAGATAGAATTATTAGAATTGAAATGAGATATCGGTATTATGTAGTTACTGGTGAGCGTTTTGAACTATTGGAATCGAAATTGAGTAACAATCAAATAATTGCATTGCGCTTTGCGGCTGATGAAGAATTAAAAGACTTAGTTAATAAAACAATGGCTGAAAATCTCACTCCAAAAGTTATCAAACAATCCATTCAAAACTGGCAAGCAGATCATTGGAGACTTTAATGTTTTAAACCAAAAAATCCCGACTCAATAAAGAATCGGGATTTTTTTTGAATATGAAAGTTGGATTAAACCAATCCTTGATCAATCATTGAATCAGCAACTCTTACGAACCCCGCAATGTTTGCAACATTCACATAGTCAACATATCCATTTGCATCTTTACCGTAAGTAACACATGCTTCGTGAATATTAACCATAATTGCATGTAAACGACTATCCACTTCTTCGCTCGTCCAAGACAAACGCAAAGAGTTTTGAGACATTTCCAAACCTGAAGTAGCAACACCTCCTGCGTTAGAAGCTTTTCCTGGAGCGAAAAGAATTCCCGCAGCTTGGAAAGCAGTTATCGCTTCTGGCGTTGAAGGCATATTTGCACCTTCAGCAACACAGATTACACCATTTGAAAGTAAAACTTTCGCTTCTTCCCCATTCAACTCATTTTGAGTGGCGCAAGGCAATGCGATGTCAACTTTAATTTCCCAAGGACGTTTTCCAGCGATAAATTTAGCAGTAGGATATTTGGCAACATATTCTTCAATTCTACCTCTGTTTACATTTTTGATTTCCATTACGAAAGCCAATTTCTCTGCGTCAATTCCATCAGCATCATAAATGTATCCCGAAGAATCAGAAAGTGTAACTACTTTACCACCCAATTCGGTAGCTTTTTCAGTAGCATATTGGGCAACATTTCCAGAACCAGAAACTGCAACTATTTTACCAGCGAAAGAATCACCTTTAGTAGCCAACATTTCTTTGGCAAAATATACTGTCCCGTAACCTGTTGCTTCTGGACGAATCAAAGATCCACCCCAGTTTCTTCCTTTACCAGTTAAAACACCTGTAAATTCGTTGCGAATACGCTTGTATTGGCCGAACATGTAACCAATTTCACGTCCACCAACACCGATATCACCAGCAGGCACATCAGTATCAGCACCAATATGACGAGAAAGCTCAGTCATAAAAGATTGACAAAATTTCATTACTTCATTGTCTGATTTTCCTTTTGGATCAAAATCAGAACCTCCTTTTCCACCGCCCATTGGCAAAGTAGTCAAAGAATTTTTGAAAGTTTGCTCGAATCCTAGGAATTTCAAAATAGATAAATTCACTGAAGGATGGAAACGCAAACCACCTTTGTATGGTCCTATTGCTGAGTT
>Ga0114967_10003861_pt1 | contig 12218 bp, 10 predicted proteins | sample M_130628_MF_Meta_FD_92639 | JGI IMG/M metagenome (GOLD analysis project Ga0114967, IMG submission 92639) | Freshwater microbial communities from Lake Montjoie, Canada to study carbon cycling - M_130628_MF_MetaG | ecosystem: Environmental > Aquatic > Freshwater > Lake | place: Lake Montjoie... | reverse complement strand
CAAGACCAGATAGATAGCGTTTAGTGCTGCTCGCACAAGTTATCGGGTAGGTCGCTTGAATCTGTTAGCAATGACAGATCTAGATGGATGGTGATCCCTCGCAAGAGGACAGGATCCGGCTTACAGGGCGACTCTTCTTAACACCATGTTGGCCTCGTGCGTAAATGTACGGGGCCAACTCCATTTCTACGCTTGGGCTGTTTTCTAAATTTCACCAAAACCTGTAAACAAATATCTAGAAATTAAGGGCGGAATTTAGGGCACTGGGGGCAAAAATTAGGACAACAGAATCAAGTTAACGATTTGTCCTTGTTTACATTGGGCTACGGTGTAGGCAGTTGATCCGTTGCCCGTTTCTGACACCTGACCCCATTCTCTGGGTGTAAACCACTTAAGGGTACCCCCTTGCAAAATTGCTTTCCATATTTTTTAAAGCAACGTAAACTCTTATTATGTTTTTCCGTAGCCCTGAAGATGTTCTTCGAGCATGGGAGGATTCTTACGGATCGCTTGATGAAAAATGGCGGAAAGAATTCCTCGATCATGAAGCGATGAAGCCCATTTTGAAGCACTTGGATGAACACATTGCCGTAGCGATACGACGTAACAGGAAATTAACTAGCATCCTTGAAGACTTATTTGAGCAGGAATATCGGCTTGCTGAATTCAATCGTTCGCTACATCCCCACATCACTACCTCACAGGGCGACAGCAGCTTAATTGGCAGGCATGAACGAAGTGCGAGGAGCAAAATAGAGGGAAGAGAAAGAGAGGGAGGTCGCTGGGGAAGAAGTACCTCGTAGGCAACTGTCACAGAATGCTTCTCTGCGAGCGCCTGCGTTACTTGGTTTCCAGCGGTGATTCAGAAAGACCTCTAAGTTTAAGCAGATTAATCACTCTGCATCCATATTCCAATAGCATCAATTCGGCGAAGTAAACAAGTTGCAAGGTCGAATTCCACTTAAATTCCACACTGTTATCAGATACCTTAATGAACCTATCGGATATGTTCATGCGTTTGGTTTTGTTGCATCGATAGCCCGTTCATAGCGATGTTCTAAGCACTCTTGGATTTGCTGAGCAGTGATCCTTCGACTCCTACCAAATTTGTAGGCATCTAACTGTCCTCTGCATATCATTGAGTAAATAGTTTCTCTGGTCACGCCCATCATTTTGGCGACTTCCGCCGGTGTTAAATAGGTTTCCATTGCAATGCTCCTTTGCCCTTGTTATTAATGTTTAAGCATCAATGATGGAGAATAAATTGCCATTTGAAAGGCTAAAGTCTTCGGGAAGTGGTTTTTTAATGTCCCCACTGACAAAGTCCAGATGACCATAGGGAACTCCTATATCTGATAGATCCTCACCCAGAGTTAGCCCTACAACTCGACATTCAGTTCGCAATCGTCGGATTTCTCTACTTGAGTAATCCATCGGAACTCCGTGATTGAGGCAATGTGCGAAACCGATAAGTTCATTTATGCGACTAGCTGGAACTCCTGATGATTGGGCATCCATGGCACTTTGACCCTCCCAGGTCACGTTTGTCCAGAATTTCGAAATTTCCCACTTGCCTCTAATCCACTTATCTAGACGGGATGGGGTAAATAGATTCAAAGTTGTTGTGTGCTTCGCTACCCAGGCCTGACGTGGAACAGAAATCTCAAACCTGTAGGTACCGACTGCAATCTCGGGGAACTCTGGCCTTGGATTTCTCAGTCGTTCTTGGTGCTTGACGTACAGCATTATTTCCGGGGTATTGCCAGAGACTGGGTAGGTAAGGGTGTTTAGCCGTCCATCATTACGATATTGCTCTGAAGTTTGATTTCTAGAGCGGGATGGGTACGTCCGCCTTAGCTGTTCCAAGGAAAAGCGTTTATCGGAGACCATGAAATCTCTAGCTATATCAAGCCTATGAATACTAATTTGCTTCTCCCAGCCATCCTCAAATTCATAAGGAGCATTGAGGTCATCTGTTCGCTTCCAGAATTCTGGTCGGGCATCCTTGTCTCCTTTATTAAAAATCGCTCTAATTACGATCTCTGTAATTTGCGAGAACTTGTAAAAAGGACAAAGTCCAAGCCCTTGTGGGATAGTCACATGAGATGGATTGAATTCGATAGACAGCTTTTGAAAGTGATCATTCCAATGAACATAAGCTGTAAGTAGGCCAGGGATCTCCGCCTCGCCTTTAGTGGCCGAACCAGAGTTTCCTCTTTTGGTTATGAGCTGATCCATGAAGATGGGAACGGTAAAAGTATCAAAATCGGGCTCGACCATGATGCGGGTCTTATCTATCCCACAAGTACCATCTATTAGATAGCTTGGCTGCTCTCCGTCCCAATCTTGCGATTGGCTGGAGACCATAGGCAATCCATGTGTTACATCAGGTGTACAAGTATTAGATAGATAAGAACCCCTATTAGACAGAATCTGGGTCTGTTTGAAAATTGAATCAGTGTTGCTCGAGATTAATTCCTCGAATGACTCAATTTTATCATCATCTTCACGTTCACGCATTTTAAGCAGAGAATCCCCAGTAGTTCTTCTTTAAACTCTCCAGATACTCGTTTACATAAATGTGTCCTGGATTTGTTAGTTGAGTTGTATTCATATGACGACCTTGAAACTTAGAATGCTTTGTCTCTACTAGTCCGAATGCTTTAAGTTCTGCGAGCGCTTTAAGAATTGTTGGAACGCTCTCTTGGAGTTGATTTGCTAGCTTTTCAGCCGAAATGCCGTCTTGCATGCATGCAGCAGTAATTAATACCCCTACGGCTCTAGCCGAGAGCATGAGCTCTGTTTTTCGATTGATCATACGAATTGCACCTTTCTTGTTTTGCCGGCTCTCAATGGTTTGCGATTACCCCATGGAGTTGAAGCCTTCGTTTCAGCTGCCCAGCTTTGGAGGTCGGAACGATCGAAATACCACCGGCCTCCTATTCGGTACCCCTTGAGTCCTAGAGATCGATGATTTGCATGCAGCCATGAATATGAGTGGCGGAGCTCTTCCGCTGCCTCCTTCATGGTTAGGCGAGTTGCTCCGATTACTTGGGTCATGTATATTTCCTTTCAGTTATAGGTTATGTCTTAACCTGTAACTAGAACCGTAACAGGCCTGCTATGATTTGGCAAAACCTAGAACTGAGGGAAAATGGACAAAGGCTTAATCTGGGACCTATCCGAGGGCTACCCATCCCATGTCATAAGTTGGCATGAGCTCGCATTACCTAAGTTGGGGAACGTCCGAGTTTGGATTCATTCAAAAGGGTTGCTCGAAAAGACTGGCTTTAAAGACGAGGGCACCGGTTCCGATTCCAGAGTCTTCTTTACATTTGGCTCACTTGAGATTCAAAGTCAGGGAGCAACCTTCTCGCCGGTAACTGAAGATGAAAAGAATCTCCGTATAGAGCTAGCGAAGCTTGCACCCTCCAAGAGTCAAGGCGAGATGAAGTCATCCCTATTCCGTGAATTACCAGTAGGGCAGCTAGAAGTTGATCACATGCGTTGCATTAAGGCCTGTTACGACCTTGAAAAATTTGAAGTCAAGGGATCTGTGCGGATAGTCAAATCGGATCGCACGCCTTCAATGGTGTTTAAAAAAGGAGAATTTCAATCGAGATCACCATATGAAAAGGCGATCGACTTCAATCTTTCACGTGCAACACACGAAAATGCGATTGCTTTAGCAAAGCTCTACTCAGATTTATCCAGAATTGGCGTTCAAAAGATAATTAAGCAAATTTCCATCGACACTGGACTACCCAATTCGAATATCTATACAGCCTTACGAGTCGCACGTTCTAAGGGTTGGCTTTCAAGTGAAGGAGTAGGTAAATCTGGTGGAAATCTGACTGCTGAGGGAAATCGAGTGTTTGAAAAACTTGAAGGTCAGCTACTTCTCGATTCACTACTTAACCCACGGAAAGGAAAGTAGATATGTCCTACTCACGTAAGCGAGGTGAAACTTGGTCAGCAAGATGGCGCACTCGTGAAGGACTTCCAGCCGAAAAAGGTGGATTTGAAACTAAGAAATTAGCGATTGAATTTGCCGAAGAGCAAGAAGCTTTAGAGCGTCGTGATAAGAATACTCGTCCTTCCGAAATGAACATGACCATGAATGATTTTGTCATTGAAATTTGGGGGCCAAGTTTGGATGTAGCAAAACAAACTAAGCTGGACTATCAACTTCAATACAACAGCCATATTGCTAGCGTATTTGGCGGAAAACCGATGTCTTCAATCAAGCCCTCTGACATACAGCAGTGGCGTGTACGCATGAAGAATTATCCAGCTAAGACTGGCTATCAGTTATCTGAATCTACGATTAATAAAGTGACGAATCTGCTTGCAAGTATTTTGAAATCGGCTCTCGATAACGACAAAATTCATAACAATCCGATGTCAAAAGTTAAACGTAAGAAGCCAAAGAAAATTAACAAGGCAACTCCTCTTGATATTTCTATGGTCCAACAACTAGCAAATTCACTTGCGCCGCAATGGCAAATACTTATATGGATGGGATTCTTCACCGGCTTACGCCCTTCCGAGTTATTGGGGCTAACTTGGGATCGGTTGGACTTTGAAAAAGGCGAAATACTCGTAGATCGCCAACTGAGTAGATTTTCTGACCAAGTATTCGAAGAACACCTAAAAACGACGAAATCTCATAGAGTGATTCCATTCCCAGCACGGCTACAAGTTTTGCTCCAAGATCATAAATCACGCTTTGGACTTGGACCTCACGGACTAATTCTGAAGAATCGCAGTGGGAATATCTGGAGATATAAAGACGCCTGTGCGATGTATAGAGATATAGCCCGTCCTATGGGTATCGAAAAGAATAAGGGGCTTCACCAGCTTCGCCACACGTTCGTTTCAACGCTCATTCAGCTTGGTGTAAATGCAAAACAAATTCAAGAATGGGTAGGGCATGAGTCAATTTTGGAAACTATGGATATTTATGGCCATCTGTTTCCAAATAGTTTGAATGAGTTAAGTAAGAAACTTGATGACTTTGTAGAAAGTCAGATAGCAATCTCAAGCGAACAAAAGATGCTTGCTTGATGTGCAAATTAAGTTGGAGGCTGAGGTCTTGCACCCTTGCTGACATTGCATGTCAGATGAGCAGTTTGCAAATTGGTTTTCGTATGAGCGCCACCGAGCGCAATTGGAAGTCTGTGATCGAGAGTGACTCTTTGCGAATCGTAGGGGTCAATAGATTTGGGATTAACCGGTTTGTAACAAATTTGGCACGTCCAGCTATCTCGATTAAAGATTTCAAGAGGTTCAACAATTTCAACTTTAGAGGTCTTGTTAAGAGCTTTAATTCTCTCTCTAGCCGAATCAGCTGCTTGGATTGCCCACTCACTAGCCATGCTTAACAATATAACCTGGGCATGCGACAAACCATCAAATCCAAGAGATCTTGGTTGTTTACTTACGCCCAAAGGACATGATTGTGGTCATTTCTTCCTTGAATCCATTTTATTGGGCCGACTACTGTCACCTGTCAGTGTGAGTGACTATCGTTCAACCATGCTCAAATTAGGTGATTTCAATGGCTGAGGAGTCCAAAGCCAGCTCCGGGACCTTGGAGTTCTTTCGAGAAGTCACCAAGTACTTCATGGATTTCTTAGAGACTGATTTCCACAAACGGCGAGCGCCAAAACGGAGCGTAAAAACTCGAAATGCGGACAATCTAGTGGTCGGCCTTTCCCTCAAGAAGTACGACACTTTTTACTCGGTAATCTCAAAATATATTGCGGCCGGATTCCCATCTGATGTCACAATTCAAATAAAGAAAGATCAGCACAAAACCAAGCTTCCCAAAAACGTAGTTGAGCTAATTGATCTACAGATCAGCAAAATCACCAAGACTGATTTTGAGAAACTCCTCAACGCTATAGCTCTCCGGGTAGAACAAGAAGCTGTCCTCAACCCTGATGATTTCGAGCTGGCCAGGAATTCATCTCTTGAGTCAGCCGGCACAGCTTTCTACACTGACATTCTTCGTCCTTTCATAACAAGCTTGGAAAAACCATTAACCAATAATGAGCTTGGGGACCAAGACCAGATTTTTATGTTGGAGCGTGAACTGGTAGAAATATTCTCAAACGAAATTGATGACAAGGTGTCGGAAGTGTTGCGCCGACTAATTGCAAAAGAGAAATTTGATGTCGAGACTGAAATTTCTACAACCTTAACGTTAAATGATCTAAAAACTACGCTAACGTCCCACTTCGAGAATCTTCGGGTCGCTGATCTTTTTCATGAAGTGCAAACTCTGGAAAATAATAAAGCTATTTTGGACAAACAAGAACTCTATTTATACTTTGGAGACATAACCTTCGCAAACGGCAAGTACCCAATTTTTTACGTACCCATTAATGTTGTTAAGACTCAGGATATCTATCAATTCGAATTTGACTCCCAGGTTTACATAAACAAAAAAGCTTTAGAATTCGTAGCAGAAAAATTCAATTCTGAAAGAGGTACTAGAGGAACGCTGAAATCTATTGGCGAGAGAATAATTTACATATCAGAGCACAAAAGTGATTTGCCTAGAGTTCTTGGTGAAATAGTCTCTGAAATTGAAAACTTCTTTGAATTAAGAGGTTCAATTAATTTCACGCAGGCCGAGGAAATGCAAGCCCGAGGCGCAGACGTGCATATTTCAAATGCCTTGTATTTATCATTGTTTGATAAATCTGATGAAGCCCTTGTGAACGATTATGAAGAGATTCTTGCGGAGCTAGCCCTAGATGGTGGCGATCTGTCTTCGGCATTCAACCAACTTCTGACTGACTTCCTTCAAAAGAACCCTGAACCTGTAACTCTAGAAGTTGAGCAGGAATGGGATGACACCGAAACTTCTGATCGACTAGTCGCTACGAGCCCAATTCCTTTAAATAGCGAGCAATTACAAATCCTTAATGCGGTTCGGAAACCTAATTGCAAGTACATCATTGTTGAAGGACCACCAGGCACAGGAAAAAGTCACACGATTACGGCAATCGTTTTCGATGCAATTCTCAACCAAAAGTCCGTTCTGGTGCTTTCAGATAAAAAGGAAGCTTTGGATGTCGTAGAAAAAAATATCACCGAAACAATGAATAAAGTTCGGTTCGACCAAAATTTCCAGAACCCAATTTTGCGCCTAGGTAAGACTGGCAATACTTACTCTCAGATTTTATCGAAGTCATCAATTAGTGAGATTAAGACCCATCACAGAGCCGTTAAAAAAGATATTGAAACAATTGATGAAAGCATCTCTCAATCATCGAATTCTTTGAAGCAAGATATTGAACTCGAGAGCCTGGCTTTTGCTGAGGTTGACTTAAAAGAAATCGCTGAGCTTGTTCAGTTAGAAGTGGGAAACAAAAAAGGTTCCTATATCTTTGACCTGGATGAAGTATTGAATAACCCTCAAGGCGGCTATGACCTAGACACGTTACGCACCGGCCTAATTGGATTCCAAGAAATACAAGGGGATAAGAGTTTTTCCCGCATTTGTAAGCTGCTTGGGAAAGCACCACAATCCTTCGACGACTTTACGGACGTTTTGTCATCCTTGGCTAAAGTTGGAAAGGCTATTACGGAAGTAAAATCAAATAATTCTGCGGCTTCAAGGGATCTTGCCCTATTTAAGTCAATCAAGCAGGACGAGCTTCCTCAAGTCTTTTCAATATTGAATGAATTTGCTAGTTGCAAGAAACCACTAATTGGCTACATGTTTAGTAAGTCCAAACTTGCACAGTTAGATTCTAAAGTTATATCGACTTTTAAGTTCTCAGATGAAGTAGCAAGTCAGAATCTACCCCGCTTTAGTTCCGCCTATAATTCTCTCATCGCAATTAAGCGACTTGGCGATCAATTCAATCAAGAAAATCACACTACTTTTGACTATGTTGCACTTGTTCATCAACTAATGACGGTCCAATCTCTGCAGGAGTGGATTGAAGGCTCTCAAGCAAAGTTTGAAGCTGCATCTGAAATATCAACTTTGTCATCTCAATATCCAGTAACTTTCAAAAAGTTGAAAATCAATTTAGACAAGCTCGAGTCGCTTGAAAGTAATAAGTTGCTCACTTCAGAAGAATCAGACTTCAATAAGCAATTGAGATATGTCCAATTGCGCCAAAAGGTTGGAGCGGAATTCTCACGCATCCCTGAAACGGAATATGCGTTGCGGAAACGAAATATTGAGCAATTGGTGATTACTAAAGTAGCTCACCAGCTTGATGGGCGTGTCATTAACTTTTACGAAAATAGTAAGAATGATGCTGAAATGCTCCGTAATATCATCAAGAGTAAACAAAAGTTTCCGAAGGATCAGTTCAATCAATTGAGTGAAGCATTTCCGTGTATATTGTCGGGTATTCGTGACTTTGCTGAGTACATACCCCTTCACAATCAAATGTTTGATCTCCTGGTCATTGATGAGGCATCCCAGGTGAGCCTGGCTCAAGCTTTTCCAGCGTTGATTCGAGCCAAGAAGGTTCTTATTCTCGGCGACAGAAAACAGTTCAGCAACATTAAAGCCGCACAAGCGCGCTCCGATACTAATAGAGAGTATTTATCACGCCTAGAAGATTCATTTAAGACGAACGTATCAAAAGAAGCCGCTCAATTAATTCGTCTTGGAAAATTCAATATCAAGACATCCGTGCTTGATTTCTTTGAATTTATTAGCAACTACAACATGCAGCTCTTAAAGCACTTCCGTGGATATAAAGAAATTATCTCTTACTCAAATAAATACTTTTACAGGAACAGTCTTCAAGTTATGAAGATCAGGGGTAGGAGTATTGATGAGGTTATTAAGTTCTCATATGTCAAAGCTGCTGTGAAAGATGAAGTTTACCCAAATACCAATATGGCAGAAGTTGATTTCATCGTTAAAGAACTATTACGCCTCAAAGATCTTAAAAGCGAAGCAAGTGTTGGAATTATTACGCCTCACACAAATCAGCAGAAGCTTCTCGTGGAGCAAATCAGTAAATTACCTGAACGTGACTATTTCTTTGACAAGTTCCAGTTGAAGATTATGACCTTCGATACCTGTCAGGGTGAAGAGCGAGATCTGATCTATTACTCAATGGTGGCAACTGAGAAGAGTGACAAGCTTTGGGGAGTCTTCATCAAGGACCTAGCGAATGTGGATATCGAAGAAGATGGGCAAATTAAGGCGCAGCGACTTAATGTTGGGTTTAGCAGAGGTAAGGAATGCATTCACTTCGTACTTAGTAAGCCTCTCGATCAGTTTAATGGTTCTATTGGAGAAGCGCTGCGCCACTACGCCTTCGAGTTGGAAGAAGCTCGGAAAGAACGTTCGGTTGCGGAAACTGATGCAAAATCAAAGATGGAACCAGAGGTATTAAATTGGTTCTATCAGACAAAATTCTGGATTTCCAATAAGAATCAGATCACCTTTATTCCTCAGTTTGAAATTGGTAAGTACCTAAAGCAACTAGATCCTACTTATACCCATCCAATGTACAAAGTAGATTTCTTATTGGCGGTCCAGGATCAAGATGGTAAAGATAAAAAAATAGTCATTGAATATGATGGTTTCTATGAACACTTCACTGATACAAGCTTAGTGAATGAATACAATTATGAAACGTATCAATCAGATGGCGATGTCTACCGCCAAAAGGTACTTGAAAGCTATGGATACAAGTTTCTGAGAATTAACAAGTTCAATGCTGGATCAAACCCTGTAGAAAAGCTGAATCAACGTCTCGAAGCACTTGTGAAGCCTGAACCCAGAGTTAATCCTCTAATGTTCAAAATTCATGAAACTATTGAAAACTTGCAGAGTGGGGATATGAAGGAATGCCCAAAGTGCAAAGAGATTAGAACCATTGATGAGTTCAAAGATGCTTCATTAAGTTCCGGGATGGGACGTTTCTGTCGTTCATGCAAGGGAGTAACCGTTTCTTCAGTGCACAAAACATCTCAAACATCTGCCTCCGGGACTTGCCCTAAATGTTCAGCAAGAATGGTTCGACGTACGGGTCGATATGGAACATTTATGGGATGCAGCAGATATCCCTACTGCAAAGGGACACGTTGAAATGCCCATCTTAAATTTTAGTCCTATGCATGGAGGCATCAAATGGGAAGATTAATTAAAGGGCCCTGGTCTCTTACGAATAACCCACAAGTTGAACAAACCTTGCCAAGCCGTGAATTGGAATACGTTGCATTCGATGTTGAGACCACAGGATTATTTAAAAATGATCGCATTGTAGAAATTGGATTAGTAGCCTTTAGCGATGGCAAGGTTTTAGAGGAGTGGTCGACACTTCTGAATCCAATGAGAGACATCGGTAAGTCAAATATTCACGGAGTGACATCATCGATGGTCTCAACAGCACCACTTTTTGAAGATGTCATAAACGATATTTTTAGAATGATAAATGGACGCATACTTGTAGCTCATAATTTGGCTTTTGACGCTCGTATGCTTATTCAAGAATTTAATCGTGCTGATACCCAGGGAGAAATTGGTAAAGGCTTTTGTACGATGATTGCTTCTCGAAGACTCCTTCCGGGAGTTGGAGATTCACTTGAATCAACCTGTGCTGAACTCGGAGTTCCATCCCTCAAGGCGCACAGTGCTCTTGGTGATGCTCGGATGGCTATGCAAGTTTTCGAGAAACTAATGGCAGATGACCAAGAAATTGCTCCAGCATTTGTTGATTACCAAAGAGACCTTAATCCCTGTCGGATCTTAGCTAGAGAAGCTTTTTTGTCGGAACCTGATGATGCTCTCGATCGAATCAAAGCCTTTACTGAGAAAATTCCATTCCCAACATCCGATGAAAAATTCGTTGCGTACTTGTTACTTCTGAATATGGCTATGCAGGATTTGATAATCAGTCAAGCTGAGCAGTCAGAACTTGATCACTGGTCGACGGATTTGGGAATTACGAGTGCAGAGCGGGTCAACCTTCACAAAGGATATTTAGATTCCTTCATTCAAGCCGCGCTTCGTGATGGAGTTATCACAATCCAAGAAAGCGAAATGATTGAACTAGTTGGTAAGGCATTAAAATTGCCTGTTGTAATTCCAGACGTACCTCAACCAATACAAGCAAACGAAGATAACCTAAGTGTCGGCAAGCGAGTTTGTTTTACCGGGGAGGTATCCGGATTTAGCGGGACTGCTATTGATCGTGGAGATTTAGAAGCTTTGGCCGCGAAGGTTGGGCTGCATCCCGTTAGAGATGTCACCAAGAAAGGTTGCGATCTTTTGGTGGCTGCAGACACGTCATCAATGTCTGGGAAGGCAAAGAAGGCTAAAGAGTGGGGTATTCCTGTTATTTCGGTGGAAAAATTCATTACATACTGCACATTTGGAAAGTAAGGTAAGCCTATGTCGATCAAGAATTACTATGCAAGCATTGCGATCGTAGAGATGCATTTAAGTAAAAAAGTCACAATCGAATCTATCTCCGTCTCAAAAGGTGAATGCGTCCTATCTGGTGCATGGGAATTCTCGATGGATGACAAAAGTAATATCAACAGCGTGGTTTCTGACAAGCTAATAATTACACTGGGAGATGAGTCTGTTATTAAAGATTTCTTAGAAGACTCAGAATTGAAATTCCTTAAAGCGAAACCATTCCTGCTCGAAGCCAAAAAAGCTGCGAGTGATGCGATTATTGCTTATGAGGAGTTCAAATCTGAGGATGTAAAGAAGAGAAAGAAGATGGTCGAACCAACCTTTTTCAATTGGCCGGAAGATTTGGACTTCAACTATTCAGCAGAATATATGGAATCGATTGGAAAAATGGCCTTTCCCACTTCTACTCCCGAGGGCATGAAAAAGACTTTGGCTGCGGCGAGACTCGTTAAGTTCCTGGTTGACATGTGGCAACAAGATGAACAGGAGAGGGTAAATCGAAAATATGTCGATGGTGCAGATGCCGAGATCACGATTTTGCCTGAATCTTGGCTAAAGGAATTCGTTCCACGTTAAGAACAGAGTCAGCGAAACTCTTCTAATTCTTTGAGGGCAATTATGAGGGAAATTGCATTTATTGAGCGTGACCTCACGCATAACAGCGTCGTCTCCGGCTTACAGGGCGACTCTTCTTTAATTTATTGATTAGTGACCATTTCCCCTGTGGAGATGGTCACTTTTCTTTTACAACTCTCGAGTGAGGGCTTAAATTTAATCCATGAGTCAGATCGTTGTGGAACTT
>Ga0114967_10003858_pt1 | contig 12222 bp, 10 predicted proteins | sample M_130628_MF_Meta_FD_92639 | JGI IMG/M metagenome (GOLD analysis project Ga0114967, IMG submission 92639) | Freshwater microbial communities from Lake Montjoie, Canada to study carbon cycling - M_130628_MF_MetaG | ecosystem: Environmental > Aquatic > Freshwater > Lake | place: Lake Montjoie... | reverse complement strand
GGGAAGTAGCGCAGGCCGGTAGCGCACTTGGTTTGGGACCAAGGGGTCGCAGGTTCGAATCCTGTCTTCCCGACCAAAAAAGAAAGCAATAGCCTCAACGAAAGTTGAGGCTTTGTTATTTCAGGAATAAGCGATTCAAGCTCGCTTGAAATCGCGCATGAGTGAAATAACAAAAAGCCTATTGAATCTAATTCATTAGGCTTTTGATTTTATGCTTTTGCACTGAGGGAAGAAAAGGATGCCGGAGTGAAACGACGGCAATCCATTTTAGTAAGGGGTTCCTATATTTTTTATTATATCATTTCTTATTTCTTCACCTTTTTAGTTACCACATATCCCCATGTATATTTTTACCTACTTTTTTATAATTTCTTTTCTAACTATTTCGTAGTTAATTGAATTTGATGAACCATAATTTACAACTCTTATTTAATATGGGAAGTATACCGCACATCCCCCATTTGTTTTAACTGTAACAGTCATTCCTTCTTCTACAATATACGGGATGTAGACAATTACATTATTATTTCCATTATATTTCCATGTAAAGTCACCTGGTTCTAACGCACCTATATAATATAAACCAGTCCCACCTTTTTTAAAGCTGTAAACAAATTCTTTATATTCCCAGTTTCTTTTCGTCAAACAATTTACAACTTCATTTTTTTTCTTTAATTTCTCTTCTTTTTCTTGTTTTATTTTATTTTCTTCAATTTCTTGTTGATTCAATACTGGTGATTGTAATGGTATATCCATACTCACATTTTCAACTTGAGTGGGTTTGGTTTTTTTATTTAAATCTCTTGTTGAAATAAAATAATAGAATACTAAAACACTTATTGGGTATATAATCCAATTTTTATTTTTTTCTACCCATTCTTTTAATTCCATAATATTTCGTTTTTGTTAGATATTAAATTAATCATTTATATTGACATCATACATTTTTGACCATAAACTATGGACCGGACTGGTCCCATATAACTCAAAAAAAGGGAGTGATTCTAAGTCATTCCCTTTTACCAACAAATAATCAATTATAATATTTTAATTTCTCATCCTTTTTTTAGATTCAATTTCTTCTAAATATTTCATACCATCACCTGATAAAACTGAAAAAATCACTAACATACCTCCTCTTGTCTCAACTACTACATCATCCCATTTAGTTCTATTAACAAAACTCATAATTAATAAAATTACCCCAAAAAGGTAGAATAAATTTTTTATCATTTCCCAAAATTTACCACCTATACCATCCATTAAAATTTCGTATGAAAAAATTGATGAAATTATAGTAGGTCCTAAAAAAATTGATAAAAGTCCTAGAATAAGGTATTTCATATTTACTCCAGAAGAATATCTTACTGATAAAGATGAAATATCTTCAAATAAAATACTCGTTATACTATTAGTAGTTGAAACTCTTAATTTATCATCATCAAATGAAATATCACCGGGAGTTTCTATTTTTATAAAGTTTCCAATTTTCATATTTTCATATTTTCCTTAAATTACTTTATTTTTTTAATAAGTCACTGTTTAACCTTCACATATTCGAAATTTTATTTTTTTTAGGGACCTGACTGGTCCCGATATTCCTTTATATAATTAATGAATTTTAAAAAATTGATAATCAATAAGTTATAAAGCCAACTCCTTCAAGCACATTTAAAACTCGTTACCGCCCATCTCAACAAACTATTGTTCTCATTCGGCAAATCCAATTTCTTTTTAATATTATATCTGTGGTTGCGAATGGTCTTTTCGGAGAGATACAATAAATCAGCAATCTCTTTACTCTTTTTTTGTTGGGCAATTAAACCTAGAATGATATTTTCCATTCTGGTTAACCCTCTAATACCTAATTGAATGGTTTCTTCTAGAATAAGAATTTTATTTTGTTCCATGGCTTATACATTGTTTAGAGTATAAACCTATTGCATAATTATTTTTTTTAAATTAAACTAGTTTAATAAATACAAATGAGATAGATTATATTAAACTACTTTAATAAGCCAACTTATTTTTTTAATATTGGCTTTAGCACTTCAAATTTTCCATCAATAGCCTGCGTATTATATTGTAAGCCCAGAACATTTGCTACCAATGGATATACGTGTACATTTTCAAAGCCATCAATTGTCAATCCTTTTTTAAAGGCAGGTCCCCAAGCCATAAAGCTTGCTCTCATTTCTACTTCTTTATTGTCAAATCCGTGTTTACCTTTTGTTGGTTTACTTGTACCAAGATTGAACACTTGATGAATCGTCTTTGGAACTAAAATAAGATCCCCTAGTCGGTTATATCTATCATCCGATTTTTTATAATGCCAATGGTCTGGTGTTTCATCTAATTTATAAGTGGTGAATCGGGTGTCTTGCTTTAAAGCTTGATAAGTGGCTTCAATCTTACTTGCATCTTTTGCATACAAATGCAATAAGGCATCACTCCATGGTACTCTAAATTCATTTTTATCCACTGCTGCAGGTAAGCCAATCGTATTGTCCACATCAACAGTGGTCATACCATGATCTGATACAAAAATGTAATTGATTGGTAGATTCAACGGTGCTAAAGCTGCTTGCAATGCATTGATACTGCTATCTACAAACTGTACAGATTTTTTAACTCTAGGATCTTCTGGTCCATAAGTGTGTGCATCATGGTCTACATCTGGAAAATAAAAAGTGATCATATGTGGACGTCTATCTTCTGGAAGCATTAACCAATTTTTTACTGCTTGTATCCTTGTACCAATATTCGTTTTGTCATTGTAGATATAGTGATAGGTTGGTTTAATGCCTTGAATATCTGCTTCTGAAGCCACCCAAAAAAATGAAGCAGAAAGCATTTTTTGTTGTTCTGCCAAAACCCATAAAGGCGTTCCGCCATACCACTTACCTTCTGATACCATTTTTTTATTGGCCATACTATATTGTTGACCAGAAGCCACATCAATATAGGTGTTGTCCACCAATCCATGGTGCGCAGGGTACAATCCAGTGACGATGGTATAATGGTTGGGGAAAGTCACTGAAGGATAGGAGGGTTGCATGTATTTGGCTCGCACTCCTTTTTCACTGATCGTTTTTAAAAAGTTAGCATCATATTTTTCGGCAAAGTCTGCTCTGAATCCGTCTGCCGAAATCAAAATCACATAAGGTTTACTGTATTGAGTAGGGTCATTTTTGGTCAATGGATTCACCTGTTCTGTAGTGTCTTGGGCAAATAAGGCTGTGGCCAAAATCATTGACAAAACCATTAAACTTAGGCCTCTGCTACAAAAGCTGATTAAATTATTTTTCATTATTTGCTTTAATTTTATTCGAAATTTTTTGATGAATCATGATACTCAATTGAACACTCATAACAGCGACTATTATGCCTCCTCCTAAATCCATAGGGAAATGCTGTCCTAAATACACCCTTGAATAAGCACAGATCATTGCAAAGATAGCGCCAATGGCGAAGACCCATTTTGTAGGAAATAAATAAATTGTTAATAAAAATAAGGTGAACGCAGTCGCTGTATGGCCTGAAGGAAAACTATTATAAGCATGCATGACCACCCCTGGAACCGTATGGATATCATTTAAAGGCATTCCGCTTGCAATAGGCCTGCTTATTGTATCCCAAATAAACTGCTTTGGAATTTGAGTAAGCAGTGTGGATAGTAAAAAATTAAGTACAATCAATTTGGCATCTTTTTTAAACCAACCAAACACGATAGCTAAGTAGGGAATCCAAACCCATCCCTCCGCGCCCCAAGTAACCCATTTAAAAAATTGGTCCATCAATGCACCGCCATCTGTATTCAAAAAAAGGAAAACTGGTATCCTACCAAAATAAGCACTTGTTCCAATAAGCAAAAGGGCACCCAATAGGCTTAGGTTTCTTGCTTTGATGTACAAATTTGGTGCTTTATCCAACATGGTTCAAACTGTTTTAGATGCTACAAATTTACAAATGTTTCAGCCCCGTGTCAACTAAATATAGGAATGGTTGTTATAACTTTACGCCATCCAATGAAAAAAAACAACGACAATATAGAAGTGATAGGTGCCAGAGAGCATAATTTGAAGAATTTTGATCTTTCTATTCCCAAAAATCAGTTGGTTGTTTTTACTGGAGTGAGTGGAAGTGGTAAATCTTCACTTGCCTTTGATACCATCTACAACGAAGGGCAACGTCGTTATATGGAGAGCTTTAGTGCTTATGCAAGACAATTTATGGGGGACATGGAACGCCCAGATGTGGATCAAATTACGGGCTTATCTCCAGTGATTGCCATTGAACAAAAAACAACCAATAAAAATCCTAGGTCTACCGTAGGAACGGTGACAGAATTATATGATTTCCTTCGTTTATTGTATGCGCGCGCAGGTAAAGCATATAGTTACGAGACGGGCAAGCCAATGGTACAGTTTTCTGAGGCCGAAATCATTCAGGATATTCAAAAAAAGTTCAAGGATAAAAAAATCAATCTATTAGCACCTGTTGTTAGAGGTAGAAAAGGGCATTATAGAGAATTATTTGAAGAGATCAGAAAAAAAGGTTTTGTCAAAGCGAGAGTGGATGGAGAGATCATTGAACTAAGACCAAAATTTCAAGTAGATCGTTACAAAATACATGATATTGAAATTGTGGTAGATCGAATTCCGGTGGACGAGGCCATGAAAACCAGGTTGGCAGATAGTGTACAACAGAGTTTAAAAATGGGTAAGGATTTATTATTTGTTTTAGAAGAAGGAAAAGAAAAAATTGTGCAGTATTCCAAACAATTAATGTGTATCGATACTGGTTTAAGCTATGAGACCCCTTCTCCCAATAGTTTTTCTTTTAACTCACCATATGGCGCATGTCCTACCTGTAAAGGATTGGGCAATGTCTATGCAATCGATATGGATTTGTTAATTCCCGATTCAAGCTTAAGCGTCAATGCTGGAGGGATTGCCCCATTAGGAGAAGCAAGAGAAGCAAGTGTGTTTAAGCAAGCAAAACAATTTGCAAGAAAATATAAGATCAATTTAGATAAGGCAATCAAAGACTTACCTAAAGACCAATTGAATTTGCTTTTATTTGGCGATAAAAATATTACTAACAATTTAGGGCTAGACTTAAACGATGAAAATATACCTGATACCTATACTGGTAGTTATGAAGGGATTGTACCGATGTTAAAAAGATGGTTTACTTCTTCCCAAAGTACAGATGTGTTAAAAGGATGGGTGGAGCAGTTCATGCAACTCAATACATGTGCAGATTGTAATGGTGCAAGGTTAAAAAAAGAAAGTCTTTGGTTTAAAGTGAATGAATTGAATATTGCGGCATTGAATGAAATGCATTTAAATGATTTGCAACAATGGTTTTTAGACTTGCCTAAACAATTAGATAAAAAGGATACGCTCATTGCAACAGGTATATTAAAAGAGATCAATGATAGAATTGAATTTTTGATGAATGTGGGATTATCTTATTTATCATTAAGCAGGCCTTCAAAATCATTGAGTGGTGGAGAGTCGCAACGTATTCGTTTAGCAACTCAAATTGGTTCTCAATTGCAAGGCATCACCTATATTTTAGATGAGCCTTCTATTGGTTTACATCAAAGAGACAACCAGCGTTTGATTGTGGCGCTCAAACAATTAAGAGATATTGGTAATACGGTATTGGTCGTAGAGCATGATAAGGATATCATGATGGCTTCGGACTATTTAGTGGACATTGGTCCTAGGGCAGGTATTCATGGGGGCCATGTGGTTGCAGCAGGTACACCAGCTTCTTTTTTGAAATTAAAATCGGATACTGCTTTGTATTTAGCAGGCAAAAAATCAATCGCTGTGCCTACAGAACGCAGAAAAGGCAATGGTCTGTCTATTGAGATTAAAGGGGCTACCGGAAATACTTTAAAGAAAGTCAATGCGAGTTTTCCTTTAGGTACTTTAACATTGGTCACCGGTGTGAGTGGATCTGGTAAGTCGACCTTGATCAATGAAACTTTATATCCTATCTTATCCCAATTCTGTTATCATAGTAAGACCAAGCCAATGCCTTATGCATCGGTAACTGGGATAGAACATATTGATAAAGTGATTGAGATTGACCAATCCCCAATTGGACGCACTCCAAGAAGCAATCCTGCCACTTATTGCGGTTTCTTTACTGATATTAGAACCTTATTTGCAGCAGTGCCAGAAGCCAAGATTAGAGGCTATCTAGCAGGTCGTTTTTCTTTCAATGTAAAAGGTGGAAGATGTGACGTATGTGAAGGTGGAGGCATGCGTGTGATTGAAATGAATTTCTTACCAGATGTGTATGTGCATTGTGAAAAATGTGCAGGCAAAAGATACAATAGAGAAACTTTAGAAATTAGATATAAAGGAAAATCTATCAGTGATGTATTAAACATGACGGTGGAGGAAGCTTGTGAATTTTTCCAAGCCGTACCTTTTATTTATAGAAAAGTAAAAGTGTTACAAGAAGTAGGATTAGGCTATATCACATTAGGGCAATCATCGGTGACATTGAGTGGAGGAGAGGCGCAAAGAATTAAATTAGCCACTGAATTAGGGAAAAAAGATACGGGTAAAACTTTTTATATTTTAGATGAGCCAACGACTGGTTTACATTTTCAAGATATTCAATTATTAATGGGCGTATTAAATCGTTTGGTGGATAGAGGCAATACGGTACTCGTGATTGAGCACAATATGGATGTGATTAAAATGGCGGATCATATTATTGATATGGGGCCAGAAGGTGGATCTGCTGGTGGATTGGTGCAATTTGTGGGTACGCCAGAACAAATGATTAAAAAATCCACCACACATACGGCTAAATTTTTAGCCATTGAAATGCAGTAACTCAAATAATTACTTAAATAATTACTTCATTAAGAAAGTAAATCTGATGATGATAGCTTGGTAAGCGTAATTTTATTTTCTGATCATTGGAATATGCTCAATCGCATCTTCATAATACATTTCTCCAGCTTGCTCCCATCCTAGTTCTCCGTAAAATTTTTTGAGGTACAATTGCGCGCCAATTTTAATAGGGTGTTTGCCAAATAATCTTTCACATTCCGCAATGGAAAATTGCATGAGCGCTTTACCTACTCCAATACCTCTATGTCTTGGTGATCCAACTACGCGTCCAATGCTTTGGTAACCTGGGTAGCTTTGGTCTATATTAAATAATCGAGTTGTGGCAATGAGTTCTCCGTTCAGCCATCCCATGGTATGGTAGGCTATTTGGTCGTTGTTATCCATGTCTAAAAAAACACAGTTTTGTTCTACTACAAAGACCTCGCTTCTTAATCTTAACATGGCATAAAGTTCATCTACAGTAAGTTCTGAGAAATGCTTGGTGCTCCATTCTATGGTTGTATTCATTGACATAGTAACAAAATTAAGGATTTACATTTACTTCTTTTGTAATATATAAAAGTAGTCTAAAGCACTATCTCTGGTTGCAGGGTTTATAAATTCACCGGTTAACATGCTTACATGAAAGCTTGGAATGGATTCAATTTTATTGAATTTTGTCATTATACTGTCAGGTACATTTTTATTTTCAATTAAAATGAAATCGCCCTTTTTTGATGTATTTAAGTTTTCAATATTCTTGAAACTATAATTACTGTAAAAATCTAAACTTCTTGAATCAGTAATTTTGTATACATAAAAATCGCTTTTATTTATCTTTTTATCATTGATGTATTTGCCTACTTTATTTCCTAATTGGAACTCCAATAGTTTAGGGTAAAAAAACAGATTCAAAAATAAATTGGTTGTTAATATAGTAAATAAAGCAAAATGTAAAATTTTTGGAACTCGATTATTATTAAAATAAAGAATGAAAGTAAAAATAACTGCTGCTATTAATAATAGAATAGTAAGAAGTAGTTTATTACTATTAAATGGAATAAATAATAAGTAAACTAATAAAATTAAAATGATAGTAAATACGATGAAGTTTATAATATTTATTATTTTACTAAATTTTTCATTACTTCCATTAGATATTATAATGTTATTGATACATTTAGCTGTAATAATAGATATAAATGGTAAAACAACATAAATATAATGAGGTAGTTGATATCTGCTACTTCCCAATGCTAAATAGGTGATTAAAAAACCTGGTACAGTAATCCATTCATGACTATTTGCAATTTTAAGTTTGTTTTTAATTAATTTAAATAATTCAAAAATTAGTCCAATTATAAAAAACAGTGTCCACGGTAAAAATCCCCATAATAAGTTTTCAAATAAAAAAAAGATGCTATCATTTTCATGCCATATACTCTCTCCAGTTATTCTACCAAAGCTTTGGGTCCAATAAAAAAATCTTAGGCCTGAAGTGCCAGTCTTACCATACATTACTTTTTCAGGATGTAAATCAAATTGTTGATATAATCCGATATCCATAGGAAGCAATAAAATGATGATAATTACTAATCCAATTAGATATTCCCATCTAAATAATAATTTATATTGTTTATGAATAATTAAATGTGGGACAAATGAAAATATAGGTACCATTAAAGCAATAGGTCCTTTCGTCATCATTCCAAATCCAATAGCACTAAATGCAATAATTAAAGAAACCCAATTTTTATTTTGTAACCAACTAGCAAATTTCCAAATCCCTAAAATTACCCAGCACATTAACATGGTATCCGTTCTTACATCATGTGTAATTAAAAACATTGCTTGGGAAGTTGCCAAGACCAATGCTGACAAAATAGCAATTTCTTTTTGATAATATAGTAATGTAAATTTATAGGTACTGTAAATAGCAATTACTGCCATTAAAATGGACGGCAATCTAAAAGCGAAATCGTTCATTCCAAATAAATACATACTAAATGAACTAGCCCAAAAAAGAAATGGAGGTTTATCTAAATAGTCTTTTCCTTGGTCAAAAATTTGCAAAAAGCTTTTATTTTGTAACATTTCCCTACAAATATTCCCATATTGAACCGAGTCGATTTCAATTAATGGAATAAAAAGGCTGCCAAGAATATAAATTACAATACTTGCAATTATGTAATTCAAGTATATTTTGTGTGCACTTTCTTTATTATTAATCATTTTTTGGGAATAATTTTAGTCTATTTATTTCATACTAAATGAAATAAATATATTATTGTTCCAAATATATTATATTTATATTGAAATTAACCATTCGAATTATAAATATATCAATGTCAATCAATAAAATTTCAATTATTGTCCCTGCTTACAATGAAGCATCTACTATATCAAAAATCATAGATAAGCTCATTAATTTGTCATTGATAAATAATATTAATAAAGAAATTATAATTGTAAATGATTGTTCCACTGACAATACTGCTGCCATAGTAGAAAATATCATTTCTATGCATCCAAGTTCTGAAATATATTTTATTTCTCATGAAAAAAATTCAGGAAAGGGTGCAGCAATTCATACCGGGATAAAAAATGCAACAGGGGATTATTTGATTATACAAGATGCAGATTTAGAATATGACCCTAATGAATTTAATATACTTTTAAAGCCAGTTATTGATGGCTATGCGGATGTAGTATATGGATCAAGATTTCTTGGAGGTTCTGCACATCGAATTTTATTTTTTTGGCATACCATTGGAAACAAATTTTTAACCTTTCTGTCAAATTTATTTACAAATTTGAATTTAACAGATATGGAAACTTGTTATAAGCTTTTTAAAACTGATATTATAAAGGGAATAAAACTTAATGAAAAGAGATTTGGATTTGAGCCTGAAATCACGTCTAAAATATCAAAAGTAAAAAATATCAGAATTTACGAAGTTGGTATTTCATATTATGGAAGAACTTATGCTGAAGGAAAAAAAATAAATTGGAAAGATGGGTTTAGAGCTATATACTGTATTATCAGGTATAATTTATTCTCTTAAATTTAGTATTTCATTATTCAAAAAGGTGATTGTAATCTCTGACTAATCTTAAAGTCATACGAATATGTAAGATGCCTACTGCTCCAATGACAAATAGGAAGTAGGCTGCGACGCGCATCATCTTTAGTACAAACTGACTATTGAATTCAGGCGGCAAACCAGATTGTTGTGCTAAAAATTCATCAATAAAAACAATTAAGATCGCATCATTTGAAAGTAGTATGCTCACAGCATTTAAAAAGATCAAACAAAACATCAATAAGCTCACATAAGCATTGACTTTGATCCAATCCTTTAATTTAGAGGTTAAAATCTGCTCTCTTTCAATTCCTAATTTTAAAAACTTAAAACTAGTGAAACTATAAATCACAATACAAGCCATTGCAAATACTAAGATCATGGCACTTGGATTGGCTAGCGCTGAAATCAATAAAATGCTATCCATAAAACCAAAAAACAATGCAATAGGAAGTAGTATATAAGACAATACAAGGTATAATTTCGAAGGTTTTTGCATGGGGCTACTTTAAATTTAGTTTAATATGCAATTCTTCAAATTGTTTATCATCAATGCTGCTTGGCGCATCTAGCATCACATCACGTCCACTATTGTTTTTAGGGAAGGCAATAAAATCTCTAATACTTTCACTGCCACCTAATAAAGCACAAAGACGATCAAAGCCAAAAGCAATACCACCATGTGGCGGTGCGCCATATTCAAAAGCACCTAATAAGAAGCCAAATTTATGTTGTGCTTCTTCTGGTGTCATGCCTAAAGCAGCAAACATTTTTTCTTGTAAAGCTCTTTGGAAAATACGAATAGAGCCTCCTCCAATTTCATTGCCATTTAAAACCATATCATACGCGTTGGCCTTAATGCCTGCATAAGGATGTTCTAAGTACTTAGCTGCGTCCTTAATTTCTGGCGCATTATTGATCATGATATCAATATGATCGGGTTTAGGAGAAGTGAAAGGATGGTGTCTAGCAACCCAACGATTGCCTTCTTCGTCGTATTCAAATAATGGAAAATCCATGACCCATAATAATTTAAATTCATCCTCTTTTCTAAAGCCTAATTGCTTGCCTAATGATAACCTTAATTCACTAATTGCTTTACGTGTTCTTTCCTCAGCACCTGCAAGTATTAAAATTAAATCACCTGCTTTTGCATTCGCTGCTGCAGCAATGGCTTTTAATTTATCCTCGGAATAAAATTTATCTACGCTACTTTTGAAACTTCCATCTGCATTACATTTAATGAATACCATACCTTTCATGCCTATCTGAGGACGCTTTACCCACTCCGTTAAATCATCTGTTTGCTTACGCGTGAACTCACTACATCCTGGTGCAGCAATGGCCACCACTGTTTCTGCTTCATCAAAGACTTTGAAATCAACGCCATTGATTAAAGCTGCTTGATCTGCTTTGTCTGAGAATACATGGGCTGGCTTTTTTAAATTACATACTTCCATGCCAAAACGAATATCCGGTTTGTCATTTCCATATTGCCACATCGCATCCTCCCAAGTCATTCTTTGAACGGTCTCGGTGTAATCAATATTTTTAACATCTTTGAATATGCTCTTAATTAATCCTTCGAACATATTTAAAATATCTTCTTGTTCTACGAAACTCATCTCGCAGTCAATCTGTGTAAATTCTGGTTGACGATCGGCTCTTAAATCCTCATCTCTAAAACATTTTACAATTTGGTAGTAACGGTCATAGCCACTTACCATCAATAATTGCTTAAAAGTTTGAGGAGACTGCGGTAGGGCATAAAACTCACCTGGGTTCATTCTACTAGGCACCACAAAATCACGAGCGCCTTCTGGGGTGGACTTGATTAAAAAGGGTGTTTCAATATCCATGAACCCTTTTTCATGTAAATAGTTTCTAGTAGCACGATTGACACTATACCTTAATTCAATATTCTTTTTTATGGCGTTTCTTCTTAAATCCAAGAAACGGTATTTCATCCTAATATCATCTCCGCCATCTGTATCATCTTGGATGGTGAATGGAGGAACAATAGATGCATTCAAGATTGTAAATTCAGTGACTTCAATTTCAATTTCACCAGTTGGGATATTTGTATTTTTACTTGAACGCTCAATCACTTTCCCTTTTGCTTGAATGACAAACTCACGACCAAGTGGAGCCGCATCCAATTGTGCCTGCAATGCTTCCCCTAATAAAAGTTGTGTAATCCCATAACGGTCTCTAAGGTCCACAAAATTGATGGCACCAAATTTACGAATGGTTTGTACCCAACCAGCAAGTGT
>Ga0114967_10003857_pt1 | contig 12226 bp, 15 predicted proteins | sample M_130628_MF_Meta_FD_92639 | JGI IMG/M metagenome (GOLD analysis project Ga0114967, IMG submission 92639) | Freshwater microbial communities from Lake Montjoie, Canada to study carbon cycling - M_130628_MF_MetaG | ecosystem: Environmental > Aquatic > Freshwater > Lake | place: Lake Montjoie... | reverse complement strand
GAGACTAACATGCCAAAGAAAGTTATTCCAATACATCATGCTTAAAATAACAGGACGATGGGGACATGAAAGCTCTATCAAGGTAGAATGGAACCTTGGTAAACGCTGTAACTACGACTGTACATATTGTCCATCTGCTATACATGACAATACCAGCAAACATACTGATATAGAAATCCTTAAAGCGACCGTAGACAAATTAGTTGCTATAGGTAAACCTATACGTCTTAGTTTTACAGGAGGCGAGCCCACTGTACATCCTAATTTTGAAGAACTTATTAACTATGCTAAACACGTTGGAATTTATTGGATCAGCGTGACTACCAATGGAACACGCAAACCTGAATGGTATGATAGATTACGTGTAGACCAATATGTGTTTAGTGTACACTTTGAATACGATTACAGGCGAGTTATTCATACTGTAACAAGTCTTAAGAATTTTAGCAAGACATCTATAGTTGTACAACTAATGGCACATCACGAACACATGGCAAATGTCAAGGATGTTGCAGAGTACTTAAAGATTCTAGAGTTTCCTTTTACTGTGCGCAGGATACGCTGGACAGAAGGCGATCATAATATCTTTGATGACATGCGATATCATCCTGATGATTTTAAATGGATGATGGATCAGGAAGCAACTGTTAAGACCAATGTTATCATTTGGTTAGATGATGAATCTCAAATACCAAAACATGCCAATGATGTTATCAAAGAGCATCTTAATCAGTACAAGGGTTGGAATTGCAATGCAGGTATAGAAAGTCTAATGATCAACTGGGACGGAGACGTACATCGTGCAACTTGTATGGTGGGTGGAAGTTTAGGAAACATTTACGAAGGTAGCTTTGTTGTTCCTACTGATCCTATTATATGTAATCGTGACTACTGCACATGTGCGGCAGATATTCCTCTTACAAAGACAGCTCCTTTGCAAGCCGGTTAGCTACACCGGCAGTAGCCAACGGTCCAGGATGCTTATTATCTCTAGCATAATCAGTTGAATTTAAATGACCTCTCAAATGTGGACATTTAAGTGCTTTGCGTGTGGCCTTGAAGAATGTAGCTTCAAAATAATTTGCATCTTTCCAAAATTGTTTGCTTATTATTTGGGCAAATTTTGCGTTAACTTCACAATGACTAACATCCTGGATCCACACATCCCCAAACGATCCTTCTGGAATATCCCAAGCGCCATAGTGTTTTGCTTTAGGAGTTGAGAATGCTGTTGACCTACTAATCTCTGTCCATAAATTTATAACAGCTTTGGGCGTAGGGAAATTCTCTTTTAATACTACAGCATTGTATAATGAAAATTGTATAGATGTACCTATAGATCCCATATTGATAACAGGCCTGTTGATTATATTGCTTAATTGATAGCTTATAGTTTGTTCTTCGTCTAGTCCCTCACCAAACACCATAGAGCAACCAAAAATAACTACAGATTCTTTCCAATCGATGTCTTTGAATTCGTTAGTGCGATAGCCGTTTGAATTTAGTTTATATTCAGTTGGCCTATATTGACTAGGTGGTAGAAAATTTTTAAAGTTATAGGGATTAGATGATATTAATGAGCTCAGGAAAGGTATCTCTAGCATTTGTATTCCTTATGTTGTCTAAGTTAGTTGCGTATTCTTTAAAGTCCGGTAACAAGTGTGCGTGATCTTCTGCCATAACAAATTTTAAAATACCTTCCCAGCGTTGCCATCCGTAAGGATTGATCTTCCAAAAGTTATCATCTTGTCTGTAGTTGTCCCATAGCCACTGTTTAAATTCTGTAAAATCTTTTACTAACTGTTCTTTATCTTCTTTAGGTAGAATTCTAGCACTTAGAAACGTAGGAATGTATAGTAAATGCAAATTAATAATACCACCGCCTGACTCGTATTCGTCTAGTTTAAATTTGTTAATCTTCTTGTAGCCTTGCATTAATTTCCATTTAGCAAAATCTATGATATGCTTGACATTGAATATCTGTACTGCACAGGCTATGGCACAATGCACATTGTCTGGAGCATTGTCCATTAGTCTAAGACTATGCTCGATGTCGGCCCATTTAGTTGGAAATCTAATATAATGATTGCGCTCTCCTACTGCATCAATACTGAATGCATATCGAACCTGTTTAAATTGACTCCACACATTGATAATGTCTTCATTAACAAATATACCATTACTATTATAACGTAGGCTAATATTCTTAGCATAACCACGTTTGATAATTTCGTCCAGGAAACGCCTGTGTTCTTTAATCATCAAAGGTTCGCCACCTGCAAAGTACAACTGTGTTATATGCGGAATCTGTTCAAATATGTCGTCCCAAAATTCTGTTTTCTCATACCAGTAGTTGTCAAACTGTGCCGGATTCCACTCTATCTGTTTTAATACAATAGGACTTTTAGTTAATGTGACAATTTTTTCGTGATCCTGTAACCAACGACTACTGTCGTGCGGGCTACACATTACACACTTGAGATTGCAGGTATGCCCTAGTCTCAGGTCTAGATAGCGTATCACCGGAGGCACGGCACCAGTAGCATCAGTATCGGCGATTAATTGTGCAAAATCTAAGTTATCGTTATTCCACTCGTACATTTCCCATAAGCGTTTACTTACAACACCGTTAGACTCTTCTTCAAAGCATTTGGTACAGCTTGCAGGTATCTTGCCTTCTAGCATCGTCTTGCGTACATCACGCATGTACTCATTATTAAATGCACTTAACGGAGTGTCTTTGCCAAAGTTAGCAGGCTGTCCATTTTCTTTCTTGACTAATCCTACAGTATGATCTCCAGTGTGCGCTCCGCTGGCGTTGGAAACACAGCATAGTCTAGCATCTCCGTTTGGTCTTGTTGCTAGGTGTATCCAAGGTAGGGCACAGAATGTAGGACTGCCAGTTTTCTCTTCAATTAACTTAACGTATTGTTTTATCTTGTCATTCATTGTTTTCTAAATATCTTATTAGAGGACTTAGTCCAACTGGTTGATTGTCTTTTAATGCTAAGTGTATGCATGGGGTTGGTGTTAAATTAAAATCACCGCAAATCTTAACATTTTTAGTTCCGTGCGTTTCCCATAAGTAGTCTGGTTTCAAATTTCTAATAAAATGTAACCCAATGATACTCAATGCTCGATTATTCATATGGAAATCATTCATGATAGATATCGAGTCAGAGTGCGATACATTTCGTATCCAACGCAAGCCAATTCTATTCCATCCTAGACCTAATCCTTTACTCAAGCTGACAGCGACTGACTTAATAGATGGATGTGATAAATCAAAGTTAATTCCGCGACAGCAAGTAAGCCAAGCGCCATCCACATGTACATCAATTCCTTTGTTTTTCGCTTCATTGAGTATTTCCTCCATGTCGGGGTGTGTATTACCAATACTAGGAAAAGGCATTGCTATAATTAACGGAATGCCCGGTATTAATGATCCTACATCTTTAATGTATGCTAATCCTAATCTTTCATGATATCTGTAATCGTGTCTAAGTACCTGGACAGGCCCTTGCATATACAAATTATCAATAAATTGTGTACAACCGTTTATAATGTCTGCACGATTGAAACTATCAAAACCGGCAAGTCGATTAAGTTGACTACTGAATATCCAGTTAGTCATTTCTTTTTTAAAGTCAACATAAACTTGATCTGTAAAATCATTTCCAGCAGAAATAGATCTAGTAATATCTTCTATTTTATTATCAATAAGAGGCTGCGGCCTATCTATCTCTAACCAACTATCATCGTAAGAAGTTGCTATCTTTATTCTATTCATTGAATTCTTTCAACTCTAAGAATTGATCTCTGCATTGACTTACTTCGACCTCAGGAAATTTACCACAAACTCTTGCACACATCAGTATTGAGTTAGTTTTAAATCCTTCATTCCAAACAGTCTGCCATTCGTTGCTGTCTACAATTTCTTGTATAGTTCTCTTGCGTAAATCTAAGCCAGATATTCCACCAAATGCCTCTAGTGCTTTCATTAACGATGTTGTACTATCATTCATAAAATTAAACACTAATTTGTCAGGTGTTGCATATTGATACGGAACACTTGCTAGGAAACAACACGGCCATAGGTGCCCTTGTGCATCTAGATATATGCTTTTTTGTTCTTCTACTTCACAGCTAATTTTAGCAGTCTTAACTACTTCTCTATAATTTTCAACAGTCTTGCGATCTATGAATGCTATCTTTTGTTCACCTGGTGGCATTAATGTATGGATAACATTGCCAGCTTTATCAAACACGTTAAATTCTTTACTGCCAATGAATCTTGAAGTTTGTTTCTCGTGAAAACTTTCAAATCCTAAATCACTGGCCATCTTTGCCGCATTGGCTAATTGATGCTCATTATGTTTAAATGTAATAAAATTCCATCGAGCTTTTCCGCCCTTGTCAATAAATGCTTTTGCATTTTTAATAATTTTATTAAAGTCTGTTCCTATTCTATAAAGACTATGGGTATCTTCAAACCCATCAATGCCAAACAACACCAAATGTCTTGCTGGCATTGCATCGTATAGTTCTTCCCACCATTTGGTAGTTCTAGCACTACCATTAGTATGAATATGTAAATCAATAGCTGGGTTATTAGTAGAGATATATTGAACAAACTCTATCAGATCGTTATTGAGGATGGGGTCCCCAAAATTACCGCACATGGATATAGATTCCAATTGTTGTAGGAATTCTACAGGTACTGCTTTCTTAAAAAACTCTAAGTCTAGATTCTTTTCTATAAGATTTGGATTTTCCAACCCGCCGTGATTATTCCTAGCACACATTGGACATGATGCCTGGCATAGTGAGCTTATTTCTAAGTGCAGTCTTTTGATCTGATTGTAAGTATACATAAATTTGGGCCGGGTATTGGAAAAGTTAAATACCTACATATTTAAGAGATTAGCGCATGAACATTATTAGCTTTGAAAACTTTCCTCGTAATAACATTGCGTTCTGTTTTGTTGATAATACAAACACATACCAAAGTTCTATCAAAGAACTAATAAAGAATCAATCCGATTATACAATTACCAATCTTTATTCAAAAGGGTATAATGTTTATCAAGGAACCTGTGAAGATAGCTTATTGAAACACACAACCAATTTGGGCTACAACTATGCAGTCGTATTCAGCACAGGCACAGAATTTATAAATGGTGATAAGTTTTTTGAAAACATCGGCTCTTTAATTTCTAAAGAATTTTTTATTGCTGGACATATCCTTGATAGAGGAGATGCGTATTATGAACTGCATCATCAATGCTATGTGATTAACCTAATAAAATATAAACAACTAGGATATCCAGAAATAGGACAGCAAGAATTAGGTGCCTTGCACGTAGAGGTAACTCCAATTCGTAGCGATAATAATCTGCATGACAATTATACTCCGGTGTGGGTCAAACAAGGATATACATCGCGAGAATACAATCATAAAGCACACGGTTGGAATATATTACAACTTGCATTTGATAATAACGAAACAATTTTAATATTTGATAACGATATAAGGAATAATAAAAAACATTTCTATCCAGAAAATCCCACAGAGTTTTACAAACATCTTCCTTGGGCCTATATGCGACAGTCGTATTGTGCAAATGAATTCATACATTTAGAAAGCACAGATAATGCTATACCAGCAGGATCGTATCAACAACTGCTTGTACCGGCAAGCGGCCTATCTTGGGTTGATATGGTAGACCCTTCAGTTACTACTAATGTGATAATGTATGATTATAATCTAGCCGCACTTAATTACTGGAAAGAGCATGTCCCTAAGTTAAGCAATGTGTCATACCAGTTTATACATATTGATATCTTACACAATGATATTGATTTGTCTATACTAGATCAAGATGCCGGCACTTTTGTTAATTTAACAAATATATTTGCTTATGAAGGAACAGCATTTTTCTGTAGTTTGGAATATAGGCGCAGAAGGGAAGCTCAATTGTTAAACAAACTACAGGAATTTAACAACATTGTGGTATATCAGTCTGTAAAAGCCGCAGACGGATTTACAAGTATGCCTACTTGGCATATCTATGATTAAGGCTTGCCAATAACCATGTAACGATTGTATAACGGCAATTCTAACTCTCCTTTCCACCAGCATCGCATTCTAGAAAAGTTTTTAAATTCCTCCAAACTTTCCATTGGAGAAACATGTTCTGGAATTTTATAGTTATTACTCTGCACCACTAATATGGCATGTAGAGGATGCCCCATACGCCAGTCAATATACTGTTGTTCTGTTAAATGTTCTGCGCTTGTATTAATAATTACATCAACATCTTCCCAGTCGCATTCATAGCCAACCATGTCGGCTGTTACTGCTTCAAAACGGCCTTCTATCTCTTCTTTCTTATTCATCATAGAGGCTATTGGTTGGCAACTAGGGTCTATATCTATGCTGGTAATTTTTCCTATTCTATCCCCACCATACTGAAATAACATACTGGCCAATACACCAACCCACCCTCCATGGATGTGAATGTTTATTTTGTTTTTTCTAAAAGGTGATGGTTTTCCTAACAAAGCAGGTTGCCACTCGTGCTGTGTTTTAAAGAATTTCTCAATCAGCCACTCTTTGCTTTTCAGCTGGCCTTCCCAGAAGGCATCCATAGTCCGCATGGGATCTGGACTTTGTCGGATGGCCTGCATCCAATAGTGTAAATGTTCTGTATCTATTTGCATTTTGGTACCTTACTATCTGCTGAACTAACGCATCTTGGCGTTATACATTTTTTGGGAGAATCAAATAGTTTAAAACTGTCTACAGTTCCTATTGGCAAATCTCCACAGCTATAACCTCTTTTAACTTCATTACCTCTTATTATAACACTTTGATATCCGCTATTACAAGACCACCCTGTAAAACTATTGAATCCTAGTGCATTAAATCGTTCTGCTTGATCGATATAATAATCTTGTTCACCGTCAGTGAGCCTAATTTGATAGCCTTCCTGCTGTTCAAAATCATTTTGCATTATATCGATCATCTCAGGAGTGTAGCCTTCTACAACGGCAGTGGCGGTATCGTTGCTCTGCGGTTTAAGCGTTACATTAATTCCTCTGGCACGCAAACGTTCACATCGTTCTAGTGTTTCGTAGAACTTTTCTGGAACCATAACTTGATTAACTGTGACGTGAACAAGCTCATACATTAACTGTAAACACTTGTCTCCAAACTCTTGTTCTTTGGCAAACTCTGCATGGAAGCTGGCTGTGATGCTTCTACGTTGTAATAAAGCAGTATTAGCACACCAAGTATTCCACCATTTTGAGCCAGGTGACAAATTGGTTGTCATATGTATACTTTGATAACTGCTTTCAGTTTCGTCTAAGTGCTTAATCAGTTCTGGCAACTGTTTGTATGCAGTAGGTTCTCCTCCGCTAAAGCTCCAATGAAATTGATTAAATCCGTTAGCTCGAGCTTGCCTCTTTATTTCAGTTGTGATATTTTTGTAGGTATCCAGTGGCAGGTAATCTAACTTATCACTGCGAGCATAGGGCCAGCAATAACTACACTTATAGTTACAAAATCTACCTAAGATCCAGCTAACATTGAACAATGGTCTATCTAACATTGTCTGCTGTCCAAACTTTGTTATGCTATCAAGTGGTATTAGATTAAATTTCTTCAGGATCATGCCTATATAAATATTATGTTAGTACATTATTTAATTATATAATGTGTGGGGGGTAAAATAATGAAGTGTATTGGAAATTATAAAGATTGGTTAGATGATTCCTGGATTTCCGAAATTCTAAAATCGGATGGCCAAAAATCTCCAAAAGATTTATTAAAAAACAATTCAATGCATTCCGAAGATATCCGGGTTGAAAAAGCAGGATATGATTTAAATGCATTTTACTACTCTCTGTTTGAAAAAAGAGATGTATCTTTTAAATTGACAATACCCGGATTACCCTCCGGTGAGATAAGATGGTGGATAGTTAAAATGATGCCAGGACAATTTATGCCAGTGCATATTGATCCTAAGATTGGAATTATAGACAATATTGAAAGATTTTGGATGCCGTGGACTGATTGGGATAACGGACATATTTTTTCCTACAAGGATTCTATAATTTGCAATTATAAAGCAGGAGATTTGTACACGTTTGATGATCCTGAAGCATTACACGGTGCCGCTAACATTGGGTTAGTGCCAAGAATAACTCTTAATATAGGAGTGATAAGGAATAATATATGAATTTTATTGGAAACTATAAAGATTGGCTAGACAACGACTGGGTCAATTATGTGCTAACTCATGACGGAAAAGAAATGCCTAGATGGGAATTTGAGCAGAACGGTATTCTCGATGCTATTGCTAGGGGAGAACGTGCTGAATTTTGCGAGTATCAAAAAAAATACGAAGAAGTTGGATACACGCATAATTCCTTACTATACTATATATTTGAAAACGATGATATGCCTTTTGACATCCCGTTACCCCCCTTTATTCAACTTAAAGAAGGGCAGGGATACTATTGGAATTTGTTCAAATACAGACCAGGACACTTATTACCGATACATAGTGACCGTGCAACCAAATTTGAAAAAAATTGCAAAAGATATTGGATGCCTTGGCTCGACTGGACAGAGGGTCATATATACATTTACAAGGACAGTATGTTAACAAATTATAAAGCAGGTGATGTCTATCAGTTCCCAGATCCTTTTGGAATTCATGGTGCAGCCAATATTTCTTTAACTCCTCGTATAACATTCCAAATTACTACATTTGACATAGACCATGCATAATTTTAAAAGACTTTTGGTATTTGGATGCAGTTACTCGTCCGGTGAGGAAATACTCTATCACGAATTAGGCAAAGACCTAGAAATTTTAAGGAAAAATACTACACACGATCCTCGAATTTGGTTAGATAAGATTGACAGTTCTGGGAAGGGAAAACAACTTGAGGAAATAAAGAAACGTCAATTAGAGCATGCTTGGCCTGCAAAATTAGCAAAATTATTAGATATCGAATGTTTAAATTTTTCTAAAGGTGGAAACTCACTTCAAAACATGCTATGGGAATTTTTAAATTTTGAACACACTTATGGAATTAACGAAGATGATATAATTTTGTTTAGTAGAACCAAAGCAGAGAGAAATGTTTATTTTGGTGAAGGATACCCTATGGCTTTTCAGATAGCCTCTGCCAGCGGTCCTGAAATGGGTAGAATATTAGGGGTAACCAAATCAGGAAATGTAACAACGGTAATAACCCCTGAAGCAGATAATGCTATAATTGGTTGGTTTAATGACGATAGGATCACGTGGGATTATATAAATTTTTTACAAAGTTTTGCGTTGTTACGAAGGACTCATTTTATGTTCCTAGTGCCTTCTATGAAATTATCTACTGTAAATCTTCAAAGTTATAATAAAGATCTTTTTAATTCATTGATTCTAGAGCATACAGATATGCTAATAGGAACAAGAGATATTGATTCCTTTACAGAAGGTCCTTATGATAAACTATTATGGGGTCACCCAAAGGAGATAGTACAAGAACGCTTTGCACAGCACCTTTACTCAACATTTATATAATGCATAACTTTAAATTTGTATTTGAATTTACTGTCACAAAACTAGAACAGAGTCTATCTCTATACGAAGGTGATGTTAACGAATTGTTTTTAGTTTTTCAAGATATACTTCCTAAGTACAGAATAACAGCAGAACCGCGTGTAGCAGGATTTATAGATCAATTTGAATTGAAATCAAAAGGTTTTAAAGATTTAGAAAAGTTAAGTCCAATCAATGATGTATATAAAAGGCAATTTTCAACATACCTAAAATTACCCTTAGAAGAGGCCAATAAATATAGTAAAACATTGGCAGGCGCTATTGATTCAGCAGGATGGTTTTGGAATATAAATTATCTCAATATTGTTGCTGACAATTTAGATTTTAACAATTTAACCAATCGAATTAATCCCGAGTCTGTAGCAAGTTTGCGGGCCGCTAATTCCAACAGGATAATCGAAATATTAAAAGGAAAAGAACAATGAGTTTAAAATATTTAGGAAATTATGCAGACTGGATTAAACCTGAATGGTTGAGAGAAGTGCTTGATACCCCAGGCCCCCAAATACCTAAAGACTATCGAGTACACGAAGAAATGGTACAAAAAGCCATACTTGGAAATTTTGACGAAGACAACTGGGAAGAAGAACACAAAGATTGGCAACAGATGAGTTACGAATACGAAAATAATGTATTCTTTGTAATGTTTGATGCTCCCGATGTAAGTTTTAATCTATTAGAAGATAGGCCACCGTTTTTAGAGTTCGACGGCCCGTTTGCTTGGTGGATTACTAAACTAGAACCTGGCAAATTTACTCCAATGCACAGAGATAGTTATTCAGTAACTAAACCAACTTATAAGTATTGGATGGCATGGACTGATTGGGAACCAGGACAGGTATTAATGACTGAGGACGACGCTATTATCAAATATAAAGCTGGTGACGTTTATAAATTTGAAGATCCGTTTATTTTACACGGTGCCGCAAATGCAGGCCAGCTGACTAGAGTGGCGTTGCAAATAACAACCTGGCGACCAAATAGAGGTATAGTTTGAACTTCATAGGAAATTATGCAACTTGGATTGAACAAGAATGGATTGACGAAATCTTGTCAAATGATGGGTGGACAGTTCCTAGAGATCTCTCTAAAGACCCGCAGGTGCAATTAAACGAAGATGAGCGAAAATGGTTTTCATCCGGATATAAGATGTCTGACCATTTTTTCTCTGCATTTTACAAAGACGACTGCTCATTTGAAATAACTCCTCCATGGAGTCCGCAGAGTTGGGATTGGTGGATAGTTAAAATGATGCCGGGGCAGTTTATTCCTGTACACGGTGATTTGGCAATGGCAACTAGGAAAAATGCCAAGAGTTATTGGATGCCTTGGCAAGACTGGAAAGACGGACATATATTCATGTACGAAGATCAAACTGTTATAAATTATAAAAAAGGTGATGTGTACGAATATGATGCATCGATAAAACATTGTGCCATAAACATAGGATCAGTTCCTAGAATAGTTTTACAAGTTAGATCCTACGAGTAAACATACCGAAAGAGACCTATGAAAGTTATAGATAATGTATGGCATCTTATAAAGCCGGAATGGCTTGAGTATTTAAATACGTGTCCCGCCCTTCAGTTTCCGAAAGATTTAGATCTTCCAAAAGATATGACAGCAAACACACTCTTAGGAGAAAACTCATGGGAATTAAATCAAGATGAACTCGAATGGTACACCATCGGGGGCTATGATCCGCACGGTACAAATTATGAAGGATTTGATAGTCATAACTGCCCATTTGACATTGCTGAAACTATTAATTTTGGAAGACCTAAAAACGCAGGGTGGTGGATCGTACGACAACACCCTGGCCAGTACATGCCGTGGCATAGAGATTTAACCTGTGCCAATGATGGCTGTTATACATATTGGATTCCTTTAAATGATTGGGAACCTGGTCATATCTTTGTGTACGCAGACAAAACTATATCTCATTACAAAAAAGGAGATGTGTTTCAATTCGACGACTCATACGAATGGCACACTGGATGTAACATCGGATATTCTACTAGAACAGTATTACAAATAAGGACCTATGACTGATGAATTTTATAGGAAATTATAAAAATTGGATACAGCAATCTTGGATTGATGAATTACTTAGGTCTGAAGGTTGTGCTAGATTTAAAGAAGGCCAACAACCCGATAGTCCTTCTATGCGAGAACAATATGATAGGGCAATCAAAGCAGGCTACGATCCTAACAAAGCCTACTTCTATATGTTTGATAAAACTAATGTATCATTTGAAATAGATCCTCCTTGGTTAGAAGGGAAAAAGTATCATTGGTGGATTACTAAGATGTTGCCGGGTAACTGTATGCCTATACATGTTGATCCACATACTATTTACGAACAAGATAGCAACCGCTATTGGATGCCTTTGCAAGACTACACGGGCGGACATTTCTTTGTTTATAAAGACGTTGTGTTTACAGAATATAAACAAGGTGATGTATTTGTATACGAGCACAGTCAAGCTAGTCACGGCGCCGTAAATGTTAGCATTCCTCCGCGATTAGTCCTACAGATAAGTACCTACGCATGAAATTATATATTGGAAAACTCACAGAACATCTCTGTG
>Ga0114967_10003854_pt1 | contig 12229 bp, 12 predicted proteins | sample M_130628_MF_Meta_FD_92639 | JGI IMG/M metagenome (GOLD analysis project Ga0114967, IMG submission 92639) | Freshwater microbial communities from Lake Montjoie, Canada to study carbon cycling - M_130628_MF_MetaG | ecosystem: Environmental > Aquatic > Freshwater > Lake | place: Lake Montjoie... | reverse complement strand
CGCCGGATGCGCGTTTTAACGACCGTCTGCGCCGGCTGGAGAGCCATGATTAGGCGCGCTGCGGGCTTCACTTTGCTCGAGCTTGCCATCGTGCTGATGGTGCTCGGCCTGGTGCTGGCCGGCGGGATCGGTCCGCTGGAAACGCAACTGGAGCAGCGCGACCGGGCGGCCACGCTGGTCTCGCTCGAGCGCGTGCGCGATGCCTTGCTGGGCTATGCCGGCACCTATGGCCGCTTGCCTTGCCCCGATGCGGATGGCGATGGCTTATCGGATCCTGCGTTTGACCCCACCCGCAAAGCGAGCGCGAGCTGTTCCCGCAGCACCGGCTTTTTGCCCGGCGCCGAACTGGGCGTGCTCGCCACCGATGCCTGGGGCAATCGTTTGGTCTATCGCGTGACCGCGCCGCGCTTCACCTGGCCGGACGCGGATGGCCTGTGCAACGGCAATTCAAGCGGCGAGCTCGATCTCTGCGCCCAGGGCGAGATCACGGTGCGTAGTCGGGGCGACAACCCGCAGACCAATGGCCAGAGCGAGGGGAAATTCGACCTCGTGCTGGCAGACAAGGTGCCGGCGCTGGTGGTGTCTGCGGGTCGCAACGGGGCGGGCGCGACCGGCGCTAACGGACTGACGCACGCCGCACCCTCCGGCGAGGACGAGCAAGACAACGCCAACGGCGATGCGCGTTACCTCCTGCGCAACCCGACGCGGGGCGCCGCGAGCTGTAGCGACATCGCCAACGAAGCGACCCCGCTGTGTGAGTTCGACGATCTGGGCGTGTGGCTGTCACCGGTGGTGCTGCAGGAGCGGCTGGTGGCCAGCGGGCGTCTCCCCTGAATCCCTTTCTTAAACCCTGTTCCCAACTCAAAGGAGTGAGTAGTGATGGCAAATGCAAAGCGTCAGCGTGGTTTTACCTTGGTCGAAATCGCCATCGTGCTGGTGATCGTGGGGCTCTTGTTGGGCGGCGTGCTCAAAGGGCAGGAGCTGATTACCAGCGCGAGGGTGCGCAATCTGGCCGATCAGGCGACCAGCATTCAGGCGGCTTATCACGGCTTTATCGACCGCTACCGTCAGGTCCCCGGCGACTGGCCGGCGGCGCTGGCCAATCAGGCCGTGCCCGGTGTGAGTACCGGCGGCAACGGCAACGGTCGCATCGACATCGCTAACGGCAGTGACTGGAGCGAGCCGCTGGCCGCTTGGGAACAACTCGCCCGGAGCGGTTTTCTGCAAGGCAACTACGTTGGGGGCAGTGCGGCGCCGACCGCTGCCCAGAACGACCGGGCGCCGCGCAACGCTTTCAACGGCTTCATGTTCATTACCCGGTCCGACGACTATCTCGATTTGGCGACCCCAGCCGAGCGGCAGCTGCTGGTGCTGGGGCGCGGGATTCCCGTCAACGTGCTGCGCGAACTGGACTTGAAGCTGGATGATGGTTTGCCACAAACCGGCGCCTTGCGTCAGGCGAGCACGAGCGGCGCTGCACTAGGGGAGCTTGCGCAGTCCGCCGCAAACTGTGTGGACACCAGCACCCAGCCAGCCATCTGGAACATTGCGGGGAACGTCCAGGACTGCAACGGCGTGTTGCTCTACTGATCGGCGCCAAGTCCTTGTGGCGGCGATGCTTTGGTTCTGTGCGGCTGGCTAAAGTTTGCGCTGGACGTCGCCGCTACGCGATTTCGGTTAGAAGAGAGCCCGCCATGATCGAACTCCATCCCAAACTTGCTGACTTGTTGCTGGACAGTGTGTCGGAAGGGCTCGCCTTGCTCGACGAGAACGGTCTGATTGCTTGGGCCAATGCGGCATTTTGTGGTCGGATTGGCGCTGCACGCGACACCTGTTGCGGCCGCCCGATCGCCGACCTGGATCCACAGGGCAGGGGCACCGACGGTATGACGGTCAGGGATTTACGCCCGCTTGGGGTGGAGGCCGATTTGCTCCGTCTCCCCATGATGGATTCCCGGCTCGATACCTCGCAGATCGGCATCCTGCCCAAAGCGACTGCCGAACAGCGGATAGACCTCGAGATCTCCCGAAGCAGGCGCTACGGCAATCCCTTGTCCTGCATGCTGGTTTCGGTGCCGGAAGATACGAGCCCCGAAACCTTGCGCGTCCTGGCGCGATTCCTTCGCGAACAGCTGCGTTGGGTAGACATCACCGCCTGGTGGGATGACGTGACCATCCTGGTGCTGCTGCCTGAAACCACCGCGCTGGCCGCCCAGGAGTTGGGGCGAAAACTGGAAGAACACTCAGTGGGCGCGATGCCCGAACTGCCCTTCCAGTGGAGCGCCGGCACCTGGCAGCGGGGTGACGATAGTCTGGGGCTGGTGGTGCGAGCGCGGCGCGGCGAGGCCGCCGTCGACTTGCCCCTCAGGGCGCAGGCGACTCGATAATCTCGAAATCATGGGTAACGACAGCCGTCTTGCCCAACATGATAGAGGCCGAACAATATTTTTCGGCCGACAGTTTTACCGCCCGCTCGACCTGGGCGGGCTTGAGTCCAGTGCCGCTGACCACAAAGCGCACATGAATTTTCGTAAAGACCTTCGGGATCTCATCCGCGCGCTCTGCGCTGAGTTCCACGCGGCAGTCGCTCACCGCCTGACGCGCTTTCTGCAGGATGGTCACCACGTCGAAAGCACTGCATCCGCCCATCCCGACCAACACCATCTCCATCGGGCGCATGCCGATATTGCGACCGCCGGCGTCCGGGGGACCGTCCATCACGACGGCATGTCCGCTTTCGGACTCGCCCACAAAGGACACGCCATCCACCCATTTAATCGTTGCTTTCATGCGTTGACTGCCTTGGCTCGCGAGGCCGTACACTTTAACCGCCTGTGCGCTTCAGCGGGAAATGCTGACGCGCGCTTTGCCACTGAATCGCGACTCATTGCCAAGGAGAAACCGTGATGGCCTTAGCACCGAAACCGCAGCCGCTTGCCAGCCTCTCTCTTCAGAATTTTCTCGGTCACTGCCAGCGCAGGCAGTTTGCCGCCAAAAGCGTGATCATCCGGCAGGGCGACCCCTCGAAAGAACTCTATTTTGTAGTGAAAGGCTCGGTCACCGTATTGCTGGAAGAGGAAGACGGCCGCGATTTGGTGCTGGCTTACCTCAACCCGGGTGATTTCTTTGGCGAGATCGGGCTGTTCAACGAATCCCTCAGTCGCAGTGCCATGGTGCGGGCCAAAACGGCCTGCGAAATCGCCTATATCAGCTACGACAAGGTTAAAAGTCTGCCCAGCGTGTTCCCGGATTTGCTCTTCGCGATCGCGAGCCAACTCGCCAGCCGCCTGCGCCGCATGAACAGTAAGGTGGGCAATCTGGCGTTCATGGATGTGTCGGGCCGGGTCGCGAGAAGTTTGCTTGATTTATGCAGAGAGCCCGATGCGATGACCCACCCGGATGGCATGCAAATCAAGGTGACACGTCAGGAACTGGGCCGCATCGTCGGGTGTTCACGGGAGATGGTGGGACGAGTGCTGAAGACACTGGAAGAACAGCACCTGATTGCCGTGAGTGGTAAATCGATCGTGGTCTACAACGTTTACCCGGAGCAGGGCTGACTTTGTTCCTTGACAGTCCGGGAGGCACCCCGGACAATCCCGCGCCTCAAATTCACAGGCAGGTGAACCCGCTTCCGGCAATTCGGAAGCACCGTCTGGATGCACATTCCGACGACACCAATCACTACCTGAGTCGGCCAGTTCACCTCTACCCCGCAGAGGCCTGACGACGCTACTTTCGACAGGATGGCTACCTAGCTCAGCTGGTTAGAGCGCGGCACTCATAATGCTGAGGTCGGTGGTTCGAGTCCACCCGTAGCCACCATTTACGCTTCTCGAAGATTCTCATGGCGACCCGAGAATCGGGCGACGCTCCCTGTTCCCGCTCAAGCTGACATCGACGCAGGCGGATCAGCCGATTGAATCCGGCTGAGCGAGTAAACAATCGCCCGTCCCTCGCATTTCAAGATCGGCAACCCACATCGGCAAAGGCCGGCCCGGAAAGCACTGGAAATTCTTTTGTAGGCAGGCATTTGGCGCTTCCCTACTAGCGGCAAATGGCACCCGCCGACCCCCAACCCGAAGTTCCAAGCCGAATCGAACCCTGCTTGGTTGAGCAACCCTAGGCTGATTTGCTGAACCTGCTGACGGAATTGGCCGCCACGGCTCGCCTGCTGGGTGCCCGCTTGCGCCCGCGAACCGATGCTCCAGATAACCGGAGCCGGCCGCAACTTTGTCATGACACCGGGGGAGTTCCGTACCCACCCCGAGCACGAAGTATCGGTTGGCCGCCACGTGCCGGCGCGCGGCGGTCGCGTCCTTCATGGGCTAGGGGGCGAGATTGCACGCGGTGAGGCGACCGTCATCACAGGGCTGGGCGAACGAACGGCTCGTGCGCTTCCGGGTGGGCTGTTGAAGGACGGCATCATCAGTTCGGTGAGCGAGAAGAGCGCCGTGTACCTGAGCTTCCCGGTGGAGCAGCGCGACCTCCTTTCCCTCGCTTGTTCGCGGGCGCTTGATTCCGAGGTCGCCCTAAAGCATCTGAGCAAGCCGGACGGACGCCTATGTCATCGCAGGTCTGTCGAGGGCGCGCCGGTGGCAGCGCGCATCCTCCAGCCAGTCACCCAATTTTTGCAGCACCCGCGGTCTGCATCATCGGCGCGACGTCCGGCGGGGGGGAAGCCGGCGGAAATCGGGGCGGTAAGGCGGTTTAACGTCAACGCGGCCGACACGCAGGCGCTATCATCCAGCGTCGTCACGCCCCGTCCCAGACGCCGCAACCGCCAACCCATCAAGGACTCCTCATGACCCTCTCCATGTACAGCGCTTCCATTCCGGTTTTCCAGCAAATGCTCAATGCTCTGAAAGCGGTATTGACCAAGGCCGAGGCCCACGCCGCCGACAAGCATTTCGAACCCCAGGCGTTGCTGCAGGCACGCCTGTTTCCCGACATGTTCCCGCTGCTGCGTCAGGTGCAGATCGCGGCCGATTTTGCCAAGAGCGTGCCGGCCCGGCTGGCAGGCGTCGAAGTGCCCGCCTATGAGGATAGCGAGCAATCCTTCGCCGACCTGCAAGCCCGCATCGACAAGACCCTGAGCTTTCTTGCCGGCCTCCGCCCCGCGCAGATCGACGGCAGTGAAGCGCTGGAAGTGCTGCTGCGCCCAGGCACGCCGAAAGAGAAAACGCTGTCCGGCCAGACCTACCTCGTCGGCTATGGCCTGCCGCAATTCTTTTTCCACGTGACCACCGCCTACGACATCCTGCGGCACAACGGCGTGGAAATCGGCAAGCGAGATTTCATGGGCGTGTATTGATTCGCGATGCCGGCAGACGCCCGGAAAAATGCGGTCGCGGTGGTTTAAGCGCCTCGCGCGCCGCAATCACGAGCCGTGTGGCGCGCATGGCGTCGCCCTTGCAGATTCAGGCGTCCGGTGCGAGGGGCGTTGCCGGCGTCGATGCTAAGCCGCTGCAGATCATGGCGGCCCGACGCCTTGGCGGCACTGTGGCTGCCGGGTTGAAGTGCGATGTGCATTGAAAGCGCTGCGCCGGATTGAGATCGTGCGCGGGCTGGCGGATTCGATTCTGAATCTGGTATCTAGACGCAGCTGGCCTTGCCCTGCGTGCCCAGAGACTGAAGGGCGGCGGGCCTGATTCCTGCCAATGCGGCTTCACTGGAATGGCGATGAGAGAGCGGCGGTTTTCGCGACCGCCGTGAGCTTAAGTCCGGCGACCTCCACACGACTCAAGGCATTGCATGCGTTCGATGATGGACAAAAATCGCCCTTCGGCGGCGTGGCTCGATAGTCTGCGCCAGCGCTTTCCCTGCGAGCCGGGCGTCGATGATTTTCTCACCCGAAAACTCATGGCACGGGCCGGCGCCCCCTATTCCCCGGTGAGCCTGGGCACGCTGGCAGCAGCGGTGGAATCCTTGCTGGGCGCGCAGCTGTCGACGGCCTTTGCGGTGCGCGCGCCCCGCTGGTTGACCGGCGGTGCCTCGAAGCTCCAGATGGCCTTCGAACTCGACTGGCAGCCTGAGGCCGGGGCGCAGGTCACCAGTCCCATGGTGCTGCGCATGCAGCCGGCAGAATCGATCGTTGAAAGCAGCCGGCTGCGGGAGTTTCAGCTGATCCGCGCGCTCACCGGTCGGGTCCCGCTGCCGCCCGTCTACTGGGTGGATGCCGATGCGACGCACCTGCCGTACCCCGCGCTGATCTACGGGCTGGTGCCCGGCGTGACCAAGCCCACGCGCAGCCAGGGGGGTGAAGTCTCGGGGATGGGCACTCATTACGGACCCGCGCTCCGTGGCTTGCTGGCGCCGCAGTTCGTGCGCCATCTGGCAAGCATCCACACCCATGACTGGCAGGGTCAGGACCTGAGCGCCTTCGAGGTTCCCCCTACGGGTCACCACGCCGTGCTGCGACAGCTCAACTGGTGGAGCCGCGTGTGGGAAGAGGATGCGCCCGGCGAACTGCCGATCCTCACGCTGGTCGCACAGTGGTTGCGGGCCAATATGCCGCCCGTAGACCGGGTCTCGCTGCTGCATGGTGACTATCGCTGCGGGAATTTCCTGTTCGATGAAGCGCAGGGCGAAATTACCGCCTGGCTGGATTGGGAACTCGGCCACTTCGGGGATCGACACGAAGATCTCGCGTGGTGCACCACCCGCGTCTGGGGCCATGCGGAAGCTGGCACCGGCCGCGAACTGGTCTGCGGTCTGCTGTACGAAGAAGATTTTCTGGCGCGTTACGAGGCCGCCTCGGGGCTAGTGGTGAATCCCGCAACCCTGCACTACTACAAGGTGCTGAATACCTGGAAAACGGCGGTCATGTCGCTGTCCACCTCCTACCGCATCGCGCACAACGGCAAGACCCATCAAGACGTGCTGGTGGCCTGGTGTCTCGGCGTGGGCGCCAAATTTACCGAGCAACTCGCTGAAACCCTGGCGGAGGTGATCTGATGGACCTGCGCGCGCCCTTGCAGCTTAAAAGCATGATCAAGTCGATGAGCGATGTGGTGTTGCCCGCGATCGATCCCGGCAACCGCATGGCGCAGGAACAGGCGCAGCTCATTCTCGGCATGATGCACCTGATGGCGCTGCGGCTGCCGCTGCAGTTTCACTACGATCTGGATGAATTGAAGCGTTACCTTGGGCTCGCGCAAGAGTTGCTAAGGCAGCGCGCAGGCGGCGCGCAAAGCGACGCCTGCCAGCGTGCGCTGGGCCTGAGCAGTGCCCAGGCCGCAGACGTGCTCGCGCGCGCGCAAGCCGCGCCACAAGATCTGGAATCGGCGGTCATGGACCTCCGCGCCGATATTTCCGCGCTGGTCGAAGCCCTGTGGCAGGACGGCGCGCCGGAAGCCCGCGCACCCGCCGCGCGTGCGGTGCTGGCCGCCGCCACCGCGCAGATCGAGCGCGAACGCGCCTGGTTTGCGCCGCAGGGCTGGGACGCTGACACCAGCACCTGGCGGTCCATTGAAAGCCTCATTGATTATCCCGCGAACCCTTCGGAGCCCACGCCATGATTTATCCCGATCAAGCCGATTTCCAGATGCCCGCCGATGCACACTGGCGCTGGACCGAAACCAACTTCTGGCCGTTCTGTATTCCCGAGGCGCGGATCAGCGGCAGCCTGTATCTCTTCTCCAAGCCCAAGCTCGGCGTGTGCATGAGCGATATCACGATTCAGGATCGGATCACCTCGGCCTGGGAGGACCAGATTTACGTCGACAACCAGCAGCATCTGCCCTGTCCGGCGTCGCTCTTGCACTACGAGCTGCCGAACGGCCTCACGGTGCGCGCGGTCGAGCCGCTCAAGCGCTACCTCATCGACTACGTGGGCATCGACGACACCGAGATCCATCTCGAATTCAAATCGCTGATGGACCCTTGGGACGTCAACGATCCGGAGACCGATCCACTGGCCCACAAGCGCATCGGCGCGGGCTGGGATAAAGCGTTTTCCGGGCACTACGAACTCACGGGGAGAATTACCGGCGAAGCGCGTATTCGCGGCAAGACCTACGCGGTGGACTGCATCGACACCGCCGACCGCAGCTGGGGCCTGCGCGACGACCGCAGCGTGACCAATATCACCTGGCTGCACGGCAGCTTTGGCGAGCAGCTCACACTGCACGCGATGGCGCTGATCGACCCGGCCAAACAAGAACAGTTCGGCGGTCTCATCAGTGGTTATGTGCTGGAAGATGGCCGGGCCTACGGGCTGGTTGAACTGACCGGGCGCTCCGAGCGCCGTGGCATGTACGCCATGAGCACCTTGCTGGAAGCGACCGACGTCCGCGGCAAGCGCTATCAAATTAGCGGCTCGACCATGAACTGTGGACCGCTGGGGCCATGGCCGGCGGTGCTGTATGTGCAGCACTTCATGCGCTGGAACTGTAACGGTCAGATTGGCTATGGCGTGCAGACCGATGGCATCACGCGGGCCTATGCCACCCGCCACCGCGACGCCTTGCAGAGCGGTACCGGACAAGCCTGAGCCCGGCGGGAAGCAGGTCATCCACTCAGGGGGACCGTTGCGGGAGTCGCTGGCGGGACAGATTTTTTCCCGCGCGCAGCGGAACCTGCGCGGTGCCCACTCCGCACCTTACTCGCCCGCCAGCCACGCCCCCAATATCGCCCGCAGCGCGCTCACAAAGGCCAGCGGCTGGTCCAGCGTGAGGTGATGATGGGCCGCCGGGATCTCGACTACCGGGGACTGTGGCCCCATCAATTCCGCCATGTACTGGGCGGTGTCGCGGCTCAGTAGCGCGCTGTGTTCACCGTAAATCAGCGCGCGGCGACAGGCGGCGTGCTGCAGATATTCATGAAACGGCTCGTCCCAGCGGCGGCCGTTCATGGTGTCGATATCGAATTTCCAGGTCCATCCGAACTCGGTTTCGCGCAGCGAATGGCGGGCGATGAACTCCACCAGGTATGCGTTATCGCAGGGCTGCGTGGGCATCAGCCGAAAACGGTCGACACCCGTTTCGACGTCCGGGTAGTAGCGCGCCACGCTGGCCGGCCGCGACGGGGTGGGACGATTGCCGTCTGGGTCGGGTCGGTTGACGGGGGTGTCGGCGATCACAATCCCGCCGGCTTCCGCGCCGAACAGCGCGCCGTAACGCATGGTCATGTAGCCGCCAAAAGAATGGCCCACGACGAACGGCTTCTCACCGAGTTCGGCATCCGCGCAGACCGCGCGGATTTCCTCCGCGCGTAGCGTCGCGTTGTATTCGGGCCGGTTGCCGCTGTCGCCCATCCCGGAAATATCCAGCGCGGCCACTTTGAACTCGCGGGTGAAAAACGGCGCCAGAAAGCGCCACCAGTTGGCGTGCGCGCCGCCGCCGTGCACGAAGATCAGCCCGCGCTGAGAGGCGTGACCGGCGGGCGTGGCCCAGCGCAGGTAGTGAATAGGGCAACCTGTCACGTCGATGAAGTGCGAGGCAAACGGTTGCGCCAGCGCCCACTCAAACCAGCCGGGTGCGGGATTTTTCACGCGCAGCATGGCGCTGTTCCAGTCGGGCGCTTGGGGCGCGGGAGGGGCGTCGTTAGCGGTGCTCATGGTGTCTCGGGCCTGAATCAGATTCGCCTTGGGGCGACGGTGTGAACGGAAGTGCGCCTGTGCGGGCACCTGCGAAGCTGCGATTGTCCTAGATGGCTCTCGCTGAAGCGACAGCGGCAAGCTACATTCCGACTTGCGTGACGGGTCGCCCTCGTGGAGATTCTGAAACCCCATGCCTGACATCGCCGACCCCCTTTATCCACCTGCTTTCCCCCTCGGCGCGCGTGCGCCACAGGAGTTCGCGCCATGAGTTGCCCGTTTCCCTTGGGACTGGTGTTGTCGACGGTGACCGCCGGCGCGCCGCAGGCGTTTGTGGCTTTGGGGCAGCTCGCCGAGGCGCACGGCTTCGAGGCGGTGTTTGTGAATGAGGGGCGGGGCGACGCGCTGGCCTGCGCGCAGGCGATTGCGAGCGCCACAACGAGGATCCTCGTCGGCACTAACATCGCGAACGTCTACTTCCGTCATCCCTTTCTGGCCGCCGCCAGCGTGCGCACCATTGCCGAGCTGAGCGATGGGCGAATGCGGGTGGGGTTTGGGGTGAGTCACCGGCGTTTGCTGGGCTCGCTCGGGATCGACATGGGCGACGCGCGCGAAACCTTGCGCCGCTACGTGGCAACGGTGCAGGACGGACTCGCCGGGCGCGCTGGCGAGGGCTTCCTGCAGCAGCCCGCCGTGGCGGTGCCCGCGCCGGTCTACGTGGCGGCGAATACGCTGGAGACCGCTGCGGTCGCGGGTGAAGTGGGCGACGGCCTGATGCCTTTCCTCACCCCGCGCAGCGCGTTGCCGGGCTTGGTGGCCGCCGCTCGCGAGGCCGCCGGCCGCGCCGGTCGCACGCTCAACGCTTGCGCCTGCGTGCTCAGCATTCCCACGTTTGTGAGCGACGACCGCGCCGCCGCGCGCGCGGCCGCCCGCTATAACCTGGCTTTCTTTGCTGTGCTCCCCAACTACCGCCGTCAGTGGCGGCGCGCCGGCTTTGGCCTCGCGATGGACGCCATCCGTGCGCTCGGTGAGGGCGCCAGCCGGCGCGAGCTCGCCGCGCTCATCCCGGAGGAGTTGGTTGAGGAAGTCTGCGTGTTCGGCACCGCCGACGATTGCCGCGCGCAGCTCGCCGCCTTCCACGCCGCTGGCGCGGATCTGCCGGTGATTGCGGTGAGTCCGGTGAACGATGATCGGCTGGTCGCAACGCGCAAGGCGATTGTGGCGCTGGGTTGAGGCGCCTGAGTTATCAGGATTTAAGCGAGCGATAGCGCTCCAGCGCCGTCTCCCTCACCACCAGCGGTTTCTTGCAGCCCAGGCTTTCCAGGAACGCGCGCTCGGTGGCTTCGTCCTGCGTTTCCTTCCACCAGGCCTTGATGGTGTCGAACTTGCCTTCGTTCCACGCGTAGCCGTTGGCCTTGGCGGCGTCCTTGCACTCGAACGGCAGATTCACGGCGTGCACGCGCCAACTCGGTTGGCGGGCGCGCTCAAGCAAGAGGGACAGCAGCGTGCGGGTGTCGTGGGGCGCGGGCTGCGCGAGCAGTGCCAGCAGCATGTCGACGTCGGCGCGGGCGCGATGCCCCTCGTGGAAGAGGCCAAACCGGTAGCCCAGATAATCGAGTTTGCTGCTGGCAATCTGCCAGTCCTTCCACGGGATCTCTTCCAGCGAGCAGCCAAAGTTCACGCTGGCAAACAGGGCAAATCGTGCTTCAAGGAAGGCGCGATCGAAGCGCGCGTTGTGGCAAATGGCGAGCGTCACGCCAGTCATGGTCGCCTCTAGCGCGGCTTCGTCAAAGCTCGCGCCTTGCACCATCTCGTCTGTGATGCCGGTGAGGGCGGTGATCACCGGTGAGAGCGGCACCCCCGGATCTTCCAGCCCCTCGTAGCGGGCCACGATGCGGAACGGCCGGCCGCTGTGGCGGCCGTACTCACACACGGCAATCGCCAAATCGATGATGCGGTCGCCGCTGGCGACATCCAGCCCCGTTGTTTCCGTATCGATGATCGCCAGCCGGCCGCAGGGTTCGCCGCCGTCGTTCTCGGCAAAAACGTGATCTTCATTCAGGCGCACGCGCGTCAGCACCCGGTAATCCGGGTGTTCGCGCAGCACGGCAGCGGCTTGGTCAAAACGATTCATGCCCGCATTGTGCCGAGAATGTCGGGGCTGGCGGTAGCCTTGTAAGCAACGGCCATGCTTGTTCGCGTCGACGGCCTCGACCTGCTGATCATCGCGTTATCCAAGCCTCCAGAAACGACAAGCCCCGCGCAGGGCGGGGCTTGGTAGCCATCACCGCAGGCCTCAGGCAGCGCGTCGGCGCAGCAGACCCAGCCCTCCCAGCGCCGAACCCAGCAACCACACGGCGGCCGGCAGCGGCACAGGCAGTACGTCTACGCGGAGGTTGTCCATTGCCCACGATTCGTCGTTGAGATCCTGCAAACCGACTCCTTCCATCTGAAAGCTAATCGTGACCGATGATCCGGTGTGCGCGCTGTTGCTGAAGACAGGGTCGGCCGCCATGTTGTACGCGCTATCGGTGTAGAAGCTACCGGGCCCGCTGAACCCTAAATCAATCTTGCGGGCCAGCTGCACGCCCGCAGGCGGCGCGTAACTTTGGATCTGGGAATCGACGGCATTAGCGAACGATTGCCGGAAAATCGTGGTGCCGTCCACCTCGACTTTGAAGAAGTCCCCGG
>Ga0114967_10003853_pt1 | contig 12231 bp, 6 predicted proteins | sample M_130628_MF_Meta_FD_92639 | JGI IMG/M metagenome (GOLD analysis project Ga0114967, IMG submission 92639) | Freshwater microbial communities from Lake Montjoie, Canada to study carbon cycling - M_130628_MF_MetaG | ecosystem: Environmental > Aquatic > Freshwater > Lake | place: Lake Montjoie... | reverse complement strand
TAGCTGTTCTAAATAATTCTGTTAGGTTTTGTTTAGCTTGTTGATACTGCTCAATTTGTGTAAGTGTAGATTTATCACCAACCATTAATGATTGACGATAATCTGTTAAACTAGTAATTTGACCATTAATAGTTTTAGTAACATCACTTAATCTAGTTTGTAGTGCTTTAGCTGCGGTTTGTACATCTTGCTGTGCCCAAATTTGCCGTTGCAATGCGCGATTACTAGCATCTAGCTTTTGAATGTCTAATTCACGTAGCTGTGTATTAGACAGTAATAATTCATCTAGTTTACGTTGTAGTCCTTCACGCTCATCGCTGACCTTTTTAGCAGCAGCTTCAGCAGCATCAGCTACTTTATCAAAACCATCTGCAATATCAAGTAGTGCTACATAAGTTTGTTCTGCACTTTTACCAGCACGCCCAGCAGCAGGGTCAAATAAGTCAAAGTTTTGAATTAAATCTTTAAGTTGATCACGACTAATATCTGCGCTATAGCCTAGGTCAGTTAAACCTTTACGATACGCTTGAGCAATAGGTGCTAGACGTTGTTCTTCAGTTAAGAAGTTTGATCTAAAACCTTCTACTTTGTCTAAAAATTTATCTAAACCACCGGCAGCTTTTACTAGTGCTTCAGTTATATCATTAGTTAGTTTACTGTAGGTACTGGTAACAGTTTGAGTGCTATATGTCCATCCAAAAAATGATTTAGTAAAAGTTTCTGTAAGTTGACCAGCAACACTAGTACCAATATTTTTAATGGCTTGATTAACTTTGGTATTGGTATCTACTACACGAACCACAGTTTCCAACATACCTTCGCCAAACTTAGCAAATTTTTCAAACTCACTAAATAGTACTAGGGCAGTATCGTCTAGTACTGAACCTACTACGGCTTCTAGTTGTTTAATAAAGTCTTCACCAGTTAAACCACGTAATGAAACTAATTCGTCTATTTTGGCATTACTCATAGCCATTTCAATTTCTTGTGGAAGTTTGCCGGCCTGTTCACCAACACTAGATATTAAGTCAGCAGCATAACCAAAAGCAGCGCGTAAAGATGCTTCAGCTTTAGGGTCTGTAATACCTAAATCTCTAAAGTTTGTTGACTGACTAGTTTTAGTACTACCGCCTAGACCTAAAAATCCACTATTTTTAGTAGTCGTACTTACTACTTCAAAAGTATTAATCAAACCACCACCAGTTCTAGCAAGCTCTAAAAAAGTACCTTTTAATTGTAATCCGCTGTCCACTATGCTACGAGTTGTTGAACTGCTAAATAATCCACCAATTCCTAAAAAACCACCATTAGTATTAGTACCTTCTTGAGTACCAAACATACTACCAGCACGTAATCCTTTAACACCAAAAAGTGCTTGAGCAGATTCTGTTAATGCATCTTTTAAATCTTTTAGGGCATTAAGCATTTTATTATCGTAGTTTAAACCATCTACGCTATTAGCAGCAATTAGATCAAGTGATTTTGAAATTGATTCGCTTTTTGCATTTTCGTCACCAAAAACACCACGACGAACTTGTATTTTTTCACCAGTTTGAGCATTATAGCCCATTGCAGTGCCTTGGGTTTCTTGACGCTGAGCTGCAGTAACACCGCCAAAACCAGTTGGTTTTTTACTAAATGCACTACCTAGTAGTGAAGCTACTATAGCAGCCATAGCCGCACCAGCAAGAAAATTAAATGGAGTTGGTAAATCTTTCATTGCATTAACAATTGATTCAGTACCTTTAGCACCAGCACGAGTAGCACTAGCACTAACACTTACTGCAGTAAGACCAAGTTCTCCAGCAACTTCTGCGGCTAAAGTGGCTAATTTAACTACCATCATTGCTTTTTCAAAAGCAGCAAACACTTTATAAGCAGCTGTTTTTTCCTTAAACATCATTTTAGCAGCACCAGCACTTTTCATTGCAGTGTCTATATCTAGTTTTGTTTGTTCTTTGGCATATTTTTTATGAATTTGTTGAGACTTAGCTGCAAACTCTTCCTCATTGTTAGAGCTCATTTCAGCTATAGCAACTTCTGCGTGGCGTTGTTTGTTTAGTTTTTCTTGTTCATGACTATTAGTCAAGATAGCGCTACCTATATCACCAATAGCTTTAGCAATCTGTGGAGTGTTGCCTTTCATATTAGCAAATAAACTACTAAATAATTCAGTTGCTTTATTAGCTTTTTGCATTTCCTCTGTTTGCTTAGCTTGTAGTATATTCTGTTCACCTTGCAGTTGTATTAAGTATTCGCGTATACTTTGTTCACGAGTAAGTGCAACTAATTTTGCGTCTGCTGCTAATTTTTCTTCTTCCTGTCTTTGCTTTAAACGTTCTAAATCAGCTTCACTTTGCATCTGACCAGTGGTTTTAGCTACACTATCAGGACCGCCTAAAGTAGTTTGTGTACCCATAAAAAGTACACTACTAGTAGGAGGTGCTGAGGCTGCTGCTGCTTTGTTAGCAATATCTAGTCGTTTTTCAGCTTCAGCAATATCTTTTAAGGTAGTTGCTGCTCTATCTGCTGATTCTTTACTTAATCTATTTCTTTCTGCTGCTCCATCCATTTGAGCTTTTTGCAAATCAACAGTAGCTTTTTGACTTTGATATTCTTTGTCAAGTATAAAACCTAGATTCTTTCTGCCTTCTAACAGCATACTCTGAATATTCAATCGAGATTGTTCCGTAGCTATAGCTCTGTCTAATCGTGCAAATTCTAGATCACGTAAATCTTGTTGAACTTTGTATAGCCTGTTTTGTTCTTCAATAAAAGCCTGAAGTTCAGCCGCATATTGTACGCGCAACTTATCTTGCTTAGCTATTTTTTCAATAGTAGTAAGAGTATTGTTTAATCTAATATCAACTTCTTGAGACTCTTGTGTAAGTTTTTCTACAGTTAATTCTAACTCTTGTGTTGCTCGTGAAGGTCCTGCTACTACTGTTGGCGGAAGTGTTCTTGTAAAATCTATACCTTGTGCAGCTTCCCATTCTTTTGTTCGTTGAGCTAACTCTTTAGCTGCTTGTTTTGCATCATCCTCTTTGGCTAAACGTAGGCGATTTTGAGCATCTTCTAATTCTTTGGTAAACTTAGCGCGCTGTCTATCTGCATCAGCTCTAGCTGCATCAGCTTTAGAAGTTGTGTCTAAATCTATTTTTCTAATGTCTTGAATACCCTTTTCTAAGATATATTCTCTTTCAGTAATAAGTAAACTTGCTTTTTTAAGCTCAAGTGCACTAGTATCAACATCTAATTTAGATTGAGCAAGATCGCTTGTTAACTTAAGTTTATTATACTCCATGTCTATTTCAATATTTTTAATTCTAGCAGTTCTGGCAGTGTTTGCTTCAAATTTTGCAAGCTCTGCTGCTTGAATAACAATATTTTTTCTAACTGTATTTTCTTGTTGAAGCTGAGATGTTGTTTGGCTTAATTCTCCACGTAAACGTGTTTGAGCATTAGTTGCACGAGTTATGTTTGCTGCAAACTCTTCATTTGTTTCACCGCTTGCTTCGTACTTTTTAGTATTATCATCAATAATTTTTTGTTGCGCAGCATATTCTTCTGTGTTTTTAGCATTAGCAAGAGCTATTTCATTGTTTAATTGAGCATCAAGCTTTTTAATATCCAATATACTCTTTTGAGCAATAAAACTTGTTTCATCAATTACGCCAAGATTTTGTCTGGCAGTTAATATTTCTTCTTCTAGTGCTAGTTGACGATTTACCATTTGAATACGAAATTCTAGAGCTTTTTGCTCTTCGGCTCTATTTGCCGACTCTATTCTGTATATTCTATCAAGTTTTTGAAGTTCAAGATCTAAACTATCTTGTTTTTGTTTAATATCTTGAGAAGCTACTTGAGAGCTTTGTAAATCTTTTACAAGTTTTAATTCTGTATTTTTCTTAGCTAGTTCTTCAATTTTCAGCTTTTCATCTTGTTTACGTACTTGTTGTTTTCCTAAAATATCAATCTCAGTTTCTAGACCCAGTCTCTGTGCTCTGGCTTCATTTCCTTGAATTTCATCTTGTAGAGTTTGTTTAGTAGCCAGTTGTTCGTCGGTCATAAAACCATTTAAAGCTACTTGACTATCAAGCTGTTTTAATCTTTCTTTAGTAATTTCAGCTTCTTGACGTATTTGATTTGCTTTTTCTACGCCTGCAGCTCTTGCTATATTAATAGCTCCTTGAATAGTTGTAGCTTTAAAATTGGCTCTAGCCTCATTAAGTTGATTACTTGCCTCAGTTAAAGCTTTTACTTCACTTTCAATAGCTAAAGCTGCATCTACACCTGCTCTTGTGTTACCTTCAATAAAAGCTTGTTGTAGTTTTCTTGGATTTTCAGCTTTTAAAATTCGAGTTTTAATATCAGCTTCATCAATTGTTCTTGTTGCTGTATCTCTTTGTGATTTAGTAGAGCTAGGATTATCAAGAACTTTTTGTGCAGTGTCTCTTTCTATAGCTACTCTTAAAAGTTGATTAGATTGTATAAGATTTTTAGTTGCTTCAAGATTGCTTATTCTTACAGCTAATTCTTCTTTAGCTAAATTAGTTTCTAGCTGTGCTGCACGAGGACCAGTAAACAAACTACTATAAGATTTTCCAATTGCTACACTTGCACGTGCTAAGGACGCAGTAGTTTCAGCAGCTAAAACTTTTCCTGCTTGTTCAAATCTTTCTAAGGCTAGGGCTCTTACAATAGGTTCTGCAATTGTTTTAGCACTATCTTGAAGTTTATTGATTTTATCTGTTAAGCCTTTATTTTCGTTAGTTAATCTAGTCCTTTCCTTAAGATCTCCAAAATTTGGATCGGCTAATTTAGTCTCATTAGCTGTAATCTTTTTCTGCGCGGCATCTATGTCTGCAAATACTTGTCTAATTTCTTTTGCAGAATCTTGTAGTAACTTATAAGATTCCATGGATAAAAATCCACCCTTACTAGGATTATTTAATAGTCCTACTAAGGTTTTAATAGTCATTTCTGGACTAAGTAGTTCATCTTGCAGTTTTTTACCGCTTGCTTGTAGTTGTTCAGCAAATTTAGTAAGTGGAGTAGATTGTGATACAGATTGTGATAATTCTTTGTACGCTTTATCAGTTGCAGCAAAAGCATCTTCTACTTCTTTTAGCCTACTAGCAGCTTCTTGCTGTGATTTACTAAGCTCCTCAGTAGCTTTTTTACCTTCTTTAAGTGATTTTTTATATCGTTCTGGCCCACGCATTTCTGCAATTGCAATTATATCAGCAGCATTAGTTGAGCCAAAAATTTCTTTAACTTTTTGTTTATAGGCTTCTTTTGCAGGACCTTCGTCAGCACTTGCAATAATATCTGCAATTGTAACGCCTATTTGTCTAGCACTAGTACTTTTTAAGTCTGCGCCAACAACTGAAAAAGCCCCATCCCAAAATCTATCCCAAGCACCTGCAGCTTTATCTACAGCTAAAAGTGTGTCAATAGTTTTAGTTAATGCTTGACTAAGTTCGTTAATAGCAGTAGCACGAGCTAAAGTAGATTGAACTGTTAATTTACCTAGCGGATCTAACTCGCTAAAGCGCTCTAGCACGCCAGTAGTATTTTTAGTAGTGGCTTTTAATTGATCTAGTGCTTGATTAAACTTACTAGTTTCTTCTGAATTACTGCTAAACACGTCGTTTAATAGTCCAGCAACTTGTATACCTATACCTACGGCCATTCCCCAAGCACCAAATGCATTAACTGCAGTACTAATTTTTCCAGTTAAAATAGCAAAAGTACCTTGTACATATGTATTAGCTTTTCCTAGAGGAGTAAGATTAGATTCTTTAATTTCTTTATTTAAACCACTAAATGAATTGCCTAAAGTATCAATACTACCAGCATATCCTGCATTAGCAATAATATTACTTTTAACTAAGTTTCTTTCTGAATCTAATGCAGCTTTTATTGCTTGACCACGAGTACTTGCTAGCCCAGGATCTTTTTCTGCATCAGCTCTTGCTTTTGCCTTTACTGCTTCTAATTCTTTTTCAGCCTTAACATGACCATCTAAAGCTTCGGCATATTCTCTATGATATTGTGCAGAAGCAGTTCTGCCTTTCTTTTCTTCTGCATCAGCTTTATCTTTTAGTTTTTGAATATATCCTTTTTCTTCAATTTCTTGAGCATCTGCTTTTGCAACTTTTCCAAGTAACCCGCCTTTCTTTTTAGCTGGGTCTTTAAGTGCATTCATTTTTGCTTCTGCATCTTCAACTATTTTAAGCTGCTTATCCGCGCTTTTAGTAACTTTATCTTCAATTTCTTTAGCACGAGCAGTTTCAGCTGCAATAGCATCGTTTTTTCTTTTATTATTATAATAAGCAGCTTCTTCTGTTGAACGTCTAAGACCTTCTCTAAAATCAGTTATAGCCGGTACTGCTTGTCTAATTAAAAGTGCGGCAAGTGTTGCTACAGCTGTATAAAGTGCAGTAGGGCTGCTTGCTAATAGTGATACAAAAGGCCCAATAACAGTATTAAGTACTTCAGCGATTTTTTGACCTACGTTAGCTAACGAAGCCGCTAGTTGATTGTAGGGATTTACGTCTAGTTGAATTTCACCAAACTTAGTATTACTTTGATCTAAAGCTGCATTTAAAAACGCTTGACGACGTTCAAACTCAGTAACTTGACCCGTAGTTTTACCTACACTTAGTGCATACTTTTGTACAACATCATCAATTTTTAAGAATATTCCCAATTCATCAAGTAATTCTGGCTCTAGTTTAGTAACAGCTCGAGTCAACCTAGTAATTGCATCAGCAGCATCTAAGCCAAGTGCTTGCGCAATTTTAGTACCAGCTTTACCAATAGCTTCTACTTGCATAGAACCAAAACCAGCACTAGTAACTTGTGCCGTTACTTTCATACTTTCACGAAAATTAAGTGCACCCTGTGTTACTTCTGTTAAACGTTTACTTACCGCACCTAGAGCAACTCCACTTACTGCTCCCAGCTGTTCTAAACCACGAACCATGTTTGTGGTATCTTGCGCAGATTTTAGTGCATTAAATGCAGCCGTTGCAGCATATAAGTTAGCGGCATAGGTAGCATACAGACGAACTAATCCGCCCATACCTTCTGATTGTTTAGCAAAGTCTCTAGCACTGGCGCCAGTTACTCCGGCAGTTCCGCGAAGAGCATTATACTGCTGTGTTTCCATGCCACTAGGTTTTGCTGTTTGTGCAGCAGCACGGCTACCTGCAGTTCCACTACTAGACATAGCTGCAGAAGCTGCAGAGTATCCCTTAGATGTAGATGTTTGTGTTGTAGCTTGAGCAGTAGAGCCCATATTAATTTTACTAGCAGCTGCTTGAACAGCTTCTACTTTGCTAAGTAATGTACCAATTTTTTTAATTACTTTGTCGGTAGTACCTTCATCAGTAACATTAACAATATGGTTTGTAGTATTCTCTGTAGCCATTATATCTCCTAATAGCAACTTTTACTGCTTTTAAAATTTTTAAGGCAGTTTTACTTTAAACACGATTATAACACAAGGGCAACAACTTGTCAACTATAAAATTTACAGCAATAAAAAAGCCCCAGCAGAAAATCTGCTAGGGCTTTTTGTCTATTTTTGCTTTTATTTTTTCACTAATAATTTTGCCTCTACAAGTATCCATTTCTTGTAAGAAGCCAATTGCAAGCAAGTGTTCTGGCTCATCTAAGTTATATAACTTAAATAAATTAAATATTAAACTGTAGTCTTTACCTAGATAGTTACCATTCATAGTATCCCATATATCGGGCAGTATTCTATAAATTAAAAAACACTGTATTACTAATTCTGGAAAATCTTCTATTTCAATAGGTATTTCGGAATCAACAGGTTCAGAACCCATCATTTCACACATTTCAAAATACTTATCCTTAGTCATACTAACTTCAGCATTTTGATAATAAACACTAAGACTACTATTTATACTATTTACTTGCTCGTAGAAAAGTTTCCCAAGTCTGTTACTTGTTCGCTGATAAATGCATCAAAGTTGCTGGAACTTTTCATTAATTGTAGTGCATTTTCTTCGTTATACTCAAGTTCTGCGTCTGCATCTTGACCAGTAAGATCTACAGGTGCTAGTTGTTCTAAGTACTTAAGTTTAAATCCAGTCCAACCTTTAATGCTGGCCTTGACATATAATTCTAGGAAAAGATCGTCATTCATTTCTTCAATAGGTTGACGATTTTTAAATACAGTTTTTGTTGATTTTTTGCGAATTGTTTGCAGAGTTTCACGAGATAAAAATGCAATCTGAATTTTAAAATCAGGCATTCCGGGATACTCAACTTCAAGCGGCTTTGAAGGAACTAGTAGGGTTTTTAAGGAAAATGTTGACATAAGTACCTGTTATTTTTAAAAGTGCCGGGCACTAGTGCCCGGCGTTTATTTTACTATTTAATTAAATTACTGCGTCAGCAACGTAATATCTAATTTCAATTTCGTTATTAGAACCAATATCAAACGCGCTACCTGTATAACCTTGAGCTGTAAAGCCAATAGTTGTACTAATAACTTGTTCAGTTGCTACTGTTGGAACTTGTAACACACAAGCTGGCATTACTAGATCAACACGAGTAAGTGTTGTAGGACTACCACCAATGCTTAATTTAACATTAAATGCTGGATTAACATCAGTAATGCTCTTTGTTAGAATACTATTTAAAAGTGCAGTAGCACTACCAGTACCAGTACGCAAATAAGCATTAATTGAACCAGTAATAGCACGTGTTCCAGTAAAGTATGTAATAGGCTTATTAACAACACCCAAGTTACTAGGTGTTAAATAGGTTACATTGTTTGCTAGTGTAAGTGAACCACCAGTTAATGCAATACTGTAGCTAGTAGTACTACCACTAATATCTTCAAATAGTGTTAAGCTACTTAGTTTGTTAGCTAAATAAGCAGCTTTTGTATTTTTTACACTTGATTCACCAATAAAGATAGTGTTACTACTACCAGCAGCACTAGCTGTTACTTTAGTTGCTGAGTCTATTAGTGTAGTTTTATCAAACTGACGAATTGCGCTGGCTTTACCTGCCCACTGAATTGTGGCAATTGTATCTAGGCCAAAATCCATTGTGGCTGAATCCATAACGCAGTTATCAATCACAAAGGTTGCATCATCCATACAGATAATCATACCAAAAGGCAATAACTGATTTCTACCAGATTGAGCAAGTGAAACAACTGCTGGGCCAGAACTACTAGTACCACTACTAGCAGCAGTCCAGGCTGCTCCTGTAGCACCAATATCTCCATAACCAAACATTGCATTCCACAGAATTTTTTCTTCAGCGTCTGCAATAGTAGTACCAACTGCAGTTTGACTATCAGCTGGGCGAATGTACGTACTAAAGCTAAAATCTACCGGCTCTAGTGCTGTGTTAAAGTTACGCTGACCACGATTAGGTGTAGTACCTGCTTCATTAAGTGTAACTGTTTCTGTAGTAGTATTTTGACTAAAAGCTAGCCCGTCTAGAACTTGAATTTCAAAAGTCTCGGCAGTACTAAAGTCAATTCCAGTACCTACGCCGGTTGTTACAACGCCATAAGTATCTACTTTTCTAGTAAAAAATACTCTGGCGTTACGAATTAGATTAAATGCCATTTTTATTTCCTTTTTGTTAATGCTTTAGTACATAAACTAGACATTTATCTGTTTTTAGTACGCCAGCATGGTTGCTTACATGACCTGGTATCGGACTTGCAAGTTAATCTCACCTACTGCATAAGGAGCAAGGAGACCCTCGTCAGTGGTAATTGACTGAACTAATATTTCAGTTGTGGAATAACCCTTTACGGAATCATAGACTACTTGACGATTTGCATCTACACAAGTTTCTACATCTTCTAAAAGTTTTTCTAGTTGTTCACTACTAGACTCGCCATGACAATAAACTTTTACACAAATATTTAAATATCCCCAAGCAAATCCTCCTGGATGATACTCGCGCATTTCAGTGCCTGGAGTTAAGTAAACTGCAGGAAAATCCTCTACTTCATCCCAGAATTTTAACTTGGCATAGGCATTTTGAAATAGGTTAACCTGATAAGGAGTTGTGCCATTAATCAGGTTAAGTTTTTCAGTAAGGGCTTTTATAATAGATGTTCTCTTACTCATACTAATACTGCCCTTAATCTATTATCTACTCTAGTCTGAGCAATTTCCCTAATTGATTTGCTTATTAATAACTTAGGATCTCTAGATCTAGGAGACTGTTGTTGACCGCCTTCACTAAATGTACCATAAGGATTACGCATATAAGTATAAAATGCAGTAATCATACCGGCTTTACTTTCGGTTAATCGCTCTAATTTAACACTTTCAGCAAATCTGCCAGTACGTAAGTTTAATATATCTTTACAATTACCAGTGCCCATATTTTCTTTTATGCGTTCAACCAGTTGAGCATTTAACAAATTTTGTAAGCTAGTTAAGTTAAAAGATTCCTCTAATTGTTGAGGTTGTCTAGTAGGAATAGCTTCAATTTCTTTTCGTAATTTGTTTAATGCTTGTTTATCTTTTTTAATCTTATCAGAAACTTGCTTATTATTAACCTTAATGGCTTTTTGATTAGCCAGTACCATATTAGTACTATAACTTTCATTAGTTTTTTGAGGTTTACCTTCAAAAGCCGTTACAATACTAGCCTGAATCATGTCCAGTAAACTAGGAGATCCTCGACTTTCAATTAAGGCTTTAAAAAACTTATCTTGTTCACGAAACTTAATTCCCAGTTTTTCACTTGCAGGAATTTTATCAGGATCAAAGTACCTTCTAATAGCATTTATTAATGGTGCAGCTTCTCTACCAGCTTTTTGGTTGTCTACTTTAAGCTGCATTTCCACTAAATAACTATATTTGCGCTTTTTATATTTAGCGTAAAGACTAGCAGTTGTTTCGCCTAAATTACTAGTAGCTAGATCTTCTTTTTCTAGTCTAACAAACATATCATTTAGTACACCTAGCAACAGCTGTTTAGCTTTAGGTTCTATCGTCTTATTACTAGTAAGTTTTTCAATACTTTGTTCTAGGGTTTTAGTGGCAATACCGTATACATGACCACGTTGAAAAAAGTCACTAACTTTTTTATTCTGTGGATTACTAACGTCTGCAAAGCCTGTTTCTAATATTCTACCAATAGTATCAAAACTAACTCTAGGAAAATACAAACCTTTTCCATCTATATAAGGCTCGCTAATTTCTTTAACTCGTTTTCCGTTAAAGTAATCTTTAATTTTTCCTTTAATTTGTTGTACTTGTTGATCACTAATGCTGCCTTGACTTAGCTTTTCCGCAATATCTCTAATAGTTTTTTCTGTAATATAAAAACTAGTTTTTCCTGCTACCTCTTGGCTACTACGTAAATCTCCGGCAGACTGTTTTAAAATAGAATCTTCAATTCTTGAAAACCAAGTACGATAAGCCTGTGATTTAATAGTATTCTTAAAATCTTCTACACTCATGTGTAGTCCGCCCTATATTGGTCTAGGACGCGACGAATATGCGCAGGTAGTTGACTACTAGTAATATACTCAATTTGAGTTTTATTGGTACCTGGAGCACTATTACTATGTATGCTCATATCGTTTTTACGATAATAGGTAATCAAGTCCATAATACCAATTTCTAGGTCTTGTGGTGTATCATCATAGCCAGCAGTATAAATTACTTTATAGCCTTGTAGGTATACTGGAAATTTTGAACCAATTAGGTTTACTACAGTATCATCACGTTTAATCCAGTCTACATACTGTGTTAGCAAAGTCCACGTTTGACCGTAGTTTTGGCTATAAGATACGCTAGTAACTGCATTAACAGGTGGTTCCGTTAAGATAAAGTGGCTGGTACCACCGTCAAAAATTTCAGTTTTTGCGGCTACAAAGTAGTCTACAAAAGTTCTGTTACAATAACGCTTTACAAAATCACTTACGCGAGGAATAAGGGCATCAATCTCAGCATCGTAATTGGTACTTTTAATTCCGGCATAAGTTTTATAGTCTGCCCGTGTTGTTAAATTTAGTCCCATATTTACCTCGTTTGTCTTTTAAATAAGCTCCTTAAAGCCTATTTAAAAGACAGGGCCTTTCAGCCCTGTCCTTTGTAAACAACAGATTAGGTTGTATACTTGAGTGTAGCAACGGCGTTACCAAGATTGCTAGTAACACGAGTCATACCAGTACGTAGGCTGGCAACCATAACACGACGTTGT
>Ga0114967_10003847_pt1 | contig 12234 bp, 10 predicted proteins | sample M_130628_MF_Meta_FD_92639 | JGI IMG/M metagenome (GOLD analysis project Ga0114967, IMG submission 92639) | Freshwater microbial communities from Lake Montjoie, Canada to study carbon cycling - M_130628_MF_MetaG | ecosystem: Environmental > Aquatic > Freshwater > Lake | place: Lake Montjoie... | reverse complement strand
CAGATCGGCGATGCGGCCATCAATGATGGCGCTGGAGTCGAGGAGGTTGGGCCGCATCCCCTGCACGTCGCGGGCGAATTCGACGTAGGGGATGATGAAGCGGAAGTCGTTGCGCGTCTGCAGGAGCAGGCTGGTGCAGATGTAGCAGAGGATCATCCCCAGGATCAGCGGCAGCCAGTCGAAGACGGGACTGCGGGGCGGGGCGGGCATGATGGGAACGAGAGCCAGAATCGCCACATAGGTGAGGAACACCCCCACCAGCATCCCGAAATAGACCGCCGTCACGACCGTCAGGTCTTTGCGCCGGATCGTGGCATCAACGCCAATCACCAGACAGGGCAGGGCCACCATGCCGGCGAGCACCACCCACGGCACCCAGGCAGGCCCTCCGCGCAGAACTTCGGAATCGAAAATGGAAACCGCGATCCCGATGGAAACCATCACGAAGATCGCCCGCAGGATGAGGAGTGGCATGGGTGGTTTGGCTATGCGGAATGCGAGCGACGGGGGGAATACGAATCAGAAAAATTCTACCACGCAAAAATCGTCGCATCTGCCGAGGCTAAAAGAGGCGGCAGCCGGACCGAAAGTGCCTCTCAGGAGGGGGGGGCTTGTTCTGCTGAGCAGGGGCGGCCGCGGGGATAAGCAGGCTCAGCCCCCTCCCAGCCGGCGGCGGTGATCCCACTCCAGATAGCGGTCGGTCATCCCGGCGATGTAGTCAGCCACGCTCCGGCGGGCGCCAAAAAGATCGGCTCGGCCCCGGAAACCTGGCGGAAGTTCCTCGGGCCGCTCGGCATACCAATCAAACAGCTGCGTCAACCGCTGCTGCGCCGGTTGTCTCACCTCCAGCACGCGCTGGCAGCGGTAGACCCGCTGAAAGAGAAACCGCTCCAATTGCCGCTTCCCCTCGGCGATGCTGGGGTCGGGGGCGACGCAGCGGGGGTGGGCAGGGCCCGCTCCGGCGCGGGCCCGTTCGGCGGAGTCGATGCCAGCCTCGGCCAGCAGCGCCAGCGTGCGGGTCACCAGTCCCGCCACTTGGGAGTCGACCAGTTCGTGGAGCACCGCCCGCCGGAGTTCGCCCCCGGCGAGTTGGCCGTGGCGGGCCCGCACGCTCGCGGCGGCCTCGGCGACCAGCGGGAGTTCCAGCAATTCCTCCAGCGTCACCAGGCCCAATTCCACCGCGTCGTCGGCGTCGTGGGTGTCGTAGGCGATCGAGTCGGCGGCATCGACCACCTGCGTTTCCAGCAGCGGGGCCGGCGCCCGGCCGTCGCGGCGGCGGGTGGCCTGGCCATCGAGCACCTCGCGCGAAAGATTCAGCCCCGGAAAGCTGGGGTAGCGGGATTCGAGCAGTTCCATGATCCGCAGCGCCTGCGCGTTGTGGTTGAAGCCTCCCTCGTCTGCCAGCAGTTCATTGAGCGTGTCCTCGCCGGCATGGCCCAGCGGCGGATGGCCGATGTCGTGGGCCAGCGCCAAGGCCTCCACCAGATCCTCGTTGAGCCCCAGAGCCCGGGCGAGCGTGCGGGCGATGTTGGTCACCTCCAGCGTGTGCGTCAGACGGCTGCGGTGATAGTCGCCATGGTAGCCGGTGAAGACCTGCGTCTTGTGGGCCAGCCGGCGGAAGGCGGCTGAGTGAACAATTCTGTCGCGGTCGCGCTGATAGGGGCTGCGGAAGGGGTGGGGAAGTTCGTCGTGCACCCGGCCGAGCGAGGCTGCGGCGTGCATCGCCCAGGGGGCGAGGGTGAGGGCTTCGCGGGTTTTCCAGTCGGAGTTCCAGGCGGTGATGGAGGTGGGGGCGTTCATGGCCGCAGTTGCTCCCACAGGCTGTCCAAGGCCTGAGGCAATACCCGCACGCCGGCCACCGACGGCATGAAGTTCACATCGCCAGTCCAGCGTGGCACGATATGCCAGTGCAGGTGACCGGGCAGCCCCGCCCCGGCCACGGAGCCCAGATTGAGGCCGATGTTGAAGCCTTGCGCATGCAGTGTGTCTTCCATTCGGCCGCACCAGCGCACGAGGCATTCCTGGAGATCGAGCAACTGTTCGGCTGAAAGGGCGGCCAGCGTCGGCCGGTGGTCGAGCGGCGCCACCAACAGGTGGCCGTTGGAATAAGGGAAGCGGTTGGTGACGACCACGCTCATGCTCGTGCGCTCCAGCACGCCCAGGGGGCGGTCGTGCGTGCTGGCGGCAGCGGCGGCGCGGCAGAGAAAGCAGGCGCGATCGGCTCCGGCCCGCCACGCGTCGGGCTCCACCTGTTCGGGGGTTGTCCCGCGGTCGTGGCCCTGGATGTAAGCCAGTCGCCAAGGGGCCCACAGTGTGTCGTGATGCATAGCCGCCATGCTACCCGAAAACCCCGGCAAACGGCTCTGGCTGTCGGTGGAAAAAGTTATCCCTGACGACATCCAGCGGCCGGACAATCGGCCCAACCGGCCGGCGTGGAGGTTTCGGCCAGATCAGCATTGACACCCGGCGGCCCGCCACGGCAAATGGCGCATAGGGATGCCCCGGTGCCGGCCTGCGCCTGCGGAGAAGCGTGGTGGAATTCAAGGTTGCGATCGATGTCTTTGCCGGGCCGATGGACCTGCTCCTCTATCTGGTCAAGCGCCACGAGGTGGACGTCACCGAGGTGCCCATCGCCCAGATCGCCACTGAATTCGTCGCCCATCTGGCGGTGCTTGAGGATCTGGCAATCGATCAGGTGGGGGAGTTTGTCGAACTGGCGAGCGTGCTCCTGGAGATCAAGGCCCGGGCGCTGGTGCCCCGGCCGGAGGAAGCCGAGGAGCCGGTGGAGATGATCCGGGAGGATCTGGTGCAGCGGTTGCTCGAATACAAGCAGTATCGGGATGCCGCCGTACTGCTGGAGGACCGGGCCCGCCACTGGGAATTGCGGTTTGCCCGCACCCCCGTCGAAGCGCCGGTCGAACGCGGCAAGCCCGCCGAGGTGGCCATTGGCGATGTGCATGTCTGGGATCTGGTGGGGGCGATGGCCCGGGTGTTGCGGCGGCGGGAAAAGCGGCGGCCGCGACAGATTGTCCACGACGACACGCCGATCGAGGTGCACATCGAACAGGTCGAATCGCTGGTGCGCCAGCGGGGCAGGGTCGCTTTTTCGGAATTGTTTGACGAAGATATGTCTCGCTCCCGGCTGGTGGGTATCTTTCTGGCAGTCTTGGAACTGGTGCGTCGCGGCAGGCTGTCTGCCCGTCAGGAACGGCTCTTCGACGAGATCTGGCTGGTGCTTGTCGATTCGCCGGTTGCCCAGTTGGCTTCCGGCGCCACTCCCCACATCGCGGGCCAACCTCCGGCCCTGGAGTCCCAGCCCTGACGCCCACCCCAGCAGACAAAGCCTCCATGGTAGAGAACGCTCCCCTGCGGTCACTGGTCCACAAGGGGCTGACGATTGAGGGCTATTCCCGCGCCGCAGTGCAGAGCTACTGGCGCATCCCGGAGCTGAAACTGGGCTTCGATCTGGGGGCCCACCCCTGGGGCTTCATTGCCACGAGCACCTGGTTCATCTCCCACACCCACCTCGATCACATTGCTGCCCTGCCGGTCTATGTGGCCCGGCGGCGGATGATGAAGATGGAGCCCCCCACGATCTACCTGCCGGAATCGGCGATCGAGCCGATCGAACGCCTGCTCAAGGCGGTTTCCCGGCTCGATCGGGGCCGGCTCCCCTGCCAGCTGCTGCCCGCCCGGCCCGGTGAGGAGATCGAGCTTTCCCGCGAACATGTTGTGACGGTGTCGGCCACCTGCCACACGCTGCCGAGCGTGGGCTATGTGGTGTGGGATCGCAAACGCAAGCTGCGACAGGAGTTTGTGGGGCTGCCGGGGGAGCGGATCCGCGATCTGCGCCTCTCGGGCACTGATGTCACGCATGAGGTGCGCACACCGCTGGTGGCCTATCTGGGCGACAGTTCCCCGGAGGGGCTCGACCAGTGTCCGGCGATGTTTGCAGCCCAGGTGCTGATCACGGAAATGACATTCGTGGCCGCCAGCCACCGGCGCGAGAAGGTGCACAAATATGGCCATATGCATCTGGATGATTTTCTGGCCCGGCGCGACCGGTTTCGCAACGAGGTGATCATCGCCACCCACTTCTCCACCCGCTACACCGACGAGCGCATCCGGCGGATCCTGGCCAAGCGGCTCCCCGACATGCTCGATGGCCGGCTCCATCTCTGGCTGTGAGCCTGCCTGCAGGCAGGCTGCGGTTGCCCGGCCTGCGATCCGGCCTGCTATGGTGAACGGTATGGATGCTGCTGTGCCCCGGGCCGCCTACGTGCATGTGCCGTTTTGCCGCCATCGCTGCGGCTACTGCGATTTTTCGCTGGTGGCCGGCCGGGACGACCTCATCGAGCGCTATTTTCAGGCCCTCGGCCGGGAACTGACCCGCGTGCCAGAGCCCCTCTGCCTCGACACGCTCTTTGTCGGCGGGGGCACGCCTTCGCATCTGGGCGTGGCAGGGCTCAAGCGGCTCGCGGCAGTGCTGCAGGGCAAGCTGACGCTCGCGGCAGGGGCTGAGGCCACGCTCGAGGCCAACCCCAGCGATGTCACGCCGGAGTTGGTGTGTGTATTGAAGGAAGGGGGGGTTTCCCGGCTGAGCCTCGGCGCCCAATCGCTGGCCCCCGCCACGCTCGCCGCCCTCGATCGCAACCACACCCCCGACGATGTGCGGCGGGCCGTGGAGGCTGGTCTGCAGGCTGGCCTGACAGTGAGCGTCGATCTGATGATCGCGGCCCCGGGGCAGTCGCTGGCGGCAGTGGAGCAGGATCTGGAGGAGGTGCTGGCCCTCGGAATGCAGCATGTTTCGGTCTACTGCCTCACGTGGGAAAAGGGGACCCGGTTTGCGAGTCTGCTGCGGCAGGGGTTACTGCAGGAGGCGGAAGAGGATCTCGAGCGGGAGATGTATGAGGTGGCGATTGAGCGGTTGGAGGGAGGGGGGCTGGAGCAGTATGAGGTGTCAAATTTCGCCCGGCCCGGCCACCGCTGCCGGCATAACGAAACCTACTGGGACTGCCGGCCCTGGGAGGGGTTTGGCCCCGGAGCGGCGCGATTTGACGGCCGCACGCGGATCACCAACCACCGCAGTCCGGTCACCTGGATGCACAGAATCTTGAGCGGCGCCGATCCCAGCGGGGAATGCGACCAGATGACCCCCGAGGAGGCGGCCCGGGAGCGGATTGTGGTGGGGTTGCGGCGGCGGGATGGCTTGGTGCGGGGGGAGTTTGCCGCGGCGAGCGGATTTTCGCTCGATGCGTTGGCCGGCGGGGCGATTCTCTCCTGGGTGGAGCAGGGGCTCGCCAGCGACGACGGGCAGCGGGTGCGGCTGACGCGGAGGGGCCTGCTCGTTTCGGATGGCCTGTGGGCCGCGGTGCTGGGAAAAGGAACCTAAAGGGGCTCGTTTTGCCCATGTTTTGTGGGCAGTTCTCCGGGGGTGGAGAAGGGCCGCTTGCCCGGCCGGGGCAGGGCTGGTATTCTCCGGGGCTTCCTCGCGCCAGCAGCGAGAAAATTGCGGACATCCGCACCTGCCAATGCGGAGCAGGTCGACAGGATGTGGATGCAGTTTCCGGCTGCCGCCGGTTGCCGAACGCTTCGGCGGTGCGGCAGGCTGGGCGTGGCGAGGCAAAACAAAACCGGTCAGCAGACGCAGAACCAGACAACAGGTTGTGACACGATGAAGACATTCATGGCGAAGGTGGGCGAGGTTGAGCAGCGCTGGTGGCTGGTCGACGCATCCGACAAAGTGGTGGGCCGTCTGGCGAGTGATATCGCCACGATTTTGATGGGAAAGCACCGTCCCACCTACACACCGCACGTCGACACGGGCGACTACATTGTGGTCATCAACGCTGACAAGGTGCAGTTCAGCGGCAAGAAATGGCAGCAGAAACTCTATCGGTGGTACACTGGCTATCAGGGACTGCGGTCGGAAACTGCCGAACACCGCCGGGATCGCCGGCCGGAACTGATCATCGAAGAGGCTGTCCGCCGCATGCTTCCCAAAAGCCGTCTGGGCCGGGTCATGCTCGACAAACTGAAGGTCTACGCCGGCACTGAGCATCCGCATCAGGCCCAGCAACCCGAAGCCATTGAGATGGGCGCCAAGTAAGCCCCTCATTCGTAAGAACCCGTTTTTGACCACCCCTCCACCCGGCAAACACCCCCGAAAAAGAGCAGACGAGGACGATCATGACCGTTGAACAGGCAGTGCGCAATGTCCGATCGGGTGGTGCTGTGTTGGCTACGGGCCGGCGGAAAACCGCTGTGGCGCGGGTCCGATTGCGGGCTGGATCGGGCACGGTCAAAGTCAACGGCAAGGAGATGGGGGTTTACTTTCCCACGCTCAAAGATCAGGTGCTGGTGATGGGTGCCCTGACCCACGTGGGGAAGCAGACGGCCGTGAATGTCGACATCACCGTCGACGGTGGCGGGCCCTCTGGTCAGGCTGGCGCCTGTCGGTTGGGGATCGCTCGGGCCCTGAAGAGCTTTGATACCGAGACAGCCGAACCGCTCCGCCAGGGCGGCCTGCTCACTCGCGATGGCCGGATGAAGGAACGCAAGAAGTACGGCCTGCGTGGTGCCCGTCGCGGAACGCAGTTCTCCAAGCGGTAGCCCGCGGCGAGAAAAGGCAGCGGGTTTCTTTTTCAACCGCCAGTCGAGGCAGTCTGCTGAGTTGGCTGCGCCGCCCTCGGCAGAGATGCCATTTCTCCGGAATAACCGGCAAGGGCTGTCTTTTCAGGCCCTCTGCTCCGATTTCCCTGCGCCGAATTCCGAAGGCATACTTGAGGGGTGCGGTGTGTGGTGGCTCAAGCTCACGGCGAGTCGGCTGTGCGGCTGGCTCTGCGCTGCCCGCAGGCGTCGCGGCGAGAACTCCTTGCCGGACGGGCATTTATCCAAACGGGGTTTCGATCATGGCGCGCTGGCTGCGGGTGATGGCAGGAGTGGGGTTGGTGTGGCTCTGCTCTCAGGTGGTGCCTGCTGTGGAGCCTTCGGCTTCCCAGCCCCCATCCGCGGTCGGCTCACCCGCCACCGCGGCGGCTGTGACTGACGTCCTCGAGGCGGAAAAGGATGGGTTGGTGAACGTGAGGTTCATCCCCAACGATTCCCGGTCTGCTCAGATCATCGTTACCAATCGCTCCCGCAAGCCGCTCACCCTGCGCCTGCCGCACGCCTTCGCCGGCGTGCCTGTGGCGGCGCAGATGGGTATGGGCGGGATGGGTGGCGGCATGGGGGGCATGGGCGGCGGCATGGGCGGGATGGGTGGCGGCATGGGCGGAATGGGTGGCGGCATGGGCGGCCAGACCATGGGCGGCGGCGGAGGCTTCGGTGGTCAGGGCATGAATGGCATCGGTGGCGGCGGCATGGGTGGCGGCATGGGCGGCATGGGGGGTGGTGGAGCGTTTTCAATTCCGCCGCAAAAAACCCGCGTTCTCCGCGTCACCACAGTCTGTCTTGAGCATGGCAAGAAGGAGCCCTCCAGTCGGATGCCCTACAAGCTCACTGCGCTCGACCAGTTTTCCAGCGACCCACAACTTACATTCGTGATGGCGAGCCTCGGTCGTGGTGAACTCTCGCAAAAGGTGGCTCAGGCGGTGGCCTGGCATCTCTCCAGCAGGCTCTCTTGGGAGCGGCTGGCAGCTGAAAAACACGATCGTCTGGTGGAACCCGATGAGCCTTTCTTCACGCTCGAAGAACTGCTGGTGGCGCAGCGCGTGGTCGCTCTGGTGGCCGAGGGATCGAAGGCGACTGGGGAGTTTGGCAACGAAGCCGCTGCCAGTGCCGCCTACCAATCGGGGCTGGGAAAAGAGTAGGCCCCTGTGATCATCGCGGCGGGGGTGAAACCGGTGCCCCGGTCGGGGGCCCGCCCGCCCTGACGCCGTGCCCCCAAGCGTCGGGTGTCAGCCTGGCCCCATCTCTGCCCTCCTGCGGCAGATCATTCCGCCGGTGGGGGACGCCGGTCGTGCCGTTTCCTTCCCGCGAATCCGAACCGTTTTCCCGGTTTCGCCGTATGGGCATCCAGCCCCTACACATTTGGCGGAATGCCGGTACAAATAGTGTCGCGGATCCCAATGATGGGATCCCAACAGGGAACGCGGGATTTAGTGGGGAAGGCTCTATCCATGCCAACAGCCATTCGTGCCGAAGGGACCGCCGGAGGTGGTGGTGCCAGCCGCCTAGCAGAGCGGGAGATTGTCGTCGAAGCCCGTAATCTCTCCAAGATTTACCGGGACTTCTGGGGCCGCAGTAAGAAAGTGGCCCTCAAGCCACTCGATCTGGAAATCCGTCGGGGAGAGATTTTCGGGTTGCTCGGCCCCAACGGCTCGGGCAAAACCACCACGATGAAACTCCTGCTGGGGCTCATCTTCCCCACCTCCGGCGAATCGCTGGTGTTTGGCCGGGAGGCGACCGACGTTTCGAAGAACGAGCGGATCGGCTACCTCCCCGAGGAAACGTACCTCTACAAATTTCTCGACGCCGAGGAGACGCTCGATTTCTACGGCCGGCTCTTCGACATGCCTCCCGAGGAGCGGAAGCGTCGGGCTGCGGCGCTCATCGAGATGGTCGGCTTAGCCCGCGACAAAAAGCGGCAACTCAAGGAATATTCCAAGGGTATGACGCGCCGTATCGGGGTGGCGCAGGCATTGATCAACGATCCTGAACTGGTGCTCCTCGACGAACCGACCAGCGGCCTTGATCCGATCGGCACCCGCGAGATGAAGGATCTCATCGTCGATCTCAAGCGGCGGGGCAAGACGGTGATCATGTCGTCCCACCTGCTGGCCGATGTGGAGGACGTCTGCGATCGCATCGCTGTGCTGCATCAGGGTGAACTGAAGGAGCTTGGCCGCGTTGAGGACCTGCTCCGCGTGACCGATGTCACCCAGATCCGGGCCAAGGGCTTATCGCCCGCCGCGGAGGCGGAGATTCGGGAAGTGCTCAAGAGGCACGGCGGGCAGGATATCGAGATCGGCAACCCAACCACCACGCTGGAGGATCTCTTCTTGGAGGTGGTGCGCGATACCGAGGCTCGGCCCGGCCGTCGCGCCCGCCGATCAGATGGCACATCGGGCAGTTAAAAATGTCTGCCCGACTGAAGATACTCCTGCAGGAGGGGGTTGGTTCTGGCAGGCCTGTTGACTGCCGGTGCGGGGATTCTGGGGAATTCGTATCCGTTCATTAGCAAGGTGCAGCGCAGATGGTGCTTGAAGCGGAAATTCCGAAGTTCACGGCGTGGATCGGTCCTGCGCTCCTCTGGTATCTGTTCGCCGGCAGTCTGCTGGCGGTGATCGTGGCCGCGGTGGCTTGGATGGTGCAGTCGGCCCTCTATGGCCCGCTGGCCGCAGGCGATCGCGTCTATCGCGGCGTGCTGTCTGGTCTGGCTGATCTGGCAGGCATGTCCCCCCGCCGAATCTGGGCGCTGGCGAGGCTGGCCATTCAGGAATCGCTGCGGCGCAACGTGCTGGTTGTGCTGGGGATGTTTGCACTCATCATGCTCTTTGCCGGTTGGTTTCTCGATCCCACCAGCGTGAATCCGGGCAAACTCTACTTGGGCTTCATCCTCGCCGCCACCAATCTTCTGGTCTGTTTGGTCACGTTGATTCTGTCGGTGTTCAGCCTGCCGGCGGACATCAAAACCAAGGCGATCCAGACGGTGACCACCAAGCCGGTGCGCACCGGCGAAATCGTGCTCGGCAGAATGCTCGGATTTGCCCTCGTCGGCACTGGCCTGCTGACGCTGATGGGGGTGGTTGGCTGGGCGTTTGTCGTGCGGAGCGTGAACCACAGCCATGCCGTCGAGGCGGAAGATATGGTGGCGATCCGGGCAGACGATGGTTCCACCACTGGCTGGGAAGGCCGCTCCAGCTTTGATCAGGGGCATCGCCATCGCATCCAACTCGGTGCCGACGGTACGGGAGAAACCGACTTCATCCAGGGGCACCGCCACCGCGTTGCGCAGTCGGGCCAGAGCTATTCCGTGGGGCCAGTAGAAGGGGTACTGGAGGCCCGGCAACCGCTGCGAGGCACGCTCCGCTTTCTTGACCGGGAGGGGCGCCCAAGCGTTCGAGGTACAAATGTTGGCAACGAGTGGGGATATCGGCAGTTCATTGAAGGGAGCACGCTCGCAGGCGCCGTCTGGACCTTCAACGGGGTGACTGAAAGCCGGTTTCCCAATGGCCTGCCGCTGGAGATGATTGTGCGTGTGTTCCGCACCTGGAAGGGAAATGTTGAGAAGGGCATTCAAGGCAGCCTGCGCGTGCGCAATCCCACCAGCGGCCTGCAGAGCGACCCGTTCTATTTCACCGCGAAGGAATTCACTGTTGATACGATGACATTCCCGCGCACGCTCTCCGCCACCTCCACGGATGGTGGCACACGGCAGGTCGATCTGTACCGCGACATTGTGGACGATGGCCGTGTCGAGGTGGTGCTCCAGTGCTTGGATCGGGCGCAGTATTTCGGTGTTGCCCAGGCTGATTTTTATCTGCGCAGCGGCAACGGTTCGTTTGCCTTCAACTACCTCAAGAGTTGCCTCGGCATCTGGTTTTCCATGCTGTTGGTGACGGCGCTGGGGGTGATGTTCAGCACCTTCCTGGCCGGCCCGGTGGCCCTGCTGGCGACGCTCTCGGTGGTGCTGGTGGGGCATTTTCGCGAGTTCATCAACCGGCTGTTCGACAGTCAGGTGACTGGCAACGCGTTTATTATGCCGGGTGGTGGGCCAATCGAGTCCTTCTATCGTATTGTCACCCAGACATCCATCACGCTGGACCTGGAACAGACCCCGGCGGTCGCCATCATGAAGTCCTTGGATACGGCGCTGCTCGCTCCTCTGCGGCTCGGATCGGCATTGTTCCCGTCGCTGTCATCATTGGGCACGGGCGACTTCGTCGCCGGGGGATTTGACATTCCTTTTGATTTGATCGGGGCCCACGCCATGGAGACGTTCGGGTATCTGCTCGCGTTTTTCATTGTGGGGGCTCTCTGTCTCAGGGCACGTGAGGTGGCTTCGTGAAATCGCAGACAGATTATTCGGCCAACGATCCGGCTCCTTCCCGTCGTGGCGGGAGCGGTTCATCGGCTGCCCGGAAGCCGGCCAAGGCCTCATGGCTGGGGCTTCGCCCCGGCACGCTGGCGGCGCTGGTGGCCATTGCCGCCCTGCTCCTGCCGCTCTCGGCCTTGAGCCAGCCGGCCGATTCCACAAGCCCCGGCGGGTATCTGGCCAGGCTGCGCACCAAATTTGGCCTCTCGCAGGCCAATCTGGGTGAGGTCGATCCCACGAGCGAAACGATCCGTCTGGCCACCTTGGGTTTGAAGAACGTGGCGGTGACGCTGCTGTGGGATCGGGCCAATCATTACAAGAAGGTGGAGGATTGGACCAACCTTTCGGCGGTGTTGGAACAGATGACCAAGTTGCAGCCCAACTTCTATTCGGTCTGGGATTTCCAGGCCCATAATCTTTCTTACAACATCTCCGTTGAATTCGACGACTACCACGATCGCTATGCGTGGGTGATGAAGGGGATCGAATTCCTGCGGCAGGGCATCTTCTACAACCAGCGCGAGCCGCGGTTGCTGGGCCGGATGGGATGGTTCATCGGGCACAAGATCGGCACGGCCGACGAGAAGGCGCTGTACCGCAGACTCTTCAAGGGAGACGACGACTTCCACGACCGCGATCGCCCGGGGCGGACCCTCCCCGAACGCGACAACTGGCTGGTTGGGCGCGAAAAATATCTCGCTGGGCAGCAACTGCACGACGAGGGTGTGCCGCTGAAGACGACCGCCCTGATCTATCACAGCGAGCCGATGATGACGGCGATCAACTACGCCAAGGCGCTGGAAGAGGATGGCGTCTTTGGCGATGCTGCCCGCGATGGCTGGAAACTGGCGGGAACTGAAATGCGCCGCTTTGCCCTGCGCGATATCCCCACAACCTGGGATGTGCCGATCCGGCTGGGCTTGCGCGAAGAGCGTTTGGAGCGGGCATCACAGCTGAATGAGCAACTTGAGCAACTCCTGCCGGGGCAATACAAGGCGATTGAACAGAAGCTGCGCGATCAGTTGACGGAGGCCCAGAAGCAGGCCCTCGACACTTCGCCGATGGACCGTACCGACGACCAGCACAAGGCCGCCTTTGCCGCCACGGAGGCCACCAAGGTGAGCTGGACCATGGTCGCTCGTGAAGCCCCGCTCGATGTCCGGGACAAGGCTCGGGAACTCGCCCGCCAATATGTG
>Ga0114967_10003846_pt1 | contig 12236 bp, 11 predicted proteins | sample M_130628_MF_Meta_FD_92639 | JGI IMG/M metagenome (GOLD analysis project Ga0114967, IMG submission 92639) | Freshwater microbial communities from Lake Montjoie, Canada to study carbon cycling - M_130628_MF_MetaG | ecosystem: Environmental > Aquatic > Freshwater > Lake | place: Lake Montjoie... | reverse complement strand
TATTCATTAGATGGTATTAATTGGACTGCTTCTGCGAATGGATCTAGTGTTATTGGCACCTCAGCATTATCAGTCGCTTGGAATGGATCCCTATGGGTAGCAACAGGGCAGGCAACAAATGCAATTGTCTATAGTGTAGATGGGATTAACTGGACTGCATCTACTCAAACGGCTCTAGATGTTCAAGCAAATGCAGTCGCCTGGAATGGATATCGCTGGGTAGCAGGAGGTCAAGGAGCTACGAATAGAGTTGCCTATTCATCAGATGGAATTACTTGGACTACATCTACGAGTGGAAATACGTTCTTTAGTATAGTGTTATATGGAATAGTCTGGAATGGATCAGTATGGATAGGCGTTGGAGCAGGAGCTGGAACTAATACAATAGCCTATAGTGCGGATGGTATTACTTGGGTTGCGAGTGGATGTACACTTTTTACTACGAATGTGAGAGCAGTAGCCAGTCGCCGAGTCCTCCCCTATGTCGGCAATCAACAAATCCCTCTCAAAGTCAAATCAAACGAAGCGATTGCAATTGGTGGTGGGGCAGGCAATTCTCTCCAGGGCACAGGTTCCGTTGCTATCGGCTACCAGGCAGGGTTTACAGGTCAAGGCTCCAACTCGGTTGCCATTGGAATTCAGGCGGGCCAGTATGGTCTAGGATCCAGTTCCATTGCAATTGGAAACTTGGCGGGTCCCACAGGCCTCAACTATGCAAATACGATTGTGCTAAATGCAAAAGGAACCGCAGTAAATCCTGGCACAGGCAGTGCATTCTATGTAGCTCCTATTCGTGTTTCTACTGATACAACCAATGTTCTGGTCTATAATACGACTTCCAATGAAGTGACGTATAATACTGGAAAAACCTTTATTATAGATCATCCTACAGATTCTACTAGACACCTTGTTCACGCCTGCTTAGAAGGCCCCGAGGTTGGCGTATATTACCGAGGGAAAGGAACAATTTTACCAAATACTACATCCACAGTTATTACTTTACCTGCCTATGCATCTGCTTTTGCCGATAATTTTACTATTCAAATTACCCCTATCTATACGCCTGGACTAATATCCTGTTATCCAAGCACCTCTGAACTTGTAGGAAATACCTTTGAAGTATATGGACAGCCTGGATCCTTCTATTGGCACGTTCACGGCACCAGAAGCAAACTAGATGTGGAGCCTCTAAAATCAGCTGTAACTGTCCGAGGCGATGGCCCCTACAAATATATCGTATAATCAACCTAAACACTGATCCCTAAAAATAACTAGTCCGAATGTCCGAAACACAAGACCCTATCCGTGTAATTGTTCTGTTAATGATTAAGAACGAATCTAGAATCATTCGCCGATCAATCCAAGCTGCCCTTAAAATCGCCGATGCTGTCTGCGTATCCGATACCGGTTCCACCGATGACACAGTCCAGATTCTCCGAGACTTCTATCCGTCTCTTCCTATTCCCAGTAAGACATACGATCACCCCTGGACCAACTTTGGTATTAACCGATCCAAGTCCTTCAATGACGCCAAGCAGTTCTGCCACGAACTCAACTGGGATCCCGCCAGAACCTACGTCCTAGCTGTTGACGCTGATATGGAGCTCGTGGTAGAACCCTCCTTTAATAAGCAAACCGATCTCGGTAAGAAGGGATACAGCCTTACCCAGAAGGCCGGCACCTTGCATTATATTAATGCCCGTCTTCTGCGCATTGATCAGCCCTGGAAGTGCGTCGGTGCAACCCACGAATACTGGGACGGACCAAATGAGGGCGCCGTATCCGACTCCAAGCTCTGGATCAATGATCGCAATGACGGTGGCTGCAAGTCCGACAAGTTCACACGCGATCTCGCGATGCTCCTGGAAGAACTTAAAGAACAGCCCCAAAACGTCCGCACGCACTTCTATCTTGCCCAGACCTATAAGTGTCTCGGTAAGAAGGAGGAATCCATTGATATGTATAAGAAACGTATCGAGTTGGGCGGCTGGTTTGAGGAGGTCTGGTTCAGCCACTATATGATCGCCCAGCAATATTTGGACCTAAAGAAAGTGGAGGAGGCGGAGATGTGGGTCTTGAAGGCCCAGGCCTTTAATAATTATCGCGCGGAGGCCCTGTATATGCTCGTGAAGCACTTTCGTATTGTGGGACAGCAATGGAAGGCGATGCACTATTACCTTGAGGCCAAGAAGATCAGGAAGCCGGATGTGGCTCTGTTCTCGGAATCCGAGGTCTATGATCACCTGTTGGATTACGAATACACGGTGCTGCAGTATTATGTGAATGCAGCAGATAGGAAGGAGGGCCTGAGATCCTGTGTGAAGTATTTGCAGCACCCGATGAGCCATACCTTTCTTGAGAATGTCTTTTCTAATATTGAGTTCTATGTGCAGCCCCTTCTGACAAATAGCCAATCTCCTATTGCCCTTCCTTTGCCCAAGCAGGGCGACTACGCACCCTCTTCGTGTTCTATGACAAAGCATAATGGGCAACTGGTAATGAATGCGCGCTACGTGAACTATACGACCTCCGAACAGGGTGCCTATACTGTGAGGTCAGCCGATGGAATTGTGAGAACTCAGAATGCTTTTTTGCCGGCGATTCCAAGTGCCTATCCGCCCATTGAGTCCTTGCCCTATGTGCAGGAGGATAATGCCTTAGTCGAGTTCCAGACAAATATAATGGGCCTGGAAGATGTTCGTATTGTAAGCCATAAGGGCAAGTTGTTCTATACAGCGGCCTCCAAGTCCTGCAACATTGACAAGCGATATAGGATTGTTCTGGGATCCTATGGATCTAAGTTGACGGAGTCCAGAGTTCTGGAATCACCGTATAATGCTGAGTGCGAGAAGAATTGGCTGGCTATTTCTGACTTGGATCTCAATAGTGACTTTCCCCTCTTTATCCACAAGTGGCATCCCTTTGAAGTGGGAACTGTGGATGGTTGCAAGTTGAATATCACCACCAAGTTTCAGACAAGCCCCTATTTTGCCAAGATGCGTGGGTCGGCGAATGCGGTGAAATATAAGGACGAATACTACTGCCTGACCCACGTGGTCAAGTATGCAAGCCCGCGTAAGTATTATCACCATATTGTGATCCTGGATGGAGCAACACTCCGGCCTCTTCGTTTGTCAATGCCGTTCTATTTCAAGACACACGGTATTGAATACTGTTTGGGCTTCCACGTGGACCAGGATCAGGTCCAATTTCTATATTCTACCTTTGATGCCAGTCCAAGGTCTACGGCAGTTCCCTTGTCCCAGTTTGAATTTCTGACCCTATAAAATATTATTAATATATATTAGGATGGCAAGAAAAAATTCTAAAACTAGAAGGAAAATAAAAGGAGGAATATGGCCCTTTGATTTATGCATGGGTAAAAAATGTGTTAATGTTGAGGTTCCTAAATCTAGGGCAAATGCTGCATTTCAAGGGACCTATAAGCCCCCGAAGTTAGCTAGGAACATTTCTCCTAGACCACCACAATCCTCAGGTGTGAATAATTCAACATTACCAATTCGATATAGAAATCCATTAAACCCAATAGGTGTGAATAATTCATCACCACCTACAGTCGTGAGAAATCCATTACAATCTATAGCTAGGAACAGTCCCCCTAGATCACTACCTACTAGACGTAATTCCATTAGATCACCTATAGTCGTGAGAAATCCATTACGTAAAAGAAATAATAGTAGTAATAATAGTAGTAATACCAGTAATAATAGCACTAATACCAGTAATAATAGCACTAATACCAGTAATAATAGTAGTAATACCAGTAATAATAGTAATAATAGTAGTAATAGCAATTATTCTAGACCACTACCTACTAGACGCAGTTCTTCTAGACCACCGCCTGCAGTTGTAAGAAATTTACCAAAATCTATAACAACTACTAGACCCAGTTCTTCTAGATCAACTAATAGGCGTAATTCCTATAGATTGCCACTACCCACAGCCATAAGCAGTTCTCCACCACCACAATTAATAGCTATACGCAGCACCCCCTTACCAACTACATCCATAAGCAGTTCTCCACCACCACCACAATCAATAGCTATGCGCAGCACCCCCTTACCAGCTACAGGCGTTGTAAATCCATTAACTAGTAGTATATTACCAGAATCTATACCAATATGCAATATAGAAGAAATAAAATATAATGATCCATATTTAACGGAGTATACTATGATAGGTCCACAGAAATATATAAGTTATGCTAGTAATATAAAATATATAAAGTATTTATTAATTAAAAATCGCAAAACAAAAGAGATATATTGTGCTGATTCGGAAGATAATATAGATATAACCAGAAATGGTAAAGGGTATAAGTATACAGATTTTATATTTTATATTAATACAGCAGGTCAAGAAGAGATAAATAGGGAGCAAAAAGAAGAGGAGAGGGAATTATTACGCTTAAAAACACAATTAACATCAAAAGAAGCATATAATGCAAAAAAACTAGGATTTGATCATAATTTTATTGTGCCTAAAATACGCTATCTTACTGAACAAGAAGAGCTTAATGAATCAGACTATAATATTTTAAAAGAATATGGTTTAATTCACCCGACAAGAGCATATAGACTTATTAAAAAATCAAAGCAATATGGGATGCAGGAATATCGTGATGTAAATGTATATATAAATATAGCAAAAGAAAAGGCTAAATTATTAGCAAAGAGAGATATTACGTTTGAAGAAGCCGATCAGTTAAGAGTCTATGGTATTCCTAATGGTATTGATATTCGACCAAAACTTATGCATTATAGGGAAAATAAAATAGGTCCTGGCACCTATTCATCTTTAGGAAAGTATGGTCTAAATAATGGCTATAAACGTATAAAACGAGAAATAACATCGCCGCTTGAAATATATAGGCGCGACCTAGACCCTAATAATGATGGTAAATACTATGATATTTTGTATGTATTAGAATAATGTAATATAATACCCAAATAGGGGCGTATAGCATTCTTAATAAACAGGAAACGTTCCATACAATTCCCTATAAAATAAACGCAAAGGGTGTGCACACCAACGCCTATACGCTCTTCTAGCCCTCCAGATCCGCTGCAGCAGCACAATCCTATCCGTCAAGTTCTCAGAAGGCAATGGATAGAAGCGTATGATATTATATTTAGATAGCTCAGAAATATTAAGAACAGAGATTCCTTGGGCAAAGCAAGTAAAATGGTGTTCATAGTATCGCACCAAAAAATAGACAGGGATTTGGTTCATCCCTACTCGTTAATCTAAATAAGTGAAACCTATTTAGATTATACGATGACCAAGACTGATAAATCCAAAGAGGATCGTCTCAAAGAGGGCATCAGCCTTCTAAAACAGATGTTGGATCTTGTGAAAGATAATGAGCACCCAGGATATATAGAACTGAAAACCGTGATTACGACCTGGGTAAATGACGGAAAGGCGTATGATGGAAAAATAGAGTTCTATGATCATCGCCGTTATGCGGAAGTGAGTCTTCCGAAGTCAGCCAATAAGGCTGCCACGGTGGCTTGGCTAGCGAAGAAGCATTAGGCAGTCTGAAGTCTAGACGGCATAATCACAATATTCCGCCGCATCAATACAAGTAGGAGCCGCTCAAATAACTCTTGAAGTGTGGTGACCTGTTCTGTCTGTGCAAATATATACAGGGGAATTACAACAGCAGTGGCAATAAGGCTTAAATAGAAGGAGAAATGGAAGGAGAGAAAGGCAAGCCCCATAAAGAGGAGTTTATAAAGAGTAGATTCGTCCATCATCCAATAAATAGTGTTGATTCTATTACATCTAGCATCACCCCTATTCGTCAAATTTACAAATGTTTAGTATGCGAACATAATACCAGCGCGCCCACCATAGATGCGTAGAATATTATAGGTCGCTGCATAGACATAGACAGTATAGCTCGGAAAGAAGCGGATGTCATTACAGCCGCGTGATGGTAAGAACTCCAGAAGCAGTTCCCTATTCGTGATCTTATCCAGGTTTGCCTCGCCTTTCGGTCGAGACCAGGGGGTATAGCCATTATAGAGGCCAAAGGACCAATTGTAATAGTAGCGATTGACCCAGGGGCTCTTTTTCTGTTCCCAGGACGGCAGAATGGATCGGAAAAGAGCGGGTGTCTGGGTTCTTATGCGCACAAGGGATCCCTGATACATTAGGGCAACTGCACTCAAGGGTTCTGAATCAGATAGGGTGAAGGCCGGTTGCAGGAATCCTGGCTGAGTAGAGGACAGGCCGATCGCATCGGGCCACCAAATAGATGAAGAGGGATCCGTGACGCCATAGAGGTCCCGTGTAGCTAAGAAATGTGCATTATAGCTGGGGGCTTCCAGGCGTTGCACCATCCAGAAGAGGTCGCGACAAGGATTGGGGACATCAATCGGAATACGTGCTCTCGGCAAACCATTTGTCGGCCACGGCTGAATCGTATAGTGTTGCACAATGGGCACTTGCAGATCGGCGAGTCGGAAGCGATTGGCCTCTGGCTGATCCAGATAGACATATTCGGCCATAATATAGGTGTCCCCAGGTAAAAATAGGCCTGGCATCTTTATACCGCCAGGAACTGGAATCGCCAGCTCTCCTGTGCCCAGGCCAGGAATCACGCGGCCATTTGGATCTGCCTGATAGAAGGGACTGCTGATCATTGGCCACAGATTGGCGCCATCTTCCCCTTGCACACCTGGCGTAGGATTCCTACTATTTGTGTAATAGAGTCCATTGATGCCGCGAAAAGTCACACCGATGCGCACATCGTCCTGTAGAATGGCGTCAATAGGAAAGGCACAGCCCGAGTCCCCCCGACTAAACCAAAAGGGGAGTGGTGTGGTTGCAACGGTTAGTTGTCTCGTGTTTCCAAAACTGGTCTGGGTGAAGCCATTGTCCAGACGTTTTAGAAGCCGATTGGCGACGGAGGTTTTCTCTATGGGGATCGTGTATTCGTCTAGTATTTCCATTAGTCTAGAATCCAGGGTCTCGATCTGGGTGTTGCCGATGCTGAGTGTGGTGGAGGCCACGAGGGCGTGGCCAAGGCTGTTCGTCCAACCGAAGCGAGGGCCCAAAAATGCAGCACCCGAGGCATCCGCCTGAGCGATTGCTGCTGCCTGGGCAGTAAAAATATCGGGCATCGTTGTTACCAGGAAGAGTCGCGTAATGAGGTGGCCTTTTCGGATCAGACGAAAAAAGGCCGTGCCGCCGAAGGTAGGAGTGGAGTCAAAGTCCAGGCGGATCATCTGGGTTGTGAAGCGGCTCGTAGTCTTCCAGAGTCGCACGAAGGGCGCAAAGCTCGGTTTAAAATAAATGCGGGCATCCTGAATGCCTGTGGTCAGCGGCTTGAGCAGAGATGCGACCATTACCTGTAGTATGGGAAGGTATTTAGGCTATGCGATTAGTAGGAAACGTGTTACGACTAAGATTGTTCCAAGACCAGGGCAGATAGAGGAGTCGGCCGACGTCTTCTAGGGATAGAGTGGGATTCGAGCTCATAGAGTCCCAGTCCCAGGGAATTCCTGGATGCATCAGATCTGGTTGTGTGATTGGTAGGCGCTCAGACAAGGTGGCCCACGACCAGTCCACATCCAGATTCTCCTGCACCTCTTTTAGTGTTATATTGGAATTGTAGCTGAGTTTTGTCCAGTCCCACAATATACTCGTAGTTCTTCGTAGTTCGCGGATATTGGTCCATTTACCCAGATGCATCAAGTTACTCCAATCCCAGGGCTTCTCAGGATGACTGAGCACATAGTCAATACTCAGATTGGGATTCTCACAGATCCGACTCCAGTTCCATCCCCTATCAGGGTGTGCCTCAATCATTTCCATTGTGACATTGGGATTTCCTCCTAGAAGTCCATAGTGCCACTTATCGGCTAGAACAGGGTTCTCAAGATCCTCGGCTTCAATGGCTAAATGGCAGCTCAGATAGGCCCATTCCCACGGCAGAGTAGGATACAATCTGACATCTTCAATTGTATAGGCCTTCGTATTGTAGTTGAGTGAGAACCAGTTCCAGGGAACCTCGGGATGATCCAGAACATCTTTCATTCGGAGATTCGGATTGCGGCTGAGTTGGGTTAAGCTCCAGGGTCTCTCGGGATGTAATCGGACGTCTTCCACGGTGATCCCAGGATTAAAGGTGAGAACATCCCAGTCCCACGGCAGATCGGAGAAGTTGGCTACATAGTCATAATACAGCCTAGGATTCATAGAGACCGTTGTCCAGTTCCAGGGTTTTGTTCTGTTCCCTAGAATGAAGTCGGGGTGAATGGATGGATTCCCACTCATTGTATTCCAGTTCCACGGAAAGTCGGGATAGTCCAGGACATCTCGTTCTGAGATAGCGGGATTTGCAGAGAGAGCCGCCCAGTCCCACGGCTTTTCAAAGGATTCGATAACAAGATTAATGAGTCTTGCAGATGTTGTTGCTGCTGTTGCTGTATTTGCCATCGTATTGCTAAATATGGATATAGTTGCTACACAGTAATAACGCATCCCATCGATCAAATTTACCTCGAAGAAAAATTGAAGATCCTGAGAGCACCTAAAGAGACTGCCCCAGCAGCACCACCTATAGGACTATCCATATTATATCGCTAAAATGACTGACTGCCTACCAACTATCAAAGATGCCTTTGAGCTCCTTCTCAAGATCGAACAGGGCAATAAGGGCCCCGCAGCTGGAGCAAAGCGCAAGGCTTACAAGGGGGCGCTAGAGAAGCTCGCCGAGATGTCCGCTGTAACGAGCGAAGAGGACTTAAAGAGCTTGAGAGGGAAGGCCAAGGATGGAGGCAGTATCTATCAGAGGGCCCTGGAGATCCTTGCAACAGGCACGTGTGCAGTTCTTGAAGAGGCCAAAGATGACAAGGATGTCTGGGCCGCCTACGATATCTTCCTTGAGATTCACGGTATTGGGCCAACTGCGGCCTATGACTTGGCCTCTATGGGTCTCAGAACAATTGAGGACCTGGAGGAGGCCGTGGACAATGGATCTGTGACCCTCAATAATACGCAGCTGATCGGTCTGAAATATCACGACAATATCACGCTCCGCATTCCGCGACCAGAGATGTTGGAACACGAAACCGTGTTGAAGGAGGTGGCAGCGGCCGCCGGTTGTCCGAGATCCGATATCGTGGGCTCTTTCCGTCGTGACCGACCTGATTCGGGTGATATTGATCTGCTGATCTGTTCCAATGACCACAAGATGCTGGATGCAATCGTGGAGCGTCTCAGAGCTGCCTACTATATTCGCACGACGATCGCTCACGGCGCCCACAAGTATATGGGAATCTGCCGTTATGGTAAGCTCCCGTTTAGACGCCTGGACATTCTGCTGACTCCTCCCGAGGAATACGGATATGCGCTGCTATACTTTACTGGATCACAGAAGTTCAACATTCTGGTGCGACAGCACGCACTGACCCTCGGTTACACCTTGAACGAGCATCGGCTTACACCTACCAGTGCTAAAGCAAAGCCTATTCCAGTTCTCAGAACAGAGGAGGAGATCCTGGCGTTCCTAGGAATCAAGTTTGTAGAGCCAAAGGATCGTGAGTCTATTGAGGCTCTGACTCTAGTAGTTTAGAATTTAAAATCTGTTAATATTATAGAAAAATGGCATCTGCTACTAGTATTCGACCAAATACCATCGTCCCTAATAATGAGGGAAATGTTAGACGCCCCCCTCCCCCAGCTCCGCGCCCACCCAAAATAGAATTTAATTCTATACCCCAGCCTGTTACCGGCACCTCCCGAGGAGGAAAGCGACGAACCAATAAACGTAAATCTAGGAAAGTGCGTAAACACCGTAAAACTAGAAAATATTAAATATATTATTATTTTCAAATTAGAAGATCAAGAACCTATTGAGGCTCTGACTCTAGTTGTCTAACTCATTCTAACCCCAAAAATTTACGCCCAATCTTGCTCGTTGCAAAGATTCCAAACCCGGATGCAATCTGTGCGTAAAATATGGCGGTCCTTTTCGTGCAACATAATAAATATGCGGATAATCCAGCAAACAGTATAGTGCTAATCCAAAACAACATCGTATATGTATCCATTTTTTTTATACTACTTATATACTATAAAAAAAATAGGCCTACATCCTTCTTTATTCATTTATTCATTCTTTGGACTTTACCCATACAGCATAGGCCAAAAAGAGTCCAAAGAAATTTTTAGCGAATATGTCTAATATATTGTATCCCGTATTTTTAATTGTATAACTCATTATTGCAAATACTCCATACAGGGCCCAAAAAAATACAAACCAGTAAAATAGGCCGTTCTTAAAGGTATCTTCGTCCGATGGCAAGAATGTATCCTTAATATACTTGAAATTTAAAGCGAACGGGATAAAGCCTAGTGCCGTGGCTAAATAGACATTCAGATATCCTAATTCGCCAATCAGACCAAAGAGTAGCATTGCTGCATTTAAGAGAACGATAATTATCATAGAGCCCGTATGATTTGCTAAAAAATCACTTAATCTGCCAGTTGTGTTATCATTATGATATAAAAATGCAGATAGGGTGATCAACATTAAGGGCGTTGTAACTGCCCAGTCAATATACCGATAGGGGGTGATGTTCCGACTTACTTTGCTGAAAAAGTAAATTAGCCAAATATAAAATAAAAATTCAATGATCTGCACAATCACTTCCACTTTCAATAGGTCCTTTAGGATTTCATCTTTTGAACTTATTTTGATATTGATGGCTACGACATCAATAAATCCAACTACAAATTGAATAATTAAAGAAATTAGACCCGTGATATAAATCATCCTACAGTTCAAATAGATAAAATCTATATAACTGTAGTCCTTTAATCAGAATTATAGGAGTTGTGACTCCTACGCTGCCTCTTCGTATGCATTCCAGTTCTATCAATAATAACATCATCATTGCTCCTTGAAGAACGATTATTAGAGTCATAATTAGGACTCCAAGAAGCAGGACTCTTAACAGGGCTCTTAACAGGACTATTATTGCTAGAACTACTATTAGAATCAGAACCTTTAAAAAATTTACTATAAGATTTTCCTGATGCCGCTCTAGAAGCTGCTTTTGCAGCTGTTTTTTCAGCCTTTTTTGCAGCTTTTTTTGCAGCTTTTTTTGTTTTTCTCTGTATTCTTGCTATTCTTACATCAACAGTATACTTCTTATGGAGGCGTCTAACTTCCTTATCAAGTATTGGGGGCGGTATCTTTTCAAGATTTTGAAGGTCTCTAACTCTAATTAGAAGAAATCCTTCCTCTTTCTCTCCAAATTGCCTTTTTAGAATAATATACTTTAATTTGGCAATAGATTTTACGGGATTCTCAAATCCCTGGGGCTTTGCATCTTGTTTAAAAGAAAGACTATCAAGCGTAAGTTCTTTTATTTTCTCAAATGTAAGTCTTTTAATATAGTTTCTATCCCTGGCATAATTTTGCAAGATTCTCTTTAATATAGAATCTATCTTCTCAGGACTAGAATATGTATCATTCGCAATAACATTTGTAGAGTTATTTGACATTCCCTACTAACGCCTCACCTTTTCTTTTTGTCCTTAGGACTAGCGACTGCAGTTGTTGCAATAACAGCAGCTCGTGCCTCCACTATACGCACGTGTCGGGAGGAGAGACCTCCTGTCAGTTCTCTGTTCTTCTTGGCCTTGTCACTCTTTTTATTACGACCGACTTTGGGATCAGAATCAGACATTTCAGAACAATTCAAATATGGATACTGGGACACAGCATCACCTATTCGTCCCTCCCATCTTCAATTTTTCTTAGCACGAATCCGCCCCGACAACAGCATCAGTAAGTGCCGTTGCGAGCGTGGAATCGTGAAAACAGAACGCTGAACCACCCCTAGCAAACTGGGTGGTCATTCGATTAATATCGGAGGCACAGATGAAGTCACCGCCCACCGCCCATTTGCTGTGATCATTGTATTCTGAGAACGCCAGGCCAAACGGATAGGAGAGATTCTGAACATCCAGAACTGTCACGGAGCCACAGGAGGGTCCTTCGGCGGAGCCGCGAATCCACGATTCCACAAGGAGATTGTGGCCGGTGCTCGGGGCAATACAGGCCGCATAGAGCTCGTTGTTCCATTGGCTACTCTTGGCATAATAGGTGATGGCGAGGCCACCCGTTGTGGTCACGGTGGTATGATTGCAAATAGGCTCATCACTCACGGTGCCTGCAGCCAGCCTCTGCAGAG
>Ga0114967_10003845_pt1 | contig 12237 bp, 4 predicted proteins | sample M_130628_MF_Meta_FD_92639 | JGI IMG/M metagenome (GOLD analysis project Ga0114967, IMG submission 92639) | Freshwater microbial communities from Lake Montjoie, Canada to study carbon cycling - M_130628_MF_MetaG | ecosystem: Environmental > Aquatic > Freshwater > Lake | place: Lake Montjoie... | reverse complement strand
GACGTTACTATTGATTACATGTATTCGATGAAGAAGCGGAATTTGACGTTGCCGATTGCTCTGTGTCTTAAAAAGAATGATATATCTCTAGTGAACCATGTATCAAGCGTTCCATCAGTACTCATAAATTTATCACCAACTGTGGAATTATTAAAACCTGCCCAAGCTGGATCAACTATTTCTCCCCAAGACGTGCCAGGATCTCCTACATTAGCTGATAAACCAGGAGTTATAATATATCCACCATCTGGCACTAAATTGCTTAATGTTGTAAGAGTACTAGGGCCAAAATTTCCTGCATTAGCATCCCCATTAGCACTAACAAATGTTGTCGTCCCTGCTAAATACTGATTTGTATGACAACCTTGTGTTATTCCAGCAGAGGGTCGTCTATTTGGTAAAACAGCTGGGTCGTATATAATGTTTGTATATACTTTTATTTTCAGGATAGCATTCCATGCAGTAGCTGGCTTAAATGATACAAAATAATCTGTATTTGGATATGGTCCATTATTTATTGGACCAAATGTTACTGCTGCATTTAATCCATTAAATGATGGACCATTTCCACCTCCGTATGATGTAGTTTCTGCTGATGATACACTATTTGACATTATATATGAACCAAATGTATCATTTGTAGTTGTAACGGTAATTTCTCCAGAATCAAATTGATTGATAGCAGGAGCTGTCCATACCCATGCACCAGGAAGGGGATTCTCTATACATGTGAAAATATATGGCTTTCCATCAGGAGGGACAGAAACAGGAGCATCAATTGCGTTATTGTGAATAACACCTCCAGGATTTGATGGATAAACCTTAAGAGACATAAATGAACGATTTACAACCGTAAGCCTTCTACCTGTAACAGGCTTTGGCAACAAACATGCATAATTTGTTGCAGTGATTGTCGTAATTTCATTTAAACCATAACTCAATATAAGCTTAGTATTAAGCGCAGTTGTTCCGTCTGCCGTCAACCCATCATACACATCTAGCTCTGATGAGAAACTAAGCATGTCGCTCAATAGCGGATTTAACTTACTAGCAGGAAATTTACCCCCTGGTACAATCTCAGCTATCGCTGTTTCAATTTGGTCTTGTGTAGGCATTGTATGATGTATTAATATGCTGTGTAGTAAACTAATATCTGTGCTGTACCAGTACCTGCTGCTGGTGGGCCTGTCAGTGTTCTAATAAATAGAGCAGCTGACTTAGGTGTCTGTAGCGTAGATGTACCAGGATTATATTCAAAGAAACTATATGCCCCACCACTAGTGAATCCCCATAGCCCTGTGGCTACGTATAAGTCATCAGTTGCTGTATTGAACCTTATCGCAGCATCTAGATTTGTAGTGTATGTAACACCTCCATATGCTCCTATAACAATAATCTTATGTATGATGTAGTAGTTCGGAGCAGCTGGCAATATCTGTACTGGTGTAACAAAGCTTGCTAGTATCTGTACTGATGATAAGTTCGTGACAGCTAATTGCATCGCAGGGATACCTGAATCGAAGTTTGCTGCCGTTAACAATCCCGTTGTCAATGAAGTCCAACACGCTGTAGTACACCGTAGTTAATGCTGAATGTTATATCAGACGGGGATGCTGATGCGTTGGTATTATTACCCATCACAGACAAAGCAGTTGATGGATTCATATCAGCTGCTGAAATAGGCTTTGATGTCGATGCAGCTACCCATGTTGTTGTCAGTGCATCATACGTAGCGATAATAATAACCTCACCATTAAATGCTTGGTTTGCATTAATGGTGATACCAAACACGGTTAGTGTATTGGAACCTATCGTGATACCACCTGCAATCTCTACCTGAAACTGACTACCTGCCTTGACTCCTGCTCCAGCAATTACCGTGTAGTTACTAGTTAGTGTAACAGGCCCTGATAAACGCTGATACGCTTCGTCTACACCTGCTGTTAATGTCAATGTACCTCCAACAGGAACCGTTACCGTCTTAACACCCTGTGCGATCTGTGGTTGGTCTTTGCCGTCAGCGTAATACTGAACATTCCATGTCAAGCCATCATACACACATGTAAACGTACCTGTCTGGTTTAATTGGTCTTGTGTGATTGTAATACCACAGATTGTTGTAGTGAAACCACCTAGTAAGATGTTAGCGTTCCAACGGATACTGAACGTCTCAAAATCAATAGTACTAGATGTAGTTATTGACAATGAGCCAGTAAGCGTAACAACACCTGCTGTATACATCTCGAATGCCTCATATCCAAACATTGTTGCTGCCGATGTGAATGTACCTCCAGGGGCTGTAATGGTTTGTCTAGTGTAATTCATCTTATTATTGTTTGTATGATGATACTGTTAATGTAGGGCATGAAATAGATTCACCTCCAGCACCAGCTGCTGCTGTTAACCTACCTTGTATTGATAACGAAAGCGGTATATTGAAATCTGTTGCGAAGGCTCCACCAGATATGTATGATATAGAATTCTTTCTACTATCAATATATGTTACCGTCACGATTGCTTGGGTCTGTGTTTTTCTGTATATATCAACTCTTAACGTCCCACTTGAGACAGCTATCGATGACACCTCTAGTAATGTAACAGGGACCCTTGATATATTCTGTGCGCTAGTGCTTGGATTTGTGTCTAGTATTATCTTAACCTCTCCACTCAAACCCTTACCAGCTAATGCTGAATTGTTAATAGTTGCCTCTAGAACCGCTTTGTCACCATTAACAGCGCATAGTTGGTTCGCTAAGAATGTTTGTACTGCTGCAATATTTGTAAATGTTGTTGCAAATGTTCCAACACCTGTAACCGACTTAAGTAAGGTTGTACCATTTATTCCACTAGCACCCTGAGAACCTGTATTTCCTGGCAATCCTGGCGCACCATTCGTGCCATTTGACCCTGGAGGTCCCGATGGAGATACCGTAGCACCTATATTAATAGGTAATCCTACTGCTGTACTTCCAGGGTATTCTAGATTGTCAATTGTAATAGATGTGAATCCTGACTTAGATACAACAACATACCACCCACCGTTACCAGACAAATCGCTAATGTATATGTTCTGTCCTACACTAGCCCATGCATTAGTAAACTGACCTAGGTCAGATACATTGATGGGAATAGGTGAACCATTAGCAGGTTGTGTAAATGATGATGTTGTTATTGTAAATGCATTCTTACCGTCTGTACCATCTTGTCCGATTGGTAGGGTAATCTCGTCGCATCCTCCGCATCCTGAGTTAGACATATCTTAGCAAGTTTTACATGTTTTTTGATCGCATAGCGACTGTGCATACACGAATATTTGGTTTGCTCTCTCGAACTTCTGGCTTTTAAATGCCTTACGGAGAGTGAATAATGTATATTGGATAATAGAAGCATTGGTTAGCCTTCCGCTCTCACATGAGCATCCTGGGGCCTGTCCGTCTAACATCTGGTCAGCGCAGCATTGTAGCTGCCCTATTAGAAATACCCGACGTGTTTTAGTATATGTTATGTTACTAACAATTGTTGTTCTCACTAACTGATACTGGCCGTCAGGTATCTGCTCCAAGGCAGACAGACCTAGGTCCGTGTTCTTAATAACGTATGGTTGGTTGATGACATTTGGCAATACAGAATACATGTCAACCGTATAAGATATACTACTGTCAGTGTTCTGTATTGATATCTCGTCTACCGTTGTAGAAAGTAGTTCGGGGTTAGGAAACCCCCAACCCCCAACATTGTTCGTTGAGTTATATACCCCCGTAGTGTCGTAGATCTCAAGCGACTTAAGATCACTACTTTGTGCGAATGAAAAATCGATCTTTAATGCCACCTTTTTTCCCTATTGATGTGTCCAAAGATATGCATTTTAGGATATAAATCAAATGTTATTCTTTGCGCTCTAATTTAATCATTACACTTTCCACCTGTTCTTCAATAGTCATATTAACAAAAGCATTTGGGCCTATCACCTTCTTAAGGATATGGTCTTTGTATCCAGTAACACCTCCATACAATGCTAAGAATACAGTTAACTTACTTTGAAATAATATGTCACTGCTTCCTGACTTTAATTGATCAAAGTTTTTATCGCAAAACTCTCTCATTATTTTTTTATACTCATCCCTAATTAGAGTTTTTTGCTCAAGTGTAAATGACTTAACCTTACTATCTCCAGAGTTTTTTAAATCCCTCTCTATATAATTAGCGATATCTGGCTTATCAAACTTGTCGTTGTTATACTTTTTAAACAAGGCATAGTACGGACCTCCTTCTCCATTCAATACCTGATCTACCTCAGGGAATGTTATTTTACCATCAGGACCGAATACATACATCAATCCTTGTGTACCAACAGGTAGTACCATCTTCGTCTTCTCCTTTATTGGAAAATCAAACGAGTCAGTCTTTTCTTTATTGATGAGAAGATCCATTATTGGACCACGCACTAGCAGATACTCACGGAACTCTCTAGGATCCATTGCAGCCATTCCCATAAACGACTTAATATTTTGATTAAAGTTCTTCGCTTCGGCAGGGAGAACAACATTGCTCAATACATTCGCAATCTTTTTCTGCATTAGTAATATAGCTCTATCACCACCTTGTTCAAGATCTGGTGAGCTATATATACCCTTCGCCCCGATAGCATCAACCCACTCCATTAGTGGTTTAATAGCAGCCTGATCTTTTACTAGGTTTAATTGTAGGAACGCAGACATTAACTGCATATCTGTCCATGACTCTGTCGGCCTCTCTGGATTATTATTAAATAATAATACATCACTATTAGCTCCTATAGCACCGAATATTGCTGCCAATATAGGATTGTCGCTGTATTTCATTATAAATTTACCATGGCTATATATAGAATATGGCTCTATCCCATACATAGACTTCATAGCAGATGTTTTAGAATAAGCACCTGGAGCCGTGTATCCATACATTGGCCCAGTTACATATAGTCCTGAATTTTTCCACTGGCCTTCATATTCTTTAGATCCTACCTTAGCAGTTTTATCTCCAAAGAATATCATATGACGCTCATTCTCATTGAGCTTTCCTATACCTGATAGTCCATCTTTTAATATAGCATCTTTTTTCTCATCGTCGTCATCTAATCCTTTCGCTATACCTCCCATTATTGCTGTAACAGCCATTATGGAAAGAGGGATAACCGCAGCCTGTAATAAGACATAACGTGCGATCATCTCTTTCTTTTCCATGTTCATGTCAAATTTCCCTTTACCGAAGGTTGATGTAGTACGTCCATACATCTCTGTTCTTGCACCAAAGGTATCGTATAGCTTTTTAGCTGATTCTGATGAGTTTAGTACACCACGCTGATTCTTCAATAGTCTTAAGAGTAACACTCCTCCTCCAATCAACGTATTGCCCTGTAATATCTTTTCTGCTGCATTCATTGGAGCATTAGCGAACATATTACCTAATACCGTCTGAGAACCTGGAGCAAGCATTCCTGGTGCCTTTATTGCGAATGCTAATATACCAAACGTCCCAGGAGGATTACCCATTAATCCAATCTTACTAGCTAGTTCTTTCGATAGAGCTGTTAATTCTTCGATTGTTGCTAAGTCTAGATCTATATCTATTCCTTGGGCAGCCAAGTATTGAGCTGCTCTACCCTTAGCCTCTTCTCTAGTAATCTCCATCACCCTTGCTCTGAATAGTCTAATCTTATCCTTGTCGTTAATATTAACATTAGGTCCATAAAGCTCTCTAAACTCTTCTGTGGCTACTTCTATTGCATTGGCAACTGGAGATGGCTCTAGTGGATTTCTAAGGTCATCTCTAATACCTTGTATATTCGCTACAGCATCTGCTATTTCTCTACTAGAAAGCTTGATACCATTCAACTTCGCTTGGTACTTAATCTCATCATATAACAAATCAGAAAGCCTTGCATTAGCAGCCCCTGCTGTCAGTAATGTATCAATCGCACCTAAGAAACGTCCTGCCTTTCTTGCGTACTTACCCCATGCCTTTAATGCAGGAGAGTCATTCTGCTTAGAATATATCTCAGCTATATTTATCGTGTTGAATTTTTCTGTTTCAACCATCCCTGCTAGGGTTAGTTTAGCATTATTAAAACCTTCACGAAACCACACCTCTGTGTTCTTATCTCCTTTTCTACCGAAATACGACTTGGCCATCAATGGTATTAGGCTGAAGTCACCTTCAGCTGCTGCCCTTACACTCTGTGTTAAGAACTCGAATGGCATCAATATTACATTGGAATTGAATGCCTTCATCATTGTATCCAAAGATAACAACACATTGTTGTATATCTGAGCCATAATTATGCTTCCTACGTTAATATCTCTTATCTTTTGAAATTCTATGTACGACATCATATCGTTATAGAACTGCTGTCTTAAGATGCTATTCGGCTTAGTCTTGGAAATTTGCTCTGCGAATTCCCGTAGGTTATCACGGATCTCAGCGGTTATCTGAGGAAGACCAAATATTTCTGCGAATAATACATTTAGATCGGTCAAATTACCATCAGCATCCGTTATTCCAGCACCGATCTCAATAGCTCCGTACTTAATCATTTCGAATGCTTTCTCAGCACTTGACTTTCTTAGTATCTTACCTGTATTTTTTCTTGTAGGAATTGATTTCGCTAATATCTTCTCAGCGGTTTTCTGTGCAAGCATATCATATTCTTTAGAGAATGCCTCAGCTATTGCCTGTGCATCTGAAGATGATATGTTTGTATTATAAACCAATCTCTCTGCTAAGTCTCTTACAAACTCTTCCTTAGTAGCTGCAATAATCTCATTAGATTTCAATAAGACTTCCTGTATCTTAAGCCCCTTACCCTTAACATCCTCTTGGAATGTGTCTGTAATCTTTTTCTTTGAACGTGGAAGAGCATTCGCTAGGGTGTCATTAAAGAAACTATCTAGCTTCGCTTTTAAATTAGCCTTATCACGATCTGAATACTCTTGAGGATCTAGGTCATCTATCTGCTGTTCTACAGCTGCTTGAGACTCATCCCAAATAGGTTTTGATCTTGAATCATAAAAGAATAGTAGTCTTCTTAGTTTATCGAACTCTGTTTCTTTCTCGTCATCGAATTGCTCTAAATCCTGGGTCGCACGTTTCAATAACTCATCCTTAATCAACTTGATTGGATCGGTCATAGGTGCTGATGAAGGGCCATCCTTTTTAGCTTTATCGATAATCCTTTTAGCTAATTTATCAGCGTTGAATTTTACTTCTGCCTTAGATGCCTCTCTACCTATATCCGTCCACATCTCTTGGAAATGTGCATCAGATATAGTTATATTATCCTTCGCTAGCTTTTTAGTGATGGCATCCTTAATGTCGAAGTAATTAAAGATACCTCTATTAAAGTTTACCCTTGCTAGTTCAGCTAGGATATCAACTACTTCAGGATCTACACCAGCAGGATATTGTCTCCTAGCTCTTGTTCCTCCTATTGACTTCAATCTATCCTTTAACTGTTGGAATAGTGTGCGTTCCTTTTTAAGGTTCTCCTGTGTGTCAGTTAATGGTTCTGTAGAAGGCTTAGGTGGTCTACTTGGTCTTCCTGGGCCTGTACCGCCTGTAGATGAATTAACAGCATCTTGCACAGCCTCTGATTGCGCTGCTTGTTTAGCTGCCTTTTTTCTGGCATCTTTTAGTTCCTTAGTCAGCTTATCTATCTGATCCTGCTGTCTCTTAGTTCCAAATGATCTTTCTACATCTTGTAAAAACCTTTTAGCCTCTACAGTATACATACCCTCAGGACTGTTAAGATACAATCTGTACAATGCTGCGATCTCACGACCATTTTCTCTAGCACGTTCGGCTAGTAGATTAGCAGCAGCGTCTACTATCTTCTGATATCTCTTCTGTTCCTCAGATCCTTTCTCTGCCTTCTTAGCTAGTTTATATGCCTCATTAAGCACATTACCTACAATGAATGTTTTAACGGCACCAGAGAACTCGTTTGATAGGTCAAACAGTTCCTCAATAGCTTGAGGCCCATCAACACCACCGAACTCATCAACAACAAGCTGTGCTACTCTCATAGCATCGTCTTGATTCTCTACGGTATAACGTAACGATTTTTTTAGTTCGGTTACAATCTTTTTGTTTAATTGCTTGTTCTGCCCTAGGCCACCTAGCTTTGTTATGATCCTATCCAACACACGTGACTTTCTAGTCTCTTGACCTTCTCGATATGTGTATCCTTGACCACCTTGGCTTTTAGTGTATTCAGGTCGAACACCCTGCGTTACATCGTCTACTAGCTTAGTGACATCTGGTATGTTTAAATCATAGCCATTGTCCTGTAGATGTAGATCTAGCTCCGTTTGCATATCTCTCTTATCACCACCTTCAGCCTTAAATTTATCGACAAATGCTTTCGCTATGTCGTAGATTTTCTGCTGCTCTTTACGGATCTCTGGAGTTCCTTGGTCAGCTGCCCTGTCTGGATTATAGTATTGCTCGTCAGGTTGGGCTCTTCTGGCTCTGGTGGTGGTTTCTGCTTGTGGGGTTGATTTGGAAGTTTGTACAAAGTCTTCCTTGGTTGGTTGTCTTACTGTCAACCCTAAATCAGAGCCTTTTACTCCCCTTGTGTCATTTAATTTCCCAACAGTTTTTCTTTTGATGGGGAACATTTTATCCTTAACCCTGCTTTCGTTATCTCTAATAGTTCCTTTTTCAAATGTTACGGGTACTTCTGTTATACCCAATTCTTTAGCTGCAATAATTCTATGATTACCCTCTATGATTGTTGCTTCTCCGTCCCCACTAAATTTATCATATACAATTACGATAGGCTCTTTAAATCCATTTTTAACGATATCCTCTTTTAGCCTATCAATTCTTTCTCTTGATATGGCCATCTGAGCTTCGCCTAACCTATCTTCTCCTATAAATTCTTCTAATTCAGAAGTTGGAACTAATCCTTTTCTTCCATCACTACTTTCAACATCTATGTTTTTACTTAAAATAGGTTTGGTTTGCACTGCCTTCTCAGTGACACCTTGAAGGTTTTGGTCTTCTACTTGGGTTCTCCTTGCCCTTGTCGTTGGCTCCGCATTAGCGACTCCACGAACACCTCCATTTGCGCTTTGGTCAGGTGCTGCGCTATCTCGCTTGGCTCCTCGATCTCTAATGTCTTTTGCGACTGCTTCGGCTTGCTCTCCAAGCCCTCTGTCTGTGGCGATTTTGATGAATTGGTTGTCATATGATAATTTTAGTTTTGATGGCTTTTCTCCACGCATCTTTGACCAGATATCTTTTTCTGGATACCATAAGATCGCTTGTACGTCTGCATTAGTAATGTCATAACCTCTATCAGTTAATCCTTTACGTATGTTATTTATTACACGTGTAATGACTCTTCTGTCTTGGTTACTAGGAATATCAATTGGATTTAAATCATTTATAATGGTTTTAGCTGCGTTACCCCATTGTGGCTTTCTTGCACTTATTTCTTTATTGCTTGGAATAAACGTCCTTTTTTCTTTTTTATTTTGCGTAGAAAGCCATCCTGGGATATCATCTCCACCTTTTACTTTTTTGTCATTTAGTGATAGTGGTTTTAATCCTTTTTCTTTTTGAGCAGCTACGTATTCTTTGTATTTTTCTTTTTGACGATCATTAATAACTTTTAATTTATTAGATGCTTGAACGTAAGACAGCTCTCCTGATATAAACTTATCATACATTTCCTTCGTCATTGGAATGTAATGTATATTCTTGTAATGATTATCTGCAATGAGTCTGATCTCATTAGATATTTCATTTAATGCATTAACATATTCAGGATCATTCTCTTTATCAAGAGTAAACTTATTACTCATTGTCCATATTAACTTACCCTTCTCGTTCTTTACTTGAATAGGCTTATGCTTAAAGAAAGCTTCTGGTAGTTTAACATCCAATTCTTTATTCTTTATAGCCTGCTTTACGGTTTGATAAAGCCTTACCATACGATCTTCTGTAATACCATCTCCTACAACATCACCTGTCCATCTACCCCATGTTCTTCTCATCCAGAGGTCAATAGTTACAGGATCAAATTTACCCATAAGGTTCTGTAAGAATCCTTGACCGATCTTAGGACCGAAGATAGCTGCTCCGTTTACGTCGTCATTTCTTAATCCAGTTATATTAAGCTTTACACCAGTTGCTTGATCAAATGCAACCTCAAGGGAAGCTACGGTAAATCCTTTTGATATAAACTCCTCTGCTGCATTAAGACCCATCTTATCGATGATGGTATTCGCTAGTTCTAGATTTGATGAAATAGAAGGTGCTTTAGCTCCATAATCCTTTTCAGAATAAAATCTTCCATTCTTTTTAAAGTAATCGAATTGCTCTTCTGCGTATTTTGTATTTACATCAACATTAAGATTTTGTGATGTAATAGCCAATGCCATTCTAAGTGCCATTCTAGCAGCTGCTTCAGGATCTTTCTCTTTAGCGAAAACTGGATATTTTGATGCACTAGCTCTATTTACTAATTCTGGATGAATAACCCCTGCTACTGCAATAGCCACCTGGATTGCAGTGGAATACCAATTCGAGGCATTACCGTCTTTATCCTTTTCTAAAGCATCTACTGCTTCTTGAATACCATTATTAGTTATTAACTCTTCTTGTTCAGGTGTTATATCTTCACTTGTAATTATTGAACCGCCCCAAAATTCCGCTGCTTTATTTTGGAAATCTAGTGCAACCACAGAATTCTGTACCTTTTCCGCAGGTTTTGGTAATACATCACTGTCTTTGTAAAGAATGTTTCCAGCAGACATTGTCATCTGTTCACTAGCAGCTTTCGCTTTATCAACTTCTACTGGTGCTGATCTCCTAGCTCTAGTAGTTGGAGCTGCTAAACCAAGCTCCTCTTGTCTGTCACCTTCATTAGTCTCATCGATCTTGCTAAACTCCTCAGGCATTAATCCTACCTTCTGATCAGCGAACTTTGAGATCTCGTAGATCTTACTAGTTGTTTCTTCAGCTCCTTTAAGATCACCTTCTTCTCTCTGCTGATTGCCCTTTTCTCTTAATGCTTCTAGCTTTTTATTATCACCAGAGAAATTAAAGTATGAATTCTGACCACGTGTTTCTGTAGTCATAGCTCTTCTTGCCAATGGAGAATACATTCTAGCATGTACATTCCAAGCATTCTCTTCTCCCTTAGCACCAAATGAGTTCCCTAGTTTAGCATGGCCGAAGAAATCGTGAACAAATCTAAATACATCATTCGCTAATAATGTTCTACCATTAGCATCTTTAAATTTAGTCTTTGCTAGTAATGGATTATCTCTTCTCTGCTCTGCCGTAATTGGTGTATCACCAAACCCTGCTTCTGTTGAGAATATATTAAGACTCTTATTATTTCTCAAGTCATCAATCATATCTCCAGAACTAGCATATGCGTCGTTATCATTCATAACAACAACATAACCAGCAGCTAGAATTTCTTCAAACTGATCTTGAGTCTCTTTAATCATCTGACGATATGCCTTAGCTACCTCTAGATCTTGAGGCGCATGCTTCATGGCTATGAATGCATCAGATATTCTCTTAGCGTTTTTGGTGTCTAGATATCTAGTTCCTGTGTAGTTGGGGGCCTTCCTTCCGAACGTGCTTTCATAATATTTATTCGCAATTGTCTGAGCGTCCGCAAGGGGCTCGTTAAAGAGTCTGTTTCCTCTTGCTGGTCCAGATTCTGCTGACTTTCTGGCTCTTGTTGTTGGCCCTGCTTCGCTTGGCTTGAACGCTTTAAAAACGTCACGTCTATCGTACTTTCTTTGTAGCTCATTTTCTCCTGTTTTTTTACCTTCAACAAATGCAGATCTCTTAATCTGCGTACTTAACTCAACACCTTCTGAGTATGTGTTTTCGCCTTTGATTGCATTTTCAAAGGTAGTCTTTTGATCATTAAAAAATGAAATCCTATCTTCTCTTTCTTTCGCTCTATCAGTATTTGGATCATTACTAGCACCGTTATCGAATACACTTATCTTAACGAAATTCGGTCCAATAGAATATGATTCGAACTTAGCATCTTTCATGCTTTTAGCAAGTTGCGTTCTTTCAAATGGAGTTAACTCCCTTGGAAACTTAGCAATTACCTGTGGGTATACAGATATACCATTACCTTGATATTCGAATAGCTGTAGTTTATTTTCGTCCTTCTGAAATGCTTCATCAAGATCGGATATCATCTCAATTATATACGCATCT
>Ga0114967_10003844_pt1 | contig 12238 bp, 13 predicted proteins | sample M_130628_MF_Meta_FD_92639 | JGI IMG/M metagenome (GOLD analysis project Ga0114967, IMG submission 92639) | Freshwater microbial communities from Lake Montjoie, Canada to study carbon cycling - M_130628_MF_MetaG | ecosystem: Environmental > Aquatic > Freshwater > Lake | place: Lake Montjoie... | reverse complement strand
TAATTAAACAAGCAGGAAAAGGACAACAATTGCGTTTAAGAGCAATCGTTACGCGTGGTAATTCTGATAAAGACATCATCAAAAGGGCCTCTTTACTTAGAAATGACTCTGTTCACGGTGCTTTCAAAGGAACGGTTCAGGAAGATTTGGAAAGAAAAGCAATCGTGATTAATGGGCAAATTGTTCAAATGATTGACGCATCAAATCCTGAAGACATCGATTACACAGCTTATGGAATCAATAACGCTTTGATTATAGACAATACAGGTGTTTTTGAAAACCGCGAAGCTCTGAGTCGTCATTTGAAATCAAAAGGCGTTTCAAAAGTATTGTTAACTGCTCCTGGAAAAGAAATTCCAAACATAGTTTACGGCATCAATCAAGGAGATTTGGATTTAGAAAACGAAAACATTTTCTCCGCCGCTTCTTGCACCACAAACGCAATTTCTCCAATATTGAAGGTTATCAACGATAAATTTGGAGTTGTAAGAGGTCACATTGAAACAGTTCACGCATACACCAATGACCAAAACTTATTGGATAATATGCACAAAAAACCGAGAAGAGGTCGGTCAGCAGCTATCAACATGGTAATTACTTCAACAGGTGCAGGATCTGCGGTAACCAAAGTAATTCCTGATTTGAAAGATAAATTGACTGCAAATGCTGTTCGTGTGCCAACTCCAAACGGTTCATTGGCAATTTTAAGCTTGAATCTACGTAAAGGAACAAATGTTGCAGAAGTAAATGCAGCAATTAAAGACGCAGCTTTGAACGGAGAATTGGTGAATCAAATTTTTTATTCATTTGATCCTGAATTGGTTTCAAGTGATATTATTGGGAATACTTGTTGTTCAGTGTACGATTCACATGCCACTATCGTTTCAAACGATGGTCAAAATGTAATTTTGTATGCTTGGTACGACAACGAATTCGGTTATACAAAACAAGTTATTCGTTTGGCAAAATACATTTCTAAAGTCAGAAGAGCTATTTATTATTAATTGAATTCTGGCATTGTTGGCTAAGTAATATTGAAGCGGAAATCAAATGATTTCCGCTTTTTTGTTGTACTAAATTGATTTCAACAATAAGAATCTCATTTCTTTTAAAAAAATTGAATTAAAACAATCAAGTTTGACGTATATTTGCAAAAAAAATCATTAAACAAAGAGAATATGGCAATTATGATTACAGACGAATGCATTAATTGCGGTGCATGCGAGCCTGAATGTCCAAACAATGCAATTTATGAAGGTGGTGCTGAGTGGCATTATTCTGACGGTACTTCATTGACAGGAATGATTACCACTTTGAATGGAGAAGAAATCGATGCGACAGATTCATTCGAACCAATAGACATGGATGTATATTACATCTCCTCAAATAAATGCACAGAATGCGTAGGTTTTCATGATGAACCACAATGTGCAGCAGTTTGTCCAGTAGATTGTTGTGTAGATGATCCAGCGCACGAAGAATCTGAAGATGAATTACTTGCAAAGAAAGATTTCATGCATTTATAAATCAGTTTTCTTTATTGATGTACAAATAGTAACAAATCAATTGATTTAGCGTTCTTGTGAATATGAAAGGATTTGTTGTCATAATTTTATCGCTTTTTTCGTTGAGTATAAATGCTCAGGTTGACAGTCTTCTTTTAAGTCGAGAGAAACAATTATCAGTCTATTTAGATAATTTAAGAAACTCAAAATCAGACTTAGACAAGGAAACAGCAAATCAATCATTCAAAAATTATTTACAAGAAACAATTGCACTAAAAGGTGCAATGGATTATCCTTTTTCTATGTTGCGAACTGTTGGAACAATCAAAAGTCCTGACAATCAATTTCGTTTTTTCAATTGGAATGTCGAGCAAGAAGATGAAACACATAAATACTATTGTTTCATTTTAAAGTTTGATGGAAGGAAAAAAAATTGGAAAACCATTGAATTAGTGGATAATTCAATGATGGTAGCTCCTCAGCCAGAAGATGTCTTGGATGAAACCATGTGGTATGGCGCTTTGTATTACAAGATAATACCTGTCGAAAAATCCAATAAAACTTATTACACATTGCTTGGATACGATGCCAACAACAACTTGAGTCACACTAAACTCATCGACATATTGTCTTTTTCTGGAAATCATATCAAATTAGGTAGTCCAATTTTCAAAAATAAAGACCAAGTTTTGAAGCGCATGTTTTTCGAACATTCAAAAAAATGTATCATGACTTTAAATTATGACGATGCAAGAAGCAGAATTATTTTTGACCACCTTTCTCCTGAATCTCAAAGCATGGAAGGCTTCAGAGAATTCTATGTTCCAGACATGTCTTATGACGCATTTATTTTTGTGAACAATAAATGGATTTTAGAAGAGGATGTAATTGGCATCAATTCAAAATCATCAGTGAAAAATAAATCTGTTGTGCGCTTAGATATTGACAAAGAAGGTCAGTTGGTTCGTCACAAAGAAAATGGAAAATGGATTGACCCATCAAATCCAAACGTTCCCGCTGGGGAAAACATCCACACTCCTGCCCTTCCTGAAGGAGAAATTCTGGAAGTGCCCAAGGAAAAGAAATCCAAAAAAGAAGAATCTGAATTTCCTCCAGTTAGAAAAAGGAATAAAAAACACAAGTCCGGAATTACTAGCAACTAATTTTTTCGTAAAACTAAATTTTTAAGCTGAAACCTCTGTTTTTAGAAAAATTTATTCATATTTGTTCTTCGTTATACACTTAATGAGCAAACTATGGACTATGAAAAGAATAACGATCGCAATGATGAAGTATATTCAAAAGTGATCAAAGCAGGAAAACGCACCTATTTTTTTGATGTAAAATCAACCAGAGGAAATGACCTATTTATTACTGTCACTGAAAGTAAAAAGTCAACCGAAAATGGCACAGAATCTTTTCAAAAGCACAAAATTTTTCTTTACAAAGAAGACTTCGAAAAATTTCAAGAAGGATTAGAAGACGTAATCAATAAAGTCGCAGAATTGAAAAAAACAGGAGAATATTCTGACGTAGATTTTTAATTCTTGAAAAAGTTACTTCGTAACATCAATTTCTGTGATTTAGAGTCATTGGAAAAATTTCAACAAGGAAAAAGTTAATAACTAAGCAAACATAGGTTATCAAAAAGCCAATTAGTTAACGTATCTTTATGGTCTAAAAATAAATGAATGGGCAAGATAATCGCCATTGCAAATCAAAAAGGAGGAGTTGGAAAAACAACTACAGCCATTAACTTGGGTGGTTGTTTTGGTGTATTAGAATATAAAACTTTACTTGTGGACGCTGACCCTCAAGCAAATGCAACATCTGGTGTAGGTTTAGATCCAAAAAACACTCGAAATATTTATGATTGTTTAATCAATGACGTTCATCCTTCAGAATTAATCATCAAAACTGAAAATCCTAATTTAGATATCCTTCCATCCCATATTGATTTAGTTGGCGCTGAATTAGAGATGATTAACATGGAGCAGCGCGAGTATCGATTAAAAGAAGCTTTGGCAAAAATCAAAGATCAATACGATTTCATCATTATAGATTGTTCTCCATCTTTGGGACTCATTACCGTGAATTCATTGACAGCGGCTGATTCAGTTTTGATTCCTGTTCAATGCGAATATTTTGCATTGGAAGGTTTAGGAAAATTATTGAACACTATCAAAATTGTGCAAGGAAGACTGAATCCAGACTTGGAGATTGAAGGAATTGTTTTGACGATGTATGACACAAGATTAAGATTAGCCAATCAAGTAGTTGACGAAGTAAAAACACACTTTCAAGAATTGGTTTTCGATACAGTAATTCACAGAAATACCAAATTGGGTGAAGCGCCTAGTTTTGGTGAAACAATTGTTATGCATGATGCATCAAGTAAAGGTGCTATCAATTACTTGAATTTTGCAAGAGAAATTTTGCAGAAAAACAACATGACAAAAATTGCAAACGACGATAAAAAAATTAATTTAGGAGATGACCTCTAATACAAAAAAACGCGGAGCCCTTGGAAAAGGATTAAGTGCATTACTTGAAAATGCAGCAACTGACATCACTTCAAAATCTCAAGAAAGTGGCGTTGTTGGCTCTATTTCAATGATTCCAATTGAAGATATTGAAGCAAATCCATTTAATCCAAGATCAAACTTCGAGAAAGTAGCCCTAGAAGAATTAAGAGAATCTATTGCCACGCACGGAATTATTCAACCGTTAACGGTTAGAAAATTAGGTAGAGATAAATACCAATTAATTTCTGGTGAAAGAAGATTTAGAGCTTCCCAACTAAATGGTTTAAAGGAAATTCCTGCTTATATTCGAGTTGCCAACGATCAAGCAATGCTAGAAATGGCTTTGGTAGAAAATATTCAGCGTGAGGATTTAAACTCCATTGAAGTTGCACATTCTTACCAACGATTAATCACAGAATGTAATCTGACGCAAGAACAATTGAGTCAAAAGATTTCAAAAAGTAGATCTAGTATCACCAATCATATCAGACTGTTAAAATTACCTGCAATTATTCAATCAGGTGTTAGAGATGGTTTGGTTTCAATGGGTCATGCCAGGGCGCTAGTATCTGCAGGAGAAGAGCAATTTCAAGTTTTTCTTTACCAAAGAATTATTGACAACAAATTGTCTGTTCGTGAATTAGAAAGTTTAATTAGTGAAGGTTATAAAGTTGAAGATTTCAATGATGAACCCAAAGTAAAGACTCCCTCGCCAGCTTTAAATATATCACAAGAAACTTTCAAATCATTTTTAGGTGACCGTGTTTCTGCAAAAATTGATATCATAAAGAATAATTTGGGAAGCGGAAAAATCATGATTACTTTCAATTCTGAAGTTGATTTAAACAGAATCATCGAAATATTGAATAAATAATGAAATGGTTGTTGCTTATTTTTTGTTCTGCGCTTTTCATTTCTATTGATGCGCAAGAGAAAACAGCAAATTCTTCAACAACCATTGATACAAATCATTCTGTAAAAAAAGCGGTCATTTTTTCGGCGATTATTCCTGGTGCAGGGCAAATTTACAATCACATTGCGATGCCTCCAAAAAAGAAAAAAGCATTTTGGAAAGTGCCTTTAATTTATGCTGGACTTGGAGCAACAGGTTATTTGCTTTTGAAAAACAACACTTTACAACGTTCTTTAAAAAGAGAATACAATTTAAGAGAAGCATCAAAATTCACACAGAAATTTGACGCACAATGGGAACAATATGATTATCAAGGTGTTTTAACTTTATATGACCAACATTTAAATCGAAGAGATTTATTTATTTTGGCATTTGGCGCGGTGTATATTATCCAAATGGTCGATGCTGCGGTCGAAGCACATTTTGTGCAATTTGATGTAAGTGAGGATTTATCTTTGAATTTACATCCCACAATGTTGAGTTTAACCAATCCAGGATTGAAGTTAACTCTTAATTTTCGCTAAAAAAATTGCCCAGTTCGCTGAGTTTTATATTTTTGTCAAGCTTTAAAAAGTAATATTTTACAAATGAAAATAGGATTGATTGGTTACGGAAAAATGGGAAAAGCAATTGAAGAAATTGCAATTGACCGTGGACATGAAATTGTCTTTCGTTCCAATAGTTCTCAACCCATTGATTCTGATGCGCTCACTTTAGCAGATGTTGCGATAGAATTTACTAAACCTTCGCTCGCTGTTGGCCATATTGAAAAAGCAATCCAATCTAAAACTCCAGTTGTTGTGGGTACAACCGGATGGAACGAACAACTAGAATATGTTTCTAATTTTGTAAATCAAAACAATGGAACTCTTCTGCATGCCAGTAATTTCAGCATTGGAGTCAATATTCTTTTTGAAATCAATGAAAGATTGGCAAAATTAATATCTAATTATCCTGAATACCAATCTAGTATTGAGGAAATTCATCACCTTCAAAAATTGGATGCTCCTAGCGGAACGGCCATTACTTTGGCTGACGGAATTTTGGAGAACAACAGCAATTATACTTCTTGGATTTGTGGCGTTGGCGAAGAACCCAATGTATCAGCAAATCAATTGGGTGTTACCGCATACAGATTGCCTGATGTTCCCGGCACTCATACAATCAAGTATGCATCTGAAATTGATACGATTACCATTAGTCACGAGGCACACAGTCGCAAAGGTTTTGCCCTTGGTGCCGTTGTAGCAGCTGAATGGATTTTTAATAAACAAGGAATCTTCACAATGAAAGATGTCCTCAAAATCAAAACATTATGAATGCTTTATATTTCTATTTATTTATTTTAGCTCATCCTTATTTTGCACTTTGGTTCACAAGCTTTGAAAAAGCTGGACGAAAATCGTGGGAAGCATTAATTCCTGGCTACAATTATTACGTCGCTTTTAAAATAAGTTGCAACAAACCTTGGTGGGCACTTTTGATGCTTTTTCCTGGCGTTCACATTGTGATGTGGGCAGTTGTCAATGTGAGTTACATCAGAAAATTCGGACATTTTTCATGGCAAGATACCTTGCAAGGGATTTTCTTTCCATATATTTTGATGGCGAAATTGAAAAAAGAAGAAGTTAGACCTGCGACAAACTGGGCAAATCCAAAAGAAATTAACGAAAGAAGCACAGGTGATCACATCGTCTTGTTTTTATGCTTTCCTGTTGTGGGACACTTAGTTGCTACAATTTTCGGCTTTTTTAGCTCAGATAAAGCAGGCAAAAAAACCAAAATCAAAGAATGGGGCGATTCAATTGCATTTGCATTAGTTGCAGCAAGCATCATCAGAACGTATGTTTTTGAGCCATTTAAAATCCCAACAGGATCGATGGAAAAAACTTTGTTAGTCGGTGATTTCCTGTTCGTTAATAAATTAGCTTACGGTCCAAAAGTGCCAGTAACTCCATTGTCTTTTCCATTGGTTCACAATTTTATTCCATGGATTAACATCAAATCTTACTCAGATTTCGAAACTTGTACTTACACAAGATTACCAGGAATGGGAAATGTGGAAAGAAACGATGTTGTCGTTTTCAATTATCCTTCAGGTGATACAGCTGTTTACGACCCTAGAATGCCAAATGGATTGATGGGTCACGATTATCATGGAGTTGTAAACAACGAAGCGATTCGTTATTGGATGGAAAGCAATGATTCTAAAGTCAGAGAATTAGCCTTAAAAATTGCAAATCCAATCACAGAAGAAGCTTATTATCAAGCAAGAGGAACTGTTTTCAATGATGATGCTAAGGAATTTATAGACAACATCGAAAAATGGAAATCTTTCGCAAGAAGAAAGTTAGCTATTGAAAAAGTTGCACAAGACAATGAAGGCGTTTTAATCAATCATTATGGCGTTATTTATAGACCAGTTGATAAAAGAGAAAATTACATCAAAAGATGTGTCGCAATTCCCGGAGATGTCATTGAGATTAAAAATGCAAAATTGTACGTCAATGGAAAACCAGCAATGATTGCAGAAAATCAAAATTTAAGATACATCGTGTCAAATCCCACAGATTTGAACAATAATTTACCTGACAAAACTTTTTACAATCAAATGTATCAAACGTATGGTTTAGAAAAAGACAGAGATTATGGTGTTTATGGTGGTTCACCTGATTTTAAAATGAATTTAACAGGAAGTGAACTTAAAAAATTGAAACGTGATTTCCCAAAAGTAAAATTTGTTTTAGAATTGGAAGAACGCTATGAAAAAAGAATTGGAAAAGATTCTTTCGCCAAATATGGTTATTCTTATGCAGAGATGATAAATAATTTAAATACTTTTCCGAAGGATATTTATCATGGAAACACAATGACCAACTTTGAGAAAATCACCATTCCTAAAAAAGGAACGACGGTGAAATTAACTAAAGAAAATATTGCGATTTACAGACGAATTATCACAGCTTATGAAGATCATAAATTGGTTGAAAAAGCAGACGGTATATTTATCGATGGAAAAAAAGTGACTTCCTATAAATTCGCCCTAAATTACTATTGGATGATGGGTGATAACCGATACAATTCAGCGGATTCAAGGGTTTGGGGATTTGTACCTGAAGATCATATTGTTGGAAAAGCTTCAATTGTTTGGTTCTCTAACAGTGGAATTGAAGAAATTGGAATTCGTTGGAACAGGGTGTTTAAATTCATCAAATAATGACCTCGATTTTTCCGACAGTATATTTCGGAAGTATTTCATATTACAAAAGTTTGGTTCAGATGGAAGCGATTTCATTTGAACTTTTCGAACATTATGTGAAGCAAACTTTGAGAAACAGAATGACTATTTTGGGTGCAAATGGCATGTTAAATCTCAGTATTCCAGTTGAAAAACCAAATGGGAACAAAACATTAACCAAAGATATTTTAATTTCTGACGCTGAAAATTGGCAGAAAAATCATTGGAAGGCCATCGAAAGTGCCTATGCGCCTTCACCCTATTTCGAGCATTATGAATCTGAGGTGAAAGAATTAATTTTTAGCAAAAATTCAAACTTGGTTGATTTTAATTTCCAGATTCACCTAAAAATTATGGATTGGCTTTCATTACCTATTCAAAATCAGTTTACTGAATCTTATAGTGAAGAATCAAATTCAATAAATGATTTTAGAAAAACAAACTGGCCAATCATTGAAAATTCAAACTATATCAAGGTATTCAACGTTGAAAATGTTTCAGAAAGTGATTTAAGTATCTTGGATGCCATTTTTAATTTAGGTCCGATGGCGAGAAATTTATTGATTCAACTTTGAAATTCTTATCTTTGATTAAAATTTAAAACCCATGCAAATAGTTCTTACTAAGACGCAAATCGATCAAAAAATCATGCGACTTGCGCACCAAATTTTAGAAAACGCAAGCGAAGAATCGACCATTTATTTGGCTGGCATTTGCGGGAATGGAATGAGAATTGCCCATGAAATAGCAACTATTTTAAAATCAACCACTGAACAAAATATAGAAGTTTTTGAAATTTCATTGAATAAAGATTTTCCGCTTGAATCTGAAGTTAAAATGAATATTGACGGAGAATTATTAAAAAATGGTTTTATTGTGCTGGTGGATGACGTCTTGAATTCAGGCAAAACCATGCAATATGCGTTAATTAAATTGCTTGAAAAACCAGTTAAAGCAATCAAAACCGTTGCGTTAGTTGACCGAAGACACCGCAGATATCCCATCAAATGCGACTATGTAGGAATCACATTGTCAACAACATTGAAAGACCGTGTTGAAATCAATTTTGAAGATTCTAATTACAACGCTTACCTAGTTTAAATTTTCAATGAAAAAAATAACTGAATCAGAAAGCAATTACAATGCTTTAGAATCGATGTCAACCTTTGATTTATTGAACAGCATGAATCAAGAAGATCAAAAAGTAGCTGTCGCGGTGCAAAAAGTAATTCCAAATATCGAGGCATTTGTCGATGCTGCATTTGAAAGAATGTCAACCGGCGGAAGATTGTTTTATATCGGCGCCGGAACAAGCGGAAGATTAGGAATTTTAGATGCAAGCGAATGTCCCCCAACTTTTGGTGTTCCGCAAGGCTTAGTTATCGGATTGATTGCTGGTGGTGATTCCGCTATTAGAAAAGCCGTTGAATTTGCTGAAGATGATATAGAACAGGGCTGGAACGATTTGACTGATTATTTAATCGATTCTAAGGATGTCTTTGTTGGAAACGCACCCTCAGGATCGACACCTTATGTAATTGGCGCAATTAAAAAAGCAAACGAAAATGGCGTTTTAACTTGTAGTATTTCTTGTAATCCTGAAAGTCCTTTAACTCAATTAGCGCATCATCACATCACTCCAGAAGTGGGGCCAGAATTCGTTACTGGAAGCACGCGCATGAAATCAGGAACAGCGCAAAAATTGGTATTGAATATGATTTCAACATCATTGATGATAAAGATGGGACGCGTTCAAGGAAATAGGATGGTTGATATGCAATTAAGCAATTCAAAATTGGTTGACAGAGGAACTTTGATGGTGCAAGAAAAACTAAGAATCTCTTACGAAGAAGCCAAAGAATTGCTGCTAAAATTTGGAAATGTTCGTGAAGCAATAATCGAAGGAGAGCAAAAATAAATCTAAATAATCAGTTTAAATAACCCTATCTTTTTTTATCTGGTTCAACGTAATAATGATTATTTACCCTTGAGAAATGTTCAAATTTGTCTTTGATAAAAGTAATCAATTCCATTTCTGAAGCTGTTTTCAAAAAGTCTTCATCAATATTCAAAAACTCAACAAAACTATCAAATTCTTCTTCATCTAGTTTCACAATTTCATAGGCCACATATACACGTAACAATTCTTTCAAGACTTTGCGTTGATCATCTTTGAATTCCATTTCCGAAATCCATTTTTTATTTTTCTCTCGCTTAGAAAAGGCTTGATAAAGCGCTGTGATTGGACTTTGCAACATTTCTATTCCTATAACCTGCCTCGTTTCTCTCAATGATAAAGCAGCTCTTTCCTCCTTGATTTGCTGCAAAGTTTTCAACGGTCTTACCACAACTTCATCAAATTGAACAGCTTTGTGATCCAAAATTCCAACGATTTTCATTTGACAATTTGAATCTGATTTTATCCTAAAACCATACATAGAATACCCTTTTATAGAAAGGGTAATAGAATCATTATTAGAAGTGTAAGTATTAAAAGATCCATCTGGTTGACCAAAAACAGCCCTTCCTGTTGTACTATTGACAACCATCAAATTATAAAAACCTTGATTTTGAATGGTATCGATAACTTTTCCACTTAAAAAAACACGGTCACATTTTTGGGCATACAAATCACTCAATCCAAAAATAAAAATAGTCAATACTACTGTTACAAAAATCTTCATACAGAACGAAAATAGTGAAATAGAATGGAATAATTCATTTCCTGTCCCAACTAAAATCTAATAAATTACTTTTTTAGCAATTTTTATCATTCTAGCTCTTAACAAAGCTGCACCAAAACAACAGTTAATCACAAAATATAGATCTTTATCGTTAATTTTGTGTCATGAAGAGAGTTGTCGTAGGACTATCAGGCGGAGTTGATTCAAGTGTAACTGCATACTTGCTGAAAGAAGCAGGATATGAAGTTATAGGAATGTTTATGCGCAATTGGCATGACGAAACTGTCACGATTTCAAAAGATTGTCCGTGGATTGATGATTCAAACGACGCACTTTTAATTGCCAATCAATTGGGAATTCCCTTCCAGGTAATTGATTTAAGCAAAGAATACAAAGAGAAAATCGTGGATTACATGTTTTCCGAATATGAACGAGGGCGAACTCCAAATCCAGATGTACTTTGTAACCGCGAAATCAAATTCGATGTATTCTTAAAAGCTGCAGAAAATTTGGGCGCTGAATTTGTCGCAACAGGTCATTATTGCAGAAAAATCGAGCATAACGACGGCACCTTCGGACTTTTATCTGGAAAAGATGATGGAAAAGACCAATCTTATTTTCTTTGTCAATTGAATCAAGAGCAATTGAGCAAATCCCTTTTCCCTATTGGGGAATATCAAAAGTCCGAAGTTAGGGCAATAGCAAAAAAAGCAGGCTTGATTACCGCCGAAAAGAAAGATTCTCAAGGATTATGCTTTGTCGGTAAAATCAGTTTGCCTATATTTTTGCAACAGCAATTAAAACCAATTGAAGGAGAAGTAATAGAAATTCCTGATAATTTACCTGCATTGATTGAATACCATAGAATCAATCCAATTGTCGAAAACGTAGAAAAACTCGCCATTCCTTTTCAATTCAAAAAAGAAGAAGGAATCAAAGTTGCAGCGCACCAAGGAGCACATTATTATACAGTTGGCCAAAGAAAGGGACTTCACATCGGCGGTCGACCTTTGCCTTCTTTCGTAATTCAAATTGACACCGAAAATAATATTGTTTTTTCGGGGCAATCTGACTCACACTTAGCTTTAAATAGATGGGCTTTATTTATTGATAATAAAGAGATTCACTCTGTAAATCCAAACTTTGATTTAAAGATTGGCGATGTCAAAGAATTTGCAGTAAGAATTCGCTATAGACAAAAGTTACAGAAAACTACATTGGTAAGAAAATCTGAAGGAATCTATATTTTATTCGAAAAATTACAACGTGGAATCACGCCTGGACAGTTTGCTGCATGGTATAAAGGAGATGAATTGATTGGATCTGGGGTTATTCAGTGATTTGAATCAATCATTGGAAGGTCGAAATTCATC
>Ga0114967_10003841_pt1 | contig 12240 bp, 13 predicted proteins | sample M_130628_MF_Meta_FD_92639 | JGI IMG/M metagenome (GOLD analysis project Ga0114967, IMG submission 92639) | Freshwater microbial communities from Lake Montjoie, Canada to study carbon cycling - M_130628_MF_MetaG | ecosystem: Environmental > Aquatic > Freshwater > Lake | place: Lake Montjoie... | reverse complement strand
GAGGCCGGTGGCCTGGCCGGCTTTGCCCTGGCGGGGCTGGGCATTGCCCTGGCCGGGGCCGCGGCCATGGTGGCGGTTCAGCGCCGACTGCCGCTCAGCTTCATCGAACGCGGCCTGGCCCGGCTGTCGCGCCGCTGGCCCGCCATCCGGCCAGATGCCATTCGCGACTTCCAGGCCGCCATCCTCGCCTTGCATGCCAATTGGCCGCGTCTGGCCGCAGCCATGCTGTTTCACACCATCTCCTGGGTGCTGGGGGCGGTGGAGATCGTCGGCGTGCTCTGGCTGCTCGGCCACCCCATCACCCTGGCCGATGCGCTGGTGGTTGAGGCCCTGGCCCAAGCGCTGCGCAATGCCGGCTTTCTTCTCCCCGGCGCCTTGGCGGTGCAGGAGGGGGCGATTATTGGTGCGGCCGCTTTGGTGGGGGTTCCGGCCTCGGCAGCCTTGGCCGTGGCGCTGGTTCGCCGCTCGCGTGAGGTGGTGTTCAGCCTGCCCGGCCTCCTGGCCTGGCAGCGCGCCGAGAGCCGCCCAGCATCATGACTTTTCCGCCTGGCCGTGGTGTTCTCGTCCAATGAGACACGCCTTGCTTCTTATACTGCTCCTGGCCACCGGCTGTGCGGAGCGCTGGACCCGCCCCGGCGTGACCGAAGCCCAGGCCGATGCGGCGAACGCCCAATGCGGCTCCCAGGCGGCGATGGCCGTCCCGCCCGCCATGGTCCGCCGCATCGCCGCCCCTGCGCGCATCGAGCGTTACCGCGACTGCCGCCGTGAGGGTGATAGGGAACGCTGCACGGTCACCGAGCGCTTTATCCCAGAGCGCTGGGAGGATGTGGACATCAACGCCAGCGCGCGCGAAGGCTGGCGCCACCAATGCATGGTCTCAAATGGCTTCACCTTCCAGGGTTATCGGCCATTGCGGCTGGAGTAGAACCGCTTCTCGCTTGGCTTTGCCCGCAAGTTCGGGCAACACCGTCCCATCTTCGAAGGATGCCCCATGACGGCGACTCGTTCCGGCCTGATGGACCTGCTCAGCCTTGTGCCCAGCGGTGGCCCGGCCATTCTCAATGCCTCGGTCACCAATCTGTGCAATGCGACCTGCGACTTCTGCAACTTCGCCCATGACAAGGGTTTCGTCACCGACCGGCGCTCGATGGACGCCACGCGCTTCGCCGAATCCCTGGCGCTCATGAAGGCCCAGGCCAATGTCCGCTTCGTCACCTTCATGGGTGGCGAGCCGCTGCTGCATCCGCGTATCGCCGATATGATGCAGATGGCCACCGATATGGGCGTGCAGCCCACCATGGTGACCAATGGCTGGCTGCTGCCTGGCAAGCTGGACGCGCTCGCCGCCACCGGCATTTCCACCATCTTCATTTCGATCGACAGCGAAGATGCCGGCGAGCATGAGAAGAACCGCGGCCTGAAGGGCGTGTGCGAGCGCATTCGCGAGAGCAATACCCGCATGGCGGCGCTGGGCATCACGCCCATCGCCTCAGTCGCGATGACACGGCTGGTGACGGATTACCGGGCGCTCGGGCATTTCCTGAAGGAACTCGGCTTTGCCGCCGTCACTTTCTCCTATCCCCGGCGGGCGGCACTGGGCTCATCCTCCCTCGTCTGGTCCGAGGATAGTGACCTGGTGGACATGTCCAATGCCGAGCTGCTGGCCGCCTTCGATGGCGTGGAGCAGACCCGCGAGGTCATTCCCGTGCACAATCCGCGCCAGGGCATCGCCGATATGCGCCGGCGCCTGACCGGCGAGGTTGAGCGCTTCACCTGTCATGCCGGTTACAAATATTTCTACATGGATTGGAATTACGATCTGTGGCGATGCGAAGATTGGAAGGCACCGATCTGCCCGGTCTGGGACTTCACGCCCGACAAGATGATGCGTGACCCTTGTCAGGCCTGCACCACGGATTGCTACCGTGACGCCTCGATCATGCTGCATTTCTCGGTGGCGCTGGGTGACAGCTTCGCCCGGCTGAAGGAGGGCCGGCTTGGTGCCGCCCTTGGCGCGCTGGCCGATAAGCGCAACCTTGGCTCCATCGCCGCCGTCATCGGCCATGGCAAGCGGCTGAAGGGGCTTGTGGGCGCCGGATAAGCCCCCTCCCGCGCGCTCAATCGCCCGGCCGCACCCCGGCCGATTGCACGATCACCCGATACTTCTCCAACTCGGCAGCCCAGAAGTTTCCGAAATCGGACCGCCCGCGGAAGGTGATGGGGGTGGAGAGCCGCTCAAAGCCCTCAACCACCGTGGGCGCGCGCAGCGCACGCTGGCAGGCGGCCTCGGCGCGTTCCATGAAGGCAGCAGGGGTATTGGCGGGCGCGAAAAGCCCGGCCCAGATCGAATAGACCAGATCAAAGCCCTGCTCGCGCAAGGTGGGGGTATCGGGGAATTCAGCCGTCCGTGCCTCGGCCATCACGCCCACGGCTTGGAGGTTGTTCACCCGCAGCGCGCCGGGCAGATCGGCATAAACCTCCACATCCTGGCGCAGCAGGGCGATGATCGCCTCGGCACTGCCACGGAAGGGCACATGCGTTATGTCCAGATTATTCTGCCGGGCGAGCGCCACCATGACGATATGCGGGATCGAACCCGGCCCGACCGAGCCGTAATTGAAGCCGCCGCGTGCCGCCCGGGCGCGCGCCACCAGGCTGGCCGCATCACGCACCGGGCTGCCGGGGGCGGACATCACCATCACCGGCGCATCGCCCAACTGGCAGAGGGGCGCGAAATCAGCCACGCGATAGGGCAGGTCGCTGCGGAAATGCGGCTGCACCCCCATCGGGCCGGTGGTGGTCAGCAGCAGGGTGGTGCCATCGGGCCGGGCGCGCGCCACCTCGGCCGCGCCGATGGCGCCCGCCGCACCCGTGGTGGTCTTCACCACCACCTGGGTGCCCAGCGCCTCGCCCAACTCCGGCGCCAGCAGCCGCGCCATCCGGTCGGCCGAGCCGCCAGCAGCGAAATTCACCACGATGGTGATGGGCGCCTGCGCCCGCGCCGCAGGGGCGAGCAGGGCCAGCAGGGCTAGAACGGGCAACAGACGCATGGGGCAAGGCTTCCGAAAAATGTTCGATCGCATATTTTCGCGCCCGCACTCGCCGGGCAAGCGTTCGAAACGGTTAAATTTTAACTGCCCGCCGCTTCTGCCCGCGCACGCGCCATCAGGCAGAGAATCTCGAACATCATGGTTGCACCGGCCAGCGCCGTGGCATTGCCCACATCAAAGGGCGGCGAGACCTCGACCACATCGGCGCCCAGGATACGCAACCCCTCCAGGCCGCGCAGCATGCGGATCGCCTCCCGCGGGGTAAGGCCCCCCACCTCGGGCGTGCCCGTGCCCGGGGCGAAGGCAGGGTCCAGGCTGTCGATATCAAAGCTGAGATAAGTCGGCCCCATGCCCACCACCCGCCGCGCCTCGGCCACCACCGCATCGGGGCCCAGCCTTTCGCATTCCTCGATGGTGATGATCCGCACACCCTGCGCCCGCGCCCAATCCATATCATCCATGGCGTAGAGTGAGCCGCGGATGCCGATCTGCACGATCCGCTTGGGGTCGAGCAGCCCCTCCTCAATGGCGCGGCGGAAGGGCGTGCCATGGGTGAAGCGATTGCCGCCGAAATAGCTGTCATTGGTGTCGGAATGCGCATCGAAATGCACCATGCCGAGCGGTGCCAGCGCCGGCCTGGCGCGCATAATCCCGCGCAGGATCGGCAGTGAGATCAAATGATCGCCGCCCGCCACCAGCGTCCAGGCGCCGCCATCGCGGATATCCGCCACCTGTGCCGTGATCAATTCCAGTGTTTCCAGCACATCCACCGGATTGGTGGTCACATCTCCCAGATCCGCCACGGCGCATAGCTCATAGGGCGCAACACCGGTCACCGGATTGACCCGGCGCATCAGGGTGGAACTGGCGCGCAACTCCCGTGGGCCATGCCGTGTGCCGGGCCGATTGGTGGTGCCGCCATCGAAGGGCACGCCGATGATGGCAATATCCAGCCCCTCGGCGCTCTCGCGCTGCGGCAGGCGCATAAAGGTCACGGGCCCGGCGAAGCGGGGCATGGTCAGCCCATCGGGCGGCATCGGGTTTGTCATGGGAGAAATCCTAGCCCTATGGCCAAGCGCCAACCAGGGTGGCCACGGCATCGCGCTGTGCCTCGGTCTCGGGGTGAGAACCCGCCGCGTAAACCCGCGCCGCCGCCTCGGCTGGGGGCAGCCCCAGGGCGCCGAGCAGGCCCAGCGCCGTCATCCCGGTGCGGCCAATGCCGGCGCCGCAATGCAGCAGCAGCGTCTCGCCAGCCCGCAGCCGCGCCACCTGCACGCCCAGCCATGCCGCGAATTCGCCCAGGTCATCTGGCACGGAAAAATCCTCTACCGGATAGGCATGCACCTGCCATGGCGCGGCACCGCTCCCCAGCAGCGCCGCATAGGCGGGTGATTTAAGGGCGATTTCGGCCGCGCCATTCAGGCATAGCACATGGCCGATGCCCGCCGCGCGCATCGCCGCCAGCCATTCTGCCATCGCAGCCCCCCGCCCCGGCATGGCCGAGAGCCAGAGCCTGCCCGCCACCCCCTCCGGCAGGGGAAGCGGGCGCAGCAGCGGGCTCAGGCCGGAACCCGAACGATAATGCCATCCGTTTCGGCCGAGACCGGGATTTGGCAGGCCAGGCGGGATTCGGGGCGGCGATGCGGCGTCTCGGCCAACATGCTGCGCTCCTCCACATTGGGCAGGGCCAGCCGGGCGCCCCAGGCCGCATCCACATAGACATGGCAGGTGGCGCAGGCGCAGTCGCCATAGCAGTCAGCCTCGATGCCCGGCACATTGGCCGCCAGCGCCGCATGCATCGCCGTCAGCCCCTCCTCGCCCTCCACATCCCGGCGGGAACCATCGGGAAGGGAAAATATTACACGTGGCATGGGCTTCCTCATTGCTTGACCCATGAAATCGCGCCTAGAGGGTCTTCGTCAAGAACGATACGATTTCGTCACGATATCGGGTCAATCCGCCGCGATATTGCCGGCCTGAATCACCACCCGCCAGCGCTCCAACTCGGCCCGCACCAGGGCGGTGTATTCCGCTGGCCCCAGCCTTCCCGGGCGCACGCCAATGGCGGCGAAGCGCTCCGCCACGCCCGCATCGGCCAGCAGCCCGGTCAGTTCACTATCCCAGCGCGCCACGATCTCGGGCGCCACGCCGGCCGGCAGCGAGAAGCCGAACCAATTGGTGGCTGTCGCGGCGGGGAAGCCCGCCTCGGCGAAGGTGGGCACATCGGGCAGGGCCGGGCTGCGCTCCGCCTCGGAGGTGGCGAGCGGCCGCAGCCGCCCTGCCCGCAAATGCGGCAAGGCTATGGGCAGGCTTTCCATGATGGCCGGCAAGGTGCCGCTAATCGTATCAGTCAACGCCGGCGCTGAACCGCGATAGGGCACATGGGTGAACTCCACCCCGGCGGCGCGGCCAAAGACCTGCCCCAGCAGATGGTTCAGCGTGCCATTGCCGCCCGAGCCATAGCTGATGGACCCCGGCCGCGCCCGCATCAGCGCCAAGAACTCCGCCACATCACGCGCCGGCAGATCAGGGTTCACCGCCAGCACCGAAGGGAAGGTGCCCACCAGCCGGACATGGATGAAATCCGCCACCGCATCATAGGGCGTGTTGCGATACAGCACCGGCCCGATGCCATGGCTGGCGGCGGAGGACATCATCACCAAATGCCGATCACCCGGCGCCTTGGCCAAAATATCAGCCCCCAGCGCACCGCCGGCGCCGGGGCGGTTCTCCACCACCACCGGCTGGCCCAGCCGGTTGCCCATGGCCTGGGCCAGGATGCGGCTGAGGGTATCGGCCGCGCCGCCGGGCGGGAAATTCACAATCCAGCGAATCGGCCGATCCGGCCAGGTGTTTTGGGCCAATGCCGGCAGGGTGGCGGCGGCAGACAGCATCAGGGCGCGGCGATGGAGCATGGAAACCTTCATGAGACCGGGTGGTCGAAACCGGTGATTTCACGCAAAGCTCGTGCCAGCAACCCTGCGAGTATCCCCATGGCCTTTGACCTTCTCCTCACCAATGCCCGGCTGATCGATTCCGAGGCAGTGACCGATATCGGTGTGCAGCATGGCCGTTTCGTCGCCATCGCCCCCGGCCTGCCACGCGATGCCGCCGAAATCGTCGATGCCGGCGGCTGCCTGGTCTCCCCCGGTTTCGTCGAGACCCATATCCATCTCGACAAAAGCAACATCATCGGCCGCTGCGGCTGCGAGCCGGCGCGCAACCCGCATGGCGCCATGGAGCGCACCTCCGCCGTCAAACACACTTTCACTGTTGAGGATGTGAACGCCCGGGCCCGCGCCACGCTGGAGCGCGCGATCAGCCACGGCACCACCACCATGCGCACCCATTGCGAGGTGGACCCCAAGGTGGGCCTGCGCGGTTTTCAGGGGGTGAAAGCCCTGGTCGATGCCTATGCCTGGGCCATCGACCTCGAAATTTGCGTGATGCCGCAGGAGGGCATGCTGGATAACCCCGGCACTGAGGAATTGATGCTGGAGGCGCTGCGCAATGGCGCCACAATCATCGGCGCGGCACCGAATTACGACACTGACCGCGCCGGCCAAATCCGCCGCGTCTTCGAGATCGCAGTCGAATTCGATATCGATATCGACATGCATCTCGACAGCGGCACCAACCCGCATGACATGGATGTGATCCTGGTCTGCGAATTGGCCGAGAAATACCGCTGGCAGGGCCGCGTCGCCATTGGCCATGGCACCAAGCTCGCCTCGGCCACGCCAGCGCGCTTCCTCGAAGTCACCCACCGCATGGCCGAGGCGGGCGTGGCGCTCACCGTGCTGCCCGCCACCGACCTCTTCCTGATGGGCCGTGACCAGACCGAGAATATCCGCCGCGGCGTGGTCGATGGCGTTGCCATGCTGCGCGCCGGCGCGCTGGCCAATCTCTCCACCAACAATGTGCAGAACCCCTTCACCCCCTTCGGCGATGCCCAGCTCATTCGCATGGCCAGCCTGATGGCAAATGTGCTGCAGCGTGGCGATGCCGCGGATCTGCGCCTGGTGTGGGACATGTTCACGGCCAATTCCGCCAAGCTGCTGCGCCGCAGCGATTACGGCATCAAGCTGGGCAACCCCGCCGATATGGTGGTGGTGGATGCGCCGGACCCGGTGCAGGCGCTGCGCGACATCTCCCCCGTGCTGATGGGCTTCAAGCGCGGGCGCCGCAGTTTCACCCGCGAAAGGGCGGTGCTGCATCCGCCGGCCTAAGCCTGCCCCATCCCGTTCTGCGCCAGCAGACTATCCGGCCTGAAGGTCCAACCGGCGCAGCAGCGGCCCCCACCGATTGCTCTCTGTGGTCAGGAAATGGCCGAATTCCGCCGGCGTGGAGCCGGCGGCGAACATGCCCTCATTCAGCATCCGCCCGCGAAAATCATCGCCGCGGATGACCTGCACCGCGGCCTGGGAAATCCGCTCGATCATCCCAGCCGGGCTGCGCGCCGGCACCAGCAGGCCAAACCAGGTCTGCGCTACCACATCCGGCTTGAAATCGGCCACCAGCGGCACCTCCTCATTGCCCGGCATCCGCCTCTCGCCGGTCCAGGCCAGAATGCGGCCGGTGCCGGCGCGGTGCAGCGCCAGGCCGGTGGCACCGCCCACCACCAGCAGGTCTAGCCGCCCGCCCAGCAAATCCGCCACCTGGGCGGAATCACCCCGATAGGTCACGTCCTGCATGCGCACAGAGAAGGCATCATTCACCAACAGCATGGCAATGTTGTTGAAGCTGGAAGGCCCATTGGTGCCATAGGTGATGGCGCCTGGCCGCGCCGCCGCGCGGGCCATCAGCGCCTGCAGATCCGCCGGCCCATCCGGCCGCGCCACAATGGCGAAGGGCAGGGTGGAAACCAGGGTGACCGGCGAAAAATCCTCCAGCCGATAGGAGAGATTGCGCACAATATGCGGGTTGATGGTCAGCGTGCTGCCCGAGGCGATGAGCACATTATGCCCATCCGGCGCGCTGCGGGCGACGTAATCGGCACCGATCACCGTCGCCGCGCCGGGCCGGTTCTCCACCTGCACCGGCAGGCCCAAAGGTGCGGCCATGCGTTCGGCCAGCACCCTGGCGGTGACATCGGTGGAGCCCCCCGGCGGGAAGGGCACGGTGATGGTCACCGGCCGGGCTTGCGCCTGCCCCGGCTTGGGGGCGGCGGCAGACAGGGCAATGCATGGCGCAGCCAGCATGGCGCGGCGAGTTGGCATGGGTTTCCTCCAGTCTTTGGCGGGATGTTGGCCCGCCCGGCCGGTCAGCGCTACCCGGAAAACGCCTGGGCGCGGACCAGACGGGCATAGAGCCCATCCTGTGCCATCAGCGCGGCGTGGTTGCCCTGTTCCACCGCCCGCCCGGCCTCCATCACCACAATCAGATCGGCATCCTTCACGGTGGAAAGCCGATGCGCGATGACCAGCGAGGTGCGGCCCTGCCGCAGCCGGGCAATGGCTTGCTGCACCAAGACCTCATTTTCGGCATCGAGCGCCGAGGTCGCCTCATCAAGCAGCAGCACGCGCGGGTTGCGCAGCAGGGCGCGCGCCAGCGAAATCCGCTGCCGCTGCCCGCCCGAAAGCCGCCCGCCGCCCGGCCCCAGCGGCGTGGCATAGCCTGCGGGCAGGGCGGTGATGAAATCATGCGCGGCGGCGGCGCGCGCGGCTTCCTCCACCTCGTCCTGGGTGGCACCCGGTCGGCCACAGGCGATATTGGCCAGGGCGGTATCGTCAAAGATCAGGCTCTCCTGGCCGACATAGGCAATGGCATCGCGCAGCCCGGCGATCTGCAGCGCGCGGATATCGATGCCATCGAGCAGCACCGCGCCCCCTGTCACATCATGCAGCCGGGGAAGCAGGGTGATGGCGGTCGATTTCCCCGCCCCCGAAGGGCCAACCAGCGCCACTGTCTGCCCCGGTTCGGCGGTCAGCGAGAGGCCGGTCAGCGCCGCCTCCTCGCCCTGGCCATAGGCGAAGGTCACGTCACGGAACTCGATCCGCCCATGCCCGGCGGGCAGCGCCCGCGCATGCGCTGCGTCGACCACGAGGCGCGGCGTATCCAGCACGGCGAAAACCCGCGCCAGCCCCGCCAGCCCCTCCTGCAAGGTGGCATTGAGCGAGCCCAGCGCCCGCACCGGGCGCGAGGCAATGAGCAGGGCGGCAACAAAGCCGGTGAACTCCCCCACCGTGCCCAGCCCATTGGACACCCGCCAGCCGACAAAACCCAGCACCGCGGCCACCGTCAGCCCCCCCAGCACCTCCAGCACCGGATCGACCCGCGCACGGCTGGTGGCAATATGGAACAGGGATTCGCGCAAGCCCAAAAAGGCCGCGCCGGCGCGGGCCTCCTCGGAGGCTTCCAGCCGATAGGCGCGTACCACGCGGGCGGCGGAAAAACTCTCGGTCAGCAGCGCCGCGGTCTCGCCCACCCGGTCCTGCATGCCCGCGCTGGCGCGGCGGATGCGCTTGCCCAGGCGGATAATCGGCACGGCGGCAATCGGGTAGAGCAGCGCCGCGCCCAGCGCCAATTGCCAATCAAGCCAAAGCATGGAGCCCACGAGGCCCAGAATGGTCAGCACATCACCCAGCCCGCCGAGGGATTTGAACAGCGCATCGCGAATGGCGGTGGCATCGGTGGTGAAGCGCGCCGCCTGGCGGGCCGGGGCCAGCGCCGTGGCGGTGGCCAGATCTGCCCGGGTGAGGGCGATGAACAGCTTGTTCTGCAGAGCCTCCAGCGCCCGCAGCACGGTGCCCTGCAGCACATATTGCTGGGCATAGAGAAAGCCGCCGCGCAGCGCGGTCACCACGATAATGGTGGGCGGCAGCACCCAGATCAGCGTCTCATCGCCACGCTGAAACCGGTCAAACGCCTGCTGGATGACAATGGGGTAGAGCGCGGTGATGCCGGCCAGCCCCAAGGTGCAGAGGGCGGCGGTGGCAATGCGGCGCCGCAGCGGCGAGAGCAATTCGCGCCATAGCCGCGCCAGGAGCGGCAGCGTGCCGGTGATGTTCTTGGCCGATGTCATGGGGCAGTGTTCCGTTTCGCGTATTCGCGCAGTTTCTCCAGGCAGTCTGCACGGCTGGCGCGGGTGGCGGCTTCCCGCAGCCACCACGCCTCAACGGCGCCCAGCAGCCGGCCGATATCCGGCCCCGGCGGCACGCCCAGCGCCAGCGCATCGCGGCCCTGCAGCGGAAAGACCGGCGGGGAGCCGTGGATCGCGGCGCGTTCCGCCGCACGGTCCAGCCCATCACGCGCATCGGCCAGCCAGAGCGGCAAATGCGCATCGGGGGGCATGCCGAAGCGGCTGAGCGCCCGCCAGATCAACAATTCTGCCTCGCTGGCACCGGGCGGCAGCATCGCGGATTGATCGAGGATATGCGCCAGGCGCAGCACCTCCGCGCTGGATAATTTCAGCCGCTGGCCGAGTGAGACATGATCCGCCTCCGCTGGCAGCAGCGCCGCCAGCCGCAGCAGCGCATCCACCGGCGCCGCGCGCGCCACCAGCCGGTCCAGCGCCGCAAGATCCACCGGCGATGCCTCCGGCAGCACCGCCCCCAGCACCCCCGTCTGATCCATCAGCCGCAGCGCATCGCCAGGCTCCGGCGCTTGCAGCAGGCGCTTGATCTCCATCCACACCCGCTCCACCGAAAGCCTGGCCAGCCCCGGCACAGCATCGCGGATCGCCGCCACCGCCTCGCCATCCGGCGCACCCCTGCCATACCGGGCCCAGAAGCGAAAAAACCGCAAGGCGCGCAGATAATCCTCCGCCAGCCTCGCCCCCGGCACGCCCACGAAGCGCACGCATCCGGCCCGCAAATCCGCCATGCCGCCGAAGTAATCATGCAGCACCCCATCAAGCCCCATGCTCATGGCGTTGATGGTGAAGTCGCGCCTCGCCGCATCCTCGCGCCAATCGCCGATCCATTCGACCTCGGCATGCCGGCCATCGGTGGCCACATCGCGGCGCAGGCTGGTCACCTCCACCGGCTGGCGCTCCAGCACCGCGGTCACCGTGCCATGCTGCAAGCCGGTCTCGAAGACTTTCAGCCCGGCGTCCCGCAGCAGGCGTGAGACCTCCAGCGGCGGCAGGGCCACCGCCACATCCACATCGTGAATCGGCTTGGGCGGCTCACACAGAAAATCGCGCACCGCACCGCCCACCGCCCGCGACCCAGGCAATGCCGCCAGCACCGCCGCCGGCGTGCCATGGCGCAGAAAATCGGGCGTCACCGCTCGGGCGTCAGCGTGGCGGGCACATAGCGCTCGCCGCGTTCCATGCTGCGGTTCAGGCCGTAATGCAGCGCGCCGCCCAGCACCAGCGCCACCGCCAGGGCGGCGGCCAGCACCAGCCAGCCCGAAGGCGTCTCGCCCGGCCGCAAATGCCGCCACAGGAACAGTGCCGCCAAAGGCAGCAGAAAGGCGAGGGCTGCGATGAAGAGCGGCATGGCGCCTATGTAGAGCAGGGAGCACCCGCCCGGAAGCAGGGCGTTTTGGCCGCATCAGACCATCCGCGCCGCCATCAGCCCTCGCGCAACGCCTGGGCCAGAGCGACCAGGATGGTCGCCGTGGCACCCCATATGAAGTGCTTGTCATGCGGCCAGACCCAGTATTCCCGCATCCGCCCCTTCCATTCCTTTCTCTCGCGCCGCGGTGCCGCCGGGTCCAGCAGGGTGGCGAGGGGAAATTCGAAGGCCTCCGCCACCTCCGATGGGTCGGGCAGCAGCGGAAAACCGGGCTCCAGCACCCCTAAAACCGGGGTGACCATGTAACCCGTGCCAGTCTGGTGCCGTGGCATGCGGCCGATGAGGCGGGGCCAGTGCCGCGGCAGGCCCACCTCTTCCTCGGCTTCGCGCAGGGCGGCCTCCTCGGGCGATTCGCCCACCTCCAGCCTGCCGCCAGGGAAGGCAACCTGACCGGCATGGGCGCTCAGATGCGCCGCGCGGCGGGTGAGAAGGATTGCCGGCGCGCGATGCAGCACCAGCGGCACCAGCACCGCCGCCTGCCGCAAGGGCACCTCGCTGACACCGGCCGCGTCATCGGCCGAACCCGGGCCCATGGCATCAAAAAAGCCCGGCCGCGCCAGGCGATGGGCAAGCTGTTCCGGCGTCACCTACTCGGCGGCCAGTTCATGCTGCGGCACCTCATCGATGGGGAAGAACACGCCCTGGCTCCACACCCCCAGCACCTCCCG
>Ga0114967_10003835_pt1 | contig 12245 bp, 6 predicted proteins | sample M_130628_MF_Meta_FD_92639 | JGI IMG/M metagenome (GOLD analysis project Ga0114967, IMG submission 92639) | Freshwater microbial communities from Lake Montjoie, Canada to study carbon cycling - M_130628_MF_MetaG | ecosystem: Environmental > Aquatic > Freshwater > Lake | place: Lake Montjoie... | reverse complement strand
CCACTTACTTGTAACGTAACAGAGGTTGTATTACCTGGACATAGCGAAGGAAGTATAGGCGTAGCAGTTAGTGTAATTGGTGTAGTACCTCCATTAATTGTTGCAGATAACACATTACTTGAGCAGCCTGAAGCATCTGTTACAATTACCGAATAACTACCTGGCGATAATCCAGCAAAAACAGGATCACTTGATTGATTAGTATATCCATCAGGACCATTGATACTATAATTATATCCACCATTTTGACTATTCCCTCCACTAGCACCTACTATGTTAATTACTCCATCAGCTAAACCTTCACAAGTTTCGTCGATAGCGTTTAATGTTCCTAAATCTATTGCACTGAACTGGTTTAATGTAATTGAATCTGTTGTAGAACATCCCTGACTACTTGATACAACATAAGTAATTGTTGTATCTAATCCAGTAAAAGTTATTCCTGGAAAATCACCAACACCCGACAACGATACGTCTTCATTAATAAATGCAGAAACGTTAACTGAAAAAGGACTTCCGTAACATCCACCACCATCTGAAGAAATATTCACTAAAGGATTTTCATGCACTGTTATTGTAATGAAAGCCATTGCAATACAACCTGCACTATCAATTTGAACAGAATAAGATTGAACAGGAGAAGTATTTCCATCAATAATTAAACTTGGGTCTGCATTAAATACATTTATAGGTCCAACACTACCATTCGACCAGTTATAAGTAGCGTTACTAATAAATGGTGCAGTTAATTCAACCGTTTGAAAAGCACAATAATTATTATTAGGTGAGTTAGATGTAATTTGCGGAGAAAAATTGCAGGGCGAAGGACAATTTACGTCCAATGTGATTTCTATTGTTGCAGTATCGGTATTTTGACATCCGCCTAAATCAGTAATATAATAATTGTAAATACCAATTGAAAGGTTATTTGTGTCATCGCCACTGATTGAATAACCATTTGATCCGCCATTTATTTGCAATGAAACATTAGTAGTTGTACCCGCGCACAACGAATAACTTTGGGCATTGGCATTAATTGATATTGGAATAAATCCAGGATTAATTGTTACTTCATAAAAGTCACTTGAGCAACCATTTAAATCGGTAGCAACTACTTGATAACTTCCAGGTCCCAAGTTATTGAAAGCTGGGTCCGATGATTCATTAAAATATCCACCAGGACCATTGATACTATAATTATATCCACCATTTTGTGTATTTCCTCCTGTTGTACTCAAAATAGATATAACACCATCTTGTAATCCAGCGCACGTTTCATTATTTGCATTTACGCTGACAATATTAACTGGAGCGGCTTGCGTCAATGTAATTGAATCAGTAGCTGAACATCCTTGACTAGAAGAAACTACAAAAACAAGTGTAGTATCAAATCCTGTAAATGTTATACCTGGAAAATCACCATTTCCTGACAACGATACTTCTTCGTTAATAAATGCTGAAACATTTACAGAAAATGATGTACCATAACAACCTCCTCCCTCTGAAGAAATTGTAACGATTGGGTTATCATGAGTTATTATAAAAATTGAAGGCGTTGCAATACAACCAGCACTATCAATTGTAACAGTATAAGTTTGATTATATGAAGGGCTACCCTCAAAAATTGTAGTCGGATCCGCATTGAAAGAAATAACATTAGAATTGCTTCCTGTTGACCAAGTATAAGTGGCATTAGGTATAGAAACAACTGATAAAGTTACTAGCTCGCCGGCACAGTAATTATTATTTGGCGAATTAGCGATGATTTCAGGATTGAAATTACAAGGAGGCAATACGTTCAATATGACATTGGTCGAATAAACTGTATCACACATACCAATAACTCTTAAACGATACTGATATCCATTCATATTAGTATCAGGGTAGTTTATAGTAAGCGTTGATGTGTTCATCCCGCTATACATAGCATCATCAAAAATTGTCGTAAAACCATTACCGGTTCCATCATTTAGTTCCCACATCAAACTTGTACAGTTCGGAGGACTCATTACTTGAGCAGAGATTAATTTAGGAACATTCGATGAAGCCACTATTTGAGATGCTAGCGGATACACTATTGGTGGAGCACATGGGTGCGGGATGTAAGACATTTCATCCACATTTACGGCAAAATAATTTCCATTATTATCATAAAAACCACTTCCAATATTCCCTCCAATTGAAAACTGCAAACTAGAAACATTTGGCCAATCCATTTCAACTGTATAATAAGCGCCACCAAAAAATAGCGAAAGAGAGTCCGAAAGATCTCTGACATATAAATTATTACCTAAAGAATCATTTCCGAAAATTTTGAAAAAAGTAACATCGCTAAAATTCAATGTTATTAAAACTTTTATACTTGTAAGATTATAAACCCCACAAGTGGAAAGTGTTCCACCCGGAGCACCAAAATGCAAAGATTGAGTACCACTATTATTGTATGCAACATCATCGATATAACCATTTCCAACTGATGCATCCCATGCAAATCCATTTTCTGTCCAATTGCTATTACCAGGAATACCCGATTCAAATCGCAAAGTGTCCACTAATATTGGTGGTGGCCCTTGCGAGAACACCCTTATAGAAGTCAACAAAAAGAAAGTTGTTAGCACCAATAATTTTGAAGACCAATTATTTAGGTCTTTAATAAAAATTTTCATAAAGTATGTAATTAACGATTAAGTAGGAATTCCGGTTCTTGCTTTTATCTCTAATAAATATCTGCTAATAGCTTTTATTAGTTCGATGCAATTTAAAATAAAATTACGGTTTTACAATATTTTTTTATTTAATTATTTATTAGAACAAATTTAAAAACAGCTGCTTAGAAAAACAAATGTTACCAAACATGAAAAATCTGTTACGTAAATGCTAACAGAACTAGTTTAAACCTAACTTTATTCATTTTAATGCGAGTGGTTTTAGTCGCTATTTTAATTTTTTCAAACAAAAAAGGGAGTTGCCCCCCTTTCATAAATCTAAATTATTTTGACTGTTTTTGAAAAAATCTATTTACTATTTTTAATACATCTAACTGATAATGCAAGATTTTTAGAAGTTTTAAATCGATCAATATTTCCATTAAAATAACTTAACAATCGCCCGTAAGCTTCTGCTGCTGAAGATGCTGTGGCTGTCCACCAATAACCATACGATCCTACGTCATTACATTTACCATCAATGCTTTTATTCCCACCTGCGTAGCCTAAAAAGTTAGACGTGCCTGTAGCGCCGGTATTTGGAGTAGTCCAATGTGAATAACCTATTTCTTTTAATTCTCCACCAGCTATTTCACTTTGCACTCTTTTTAATTCAGTAGTATCTGCGTATTCGTCAAGGTACTTTACCATTGTATTCCACTCAGAATCCGTAGGGACATGCCAACCAACCGGACATAAGCCAGCAGGGTTAGCAATTGCATACCAGTTATACAATAAACCAAACGCATTTTCTTTGATGGAATCATTATCATAAACCGCACACGCTCCCATTTTATCAGTGCTCCACTGCGCCTTCGTAATATTTTTCGAAATCAATTTTCCATTGCGATACTTTTTCGTTCGCAGATTCTCTTGAAGCCAAACCTGATTGCCTATCACGACAGTATGATAAACATTTCCATCAATATCTTTAACAATTGAAGGAATAGAATCACCTGGCTCAAAAAAAATTTCACTTTTACCAATAAATGCACTACTGGTTGAATTGATTAACAACCCAACGATAGCTAGTAAAAGTATTTTCTGACAATTTTTCATTTGATTAGTTTAAACACGACTAATTTACAATCATGCGTTTAAAAAATTATTATGAATTATATGAATTTGCTAACAAGCAATTGTAAATCACAATGCAACCTGTGTTTTCTTTAATAATTCAGTGGATGTATAGCCTCGACTAATCTGATAATTATATTGAATTCCCTTTAAAGGCAGATTTTTTAATTTGTATCCATTGACTTTTTTCTTGTTTATCAGATCAAGAAATATCACAAAGTCTTTATTATATACATCTCCTTCATATTCTAAGTTAACTTCAATAAACGAAAACTCTGAATTACTTAACCATTTGGGCTGTACTGCAAAATGCGTGTATTTCATAGCGTTATTTGCAATAAAAGTCAATTCGTTCCCAGTAGACACATCAAGCAATAAGCAACTATTATTTCCTTCGTTTAAACCAGTTTTTAATAACCAACGATAGTTTGGAGAAAAAGAAAAACAATATTGGGTTTCCTTTAATTTCAATGTGTCATTTATCCAAACATCAAATATGTCTCCTGTATTTAAACAAACGCCAAATACAGTAAAATCAGAATCTCTTCTGATTTCTGCCATGTATAATGTATTGCATAAATTATCATAGGCGCAAAATTTAAACTGCTTGCCCGGCTTTTTTCGCTCGGCTTTCACATTTTTAAATGTAAGTGTTTTACCCGTTTTAGCTATGATGTAAATTCCATTTCTAAAATTCACTTTTACCTTCTTTTTCTTGCTAATTAGTTTACCAGCATATTTTTCAAGATCAAGTCCTGGTATTCCTACTGTGTCGATTGGCTTTATTAATGAGTCTGGCAACACTTCAGGGTTTTTTAAAAAAGCGAGCAACGATTTTCTATAATCAAGGGAATCTATAGTAGCACTATTGTCGATTGGTACTGCTTCACTTTTTTTAGTTGTGACAGAAACTGTTTGCCTTTTTTCATTTTTGCTAGGCCCTTGCTGGCACGATGAAATGGCAACTAAAATGAATACAAAAAATAACGATTTTCTAATTAAATAAAACATATATGCCATTCAATAATAGGGGCAAATATAGAAAATTTACACTATTAAAATTTAATGTATCATTCAAAACCCTTTTACATTTTTCATCTCTCGTTGCAACCAATTACTTTCAGGGTATCGAGCCTTTTTATCAATTGTATGTATAGCATACGCATGCCTCGACTTTCCACTTGTATTGGGCTTGCTGTAATGTGGTAAGTAACCATCTAAAACAATACACGTCCCCTTTTTTACTTCTAACGGAATCATACCTTCTAAACCATATGGAGTTTCATCAAGCATTATCATCTCTGTTCCACCACCTTCTTTTCGTTTAAACCAAGAGCGTAACGCTGTTTTATGTCCACCTGGCATTGCCCACATACATCCATTTTCAATCGTAGCATCTTCTAACGCATACCAAAATCCTATGCAGGATGCGGGCTCAGTATATAGAAAGCTCGCATCTTGATGCACATCAACTACTCCTCCTATTTTTGCATGCTTGAAAATGTACATGCTTTGTATAATCAACCAATCGTCCAGCTCTAAAGCTGTTGCCAGCTTTTTCATTTGAGGTGACCGAGTGAAGTCATTAAAGACCGGATCTAAATCATGCATTGCATGTCCGATTTTATTCAATGAATGAAATACATCATTTCTTAATTCACCATTCTCATTAAATGCATCTTTTTCAAAGAAGAATGAAATATTCTCTCCTGAATTAAGGAAATACTCATCGCTCGTTTTTGTTTGTTCGGCTGTTTGAAAAATGGAAGCATGCCCTTTGTAATCAAAACTCCTCGACAATTTATCTGCTTGAGCAATTAAGGCATCACATGCTGCTGCTGTATTGAAATCGGGAAGTATTAAATATCCATCCGCAAGAAATTTTTCTCTTACTGTCATTATTGAACGCTTACTTTTTGAATAGAAATCCCTTTTTCTGTTTTCACTTTCACAAAGTACATTTGCTTAGCTACATTGTTTAAGTTTATTTGTGTTTGATAAACAGCTGATGTATTTGTTTCATTTGATGAATACACTTCTTTACCATGGATATCCAACACCGTTACCTTCACCTTTCCAATTGCATCTTCTACTTTCAATGTAAATGAGCCATTATTCGGATTCGGAATAACAGCAATATTAATCGACAAATTCATTTCATCTACTCCTGTCACCTGAAAGATTCGCTTTGTTGCAATATCATCTGCCGCATTTGCATCTCCTGTTTTTGTTACTAATGCGTGAATAGTATAATCATTTACAATCGACAAATCAGCTGTCTGACTAAATGTATATTCTAAACTATCACCAGCTAATATTGTAGTATTAATTGTATCCGTAACAATCAAATTACCATTTACAAAACAACTCACTTCTGGTTGAACTAAATCAATTGATCCTGTATTTTTAATCATCACTTTTACAACTTCATTCGCGGTTAACTGTGGAGCAAATGAAGGTGCAGTAATTCTTGAAGCTGTTGCATTGATGTAATCAGAGAAGTTTTGTGCGGAGTCGCTGTTCTCAACTACATAAGCGTGAATACGAAAATAAGGCTCTGTATGACTACCACCGTTATATCCGGTATTTAATGTATTAGTGTATGTTTGAAGCGAATACCCTATAGAAGTTGTTGATCCTGGGGTAATGCTACCCGTTAGATTGTTTTCAATAGGTGTTACCCCCTGACCAGGACACCAGCCTGCTCTCGAAAGCGTCCATGTTCCACTTTGATTAGCACAAGAATTTTGTCCGCAGTTATTCTTCCAAATATTATGATTGAATGTACTTACTCCATTAACCATCACATGATGCGTAGCAACATAAAATTCAGCTGCATTACTTGTATTACCTTGCCCATGACCAGTAATTGTCATTCTTATATTAGAAGTTTTTGTTTTTGCTTCAAACGGAATATTAAAGTTTGGTAAAGTGTAAGGAATAATTGGATCACCATATATATGATAATCTGTATTCCATAGCGGAGTGATTTTCTGAAAAGGATAAGGATTGGTTCCGCCAACAAATTCGAAAGAGACTTTTAACAACCACCCTGATGCACCCCAAACCTGAATGACCGATTGTAATTTTTGTTTACCAACTAATAATGTTTTAAAGTCAGTAACATCTATATCCCAAGGACCACAAGCCATTCCGTAAGGTGTAATAAATCTTCCTAATTCATATTCTTGTCCGTTTTTAAATATCGAAACTTTACCTGTTTGATCCCAAGGGTCGCAGCCCGTTATAGGACAAGCTACCGATACATGCATAATAATCTGACTCCATTGTTCAGGACCTTCAGGGAAAATCACATCAGCAAATCGCGTTTGCCCATTAGACGCAAAGTCGTGTTGCACATTATTAAATGCAACAATTGTATTGCTTGTTCCTGGCTTCGTTAATGAAATAGAAGATGAATCATTTCTAAAATCATTATCATTTGCTAATGAAGCACGAGCAGAAATTGTTGATGTTGTTAAAGCAGATAAATCTTCTACTTTATTAAATAATGCTGTATAAACCTGATTCGGTTGAAGTGTTGTATAGATAGTATCATTAACGGTAACACCATTATTCATACGATAAGAAACAGGAATATTAGATACTGGATTAAATCCTGTATTCTTCACTTTTACTTTCACACGAGAAGCGCTTGTAAATGCAGTTAAATTATTTGGAGCATCAAGACCTAAAACGGTAACATCATTCTGAATTAATTCATAACCACTAACCCATGCATTTGCTAAAACAAAACTTGTTAGTGTTCCTGTATTTGCATTGGCAGTTTGATCATTTATAACAGCATTGCCTAACCCCTCATCTAATTTATAATAGGCAACAAGACCTAGTTCATTACCGTTATACGATGTTGACATGTTTGCTTGAATATCTGCTGTTGATTTTGCAATATTCCAAATGCGGACTTCATCAATCGCTCCAGCAAAAGTTCTTCCGTTGTAAGTAGGACTTTCACCAATGTATAAGTTTGTTGGAGATGGTGAAAAAGAAGATGCCGGTGTGTAAGCCACCTTCTCTCCGTTCACATATAACATCAAGTTACTTCCATCATAAACACCAGCAATATGATACCAACGGTTCGTTAATAAGATAGATGGTGCTGAAGCTGACTTCCAGGTACCACCATCAGAAATCATAAATTCAATACTTCCATTATTTCCACAACGCAAGATATAACCTCTGTTAGGAGCGTTTATATCTTTCGCAATGATAGAACCATCAGAAATACTATTCTTCCATGCTGATGCATTAATCCATGTTTCAACTGTAATTGCTCCTGTTGGATTTAACTGAGTTGAATTATTAATAATAATCTTATCATCTAATCCATCGAAGTTCACGCCGAAGTTAGTTCCTGTTGCAAAGTTACTGATGACTTTATTTAAAGTATCATTGGTTGTTACTACATCACCTGATAAGCTCGTATAGGCCTTTACGTTATAATTCTGATAAACGGATAAATCAGCAGTTTGTGCGAACGTGTAAGTATATGTACCAAAAGGAGGAACTACCCCATTCATTGTTTCTGATACTGCTGGATTATTTCCAATCTTATAACTTACAGGAAACCCAGTTAAAGGATTTGTTGAGTAGTTACTAACTACTAAACTAATTTGCTCTGCATTGGTTAAATTAAAATTAGATGCAGGTCCTGCAACTGCACTAACGCCTACATCAGGACTACTTAATGTACAGGTATAATCTCCACCCTGCCAAACAGAAGTTAAGGTTGTATTAATTAAAATACCATTGTTACCACCTGCAACCGAATTGATAGCTGCTGTTGTTCCGTTTGTTGCATCTAACTTCCAATATCCAGCTAAACCTGGTTCTGTACCTGTTAATGATGAGCAGATTGTTGAAGTGATTTGCGATTGTGTTCTACCATAATTCCAAAAACGAACTTCATCAATTCTTCCGTTGAATGAACGACCTAGCCAACCTGGAGATTCTCCAATACATAGATTTCCAGTTGAAGGAACCATTCCACCACTCACGATTGTTAATCCACGTAAAACTCCGTTGATGTAAATCATGATAGAATCACCAGAATAAACACCAGCCACATGATACCATGTTCCGGTTTGCATGATTGGCGCAGAGGTAGCCGTAGTCCAGCTACCTGCAATACTCAAATTAAATTCTGCCTTTCCATTATCAGCAGCGCGTAAATCGAAACCATTATTTTGTCCGACATTATTTCCTGTACAAATAACACTGCCTTTATAGATTGGAGTTTTCCAAGCAGTGGCATTAATCCATGCTTCAACAGTAACTCCTGATGCACCTTGCAAAGATGCATAGGTTGGTACGCGAACATAATCGTTAGTACCATCAAGATTTAAGTGATACTGTGCATTGGTTTTTGTGCTTATCAGCGAAGCAACAAGAACAAAAAGTAAGATGTAATTTTTTTTCATTGTATAGTGGAGATGTATTTTCTTATTTATTAATCATTAATTTTTTTGATGATACTTTTCCTGATTGAATAATCTGAACGAAATACAGTCCATTCACTAAATCATTCGTAGAAACATTCATGGCAATATCATTCGAATAAAAAGACTTTACTAATTTTCTATTCGCATCGAATATCATAATTGAAGCATCAGCAACATTGTATAAATTAAAGTTTCCGTTATTTGGATTAGGTAATAACAAAATATCTTTATTATCTGCATTCAATTGTTGAACTGATGTAAGTGGAGAACTTCCCACTCCTATTGTGTAATATTTATTTTGAAAATTAACCCCTGTAAATTTCACAATTGTTCCATTCGCCAATAACGAACTTGCCGTACCTGCAACCGAATAATTCTGATTCATCGAATCACGAAAGAGTAATGTATAATTTTGCACCGGAAGATTTTTCGTTAATGAATCGCCACCACTAGCTGCATAACTTAAATTAAAATATAAATCAGCATTTACGTTACCACCTTTATTGAATAACCACTCACGAGATGTTCTTTTAAAATCAAGCGGTGCGTTAGCTGGCAAATAACTTGTCGAAACTCCTGATGAATCATTATGCCCATAAACAGCGTAATCAAATTTCTTCGATCCGATAGATGCAATAATATTTAATCCGTTAGTAGTAGTGCTGTAATTATACAATGTTGGGTCTTTTCCAAACCAAACTCCATTTACATCATTCATGTTATACATTGCATCATTACCAACTGCTGCATATGATGGTTGCCATGAATAATAATTTGCTGATGCATTCAACGTACCATCGCTACCGTTACCCGTTAAGTCAGGTAAGTTTGTACCTGATGTTTGATTAAAATCCCAATACCCTACTAAACCAATTTCATTGCCTTGCAAATGTTTATGCATCGTCGATTTAATTTCATCAGCTGTTCGCACAACACTCCATAAACGGACTTCATCAATATTTCCGAAACTTTGAAAGTTAGTTAAATCCCAAGGTGCGATACCAATTACAAAAGGATTCGAACTCGAAGCAATTGCATTTCCTGTCAATGGTAATCCTCCCACTTGAACTCCATTGATATAACAAAGCATTTGTCCGCCCGAGCCAAATGTAGTAGCAAAATGCACCCAAGCAGAATCAATCGGAGATGAACCTGCCTGCATGGTATTCACACTTGGATTCCATATTTCCGAATAGTTCTGACCTAATTGCACTGCCATCAAAAAACCATTATCGAAAGAAGGTGTTACTTTACCCATGATCTTTTGATTCCACGTAGAGTTGTACATTCTTAGCCAGACTTCCATGGTTAATTCGTTACCAGTATTCAAAATATTATTGGTCCCGCAATTAAAATAGACAGGAGGCTTCGTTCCTGCATTCCATGTTGGATAATTAATATAAAAACTATTGCCTGCCGTTGTTTGAGCTTTTGCGCGTAAAATAGAACATACAGAAAGAATTGTAAAGAGTAAATTTTTGAATCTCATCTTGGTTAGTTTACGTCCCACCAGACTTTCGTTGCTGGTACATCTGGACCTTGTTGGATAATTGCTTGATTATAATTGGCACCATTCAAACTTGACTCTTTTGCAGGATAGGTTAAACGGTTCGGAAAATTAGTTAAATTGATTGAATTATTGGAGTAGTCTAATAAAACAGGATAACCCGTTCTTCGAAACTCGCTATAGCTCTCTAATCCGTTTTGAAATGCATAAGAAATATACTTCTGCGTGATAATTTGTTCCAACGAAACAGGAACACAAGCGCTTAAATAATTTGCAATTTGGGCACTTGTAATTGTACTATTAGGATACGAATTCATGCTTAAACTAATGCCGTCGAAATAATACTGCTGCGGACTGCCTAACGACCACCATCCGTTAAGTGCTGCCTCTGATAATAAGAAATTCACCTCTGCTGCCGACATTAATACTCCCGGCGCATCCTGACGTAAAAACCAAGTTCCAATCTTTGATACATCACTTGCATCGCTGTTGTAATTATTCCAAATGGATGATCCCGAAGGAACTAAATTAGGTACTCCCTCATAATCGGGAAGACCAATAATTAACGACTCAGTTGTGTATTGTGCAAAAACTTTTAATCTTGGATCACCTGTAAGTTTCAAATAGTCAATTAGAAATTTACTTGGATAGGTTCTTCCACCACTTTGTCCGCTGTTAACTAAATCAAACAAAGGATTTCTTACCTCTCCATTGTAAGAGAAATAAGCATTATCGGCATTGGTTAATAATAGTGGTTGACCTACAAGTTCTGTTAATACTTGCTGCGTTAATTGCGGTTGTACATTGGAAATACGCATCGCTAAACGTAATTGCAATGAATTTGCAAACTGCTGCCATTTAATTACAGATCCTTTAAAAATCGGATCGCTATTCCCACCGAATGTTGGTTTTGAAACATCTAATAATGCTGATGCATTCTTCAATTGATTTATCAAAGCTGGATAAATCGTAGATTGCTTATCGTAAGCAGGTGATAAATTTAAACCCTTTCCGTTCAGTGATTGCGAATAAGGAATATCTCCAAAAGCATCTGTAAGCTGGGAGAATAAATAACACTCCCAAATTTTTGCGATTGCATTTTTATTAATCAGATAGGCATTCCCGTTAGTAAGGTTTTGCACTTCACGCGCATTCATCAAACCTTGCGCATAGACTTCATTCCACCAAGCATCTTTTCCATCGTTGCTATCATATTCTTTACCTGCATCTACTCCACCCAACGTAGCGAAGTACATATTCCAATTCATGACAGTCCAGTAATTAAAATTGGCATTGGTAATATAACTACCCATTCCTTTGACTACTGAATACGTAAATAAATAATCAGGGTTGGTATTTGTTGGTGCATTCGGATTAACATTTAAATCATCCATTGAATCCTTGCAAGCAAATGGAATAACCAATACCAAACACAAGACTAAAGCTGCAATTCGTTTTGTAGTTATCTGCTTCATATTACAAGGTCACTTTAAT
>Ga0114967_10003833_pt1 | contig 12250 bp, 17 predicted proteins | sample M_130628_MF_Meta_FD_92639 | JGI IMG/M metagenome (GOLD analysis project Ga0114967, IMG submission 92639) | Freshwater microbial communities from Lake Montjoie, Canada to study carbon cycling - M_130628_MF_MetaG | ecosystem: Environmental > Aquatic > Freshwater > Lake | place: Lake Montjoie... | reverse complement strand
CTCTTTGTTTTAAACCTTGTGAATAAAAGTCATGTGAAGGGGCTGTTCCTTCTCCTTGTGTATAAAAATCTCCATTAAAAGGCATGTTATACGTTTCCTAACGAGTTCATTGAGTACCTTCCAGTACCCTCGAATTCACCAGTATTCATTTCTGGCATAACTGGCATACCTGAAATCCATGAACGATTCTGTACTCCGTAACGGCTCATACCAAAAATATCCATAAGAGTAGGTGACTGTTTAATGAAACCACGAGTCTGTGGAAAAAGTTGTTGAGGAACAGTTGGGCGGATTGCACGTATGGTGTCGGGGTCACTAATAGCAGCCTGTAAGGCCTGATCAGTAAGAAACTCTTGACGTGATTGCCATGGACGTGCCATAAACTTCCTTTTTTTAACGACCTAACTTACTTTTCATTTTCTTAGCTTCAGCTATTACACCTTTGTACTGCTCATTAATTTGTTCTAATGCTTTGTTTGCTTGCTCTTGTGAAAGTCCTGGGTTAAGACCTTCAACATTAATCTTGTACCAAGCTTCAGCAATTGTCATGTGTGGCTTAATCATATTGTGTTCTCCTTGTTGTGTTTATTTAATAGCTTACACCAATACTATTGGTTTGAGGCTTACCATAAGCATCTTGAATCATAGTACCCTTTGATCCGGACAAAGCTTGATCACGAGCTTTTTGTCTGCTCATAGTTTGACCTTCAGCATTTTTTCCTGAGGCATTACCACCAGTTCTATAATCTTTATATACTTGCTTAACTCCACCCATATCTTCATTAGGAACAGCATATGCTGCTTGACCAGAATAACCACGCTGACTAGTAGGAGCTTGAAAAACTTTAGTTGTGCCAATAGGAGCTGCAGCTCCAGCTGGGGTAGGATTAGCAGTCTTTACAAGAGTACTTAATTCAGGAGTACCCATGTCACCTGATGGTGCAAGTCTTGGGGTATGAGGATTATCCCCACGTCCAGCATTTCCTCCACCTCGCATAGAGTCTTTAATTCCCATAATTTTCTCCTTTGTTTCTATACAAGTTTATCATCTCCACGGTGGAGCTAGTGACTTTAATAGGCTTCTACGTTGCATGTCTATAACTTCTTCTCGAGGGCGGTCTAGGCCCCTAGGAATGCCTCTAGGACCAGCTTTGCCATCATTAGTTAATCTTACTGGTTCAGCCCCTGGAGGGGCAAATTTGAGGCCTTTTGACTGAAGCACTAACCCTGTCTGTAAATTGAACTCATCAGGCCAAATATAGTCACCGGCATTGATTCGCTCACCCTTGTGTACACCACGGGTGTATGGACGAGAGTTGGTACGATGTACAGCATTTAATAGTTTATCTTGTCGTCGGTTAGACGACATAGTTCCCAAGTAACCATCTGGGTACTGAGTATCAGGTGAACCACCCCATGCTGAAAGTTGTGCATCTTTAGCATTACGAAAGGTAGGTGTGGGTCCTAACAGCGGTTGACTTTCGGGGGTATAAGGATCGTACCCACCACCCCAGTCGGTGAATGTTTGTTGGTTTGGACCTTTATCGGCCATTTACTCCACCAAATGTTCCAAGAATGCCACCCTGTCCTCCACCCACATCAGAAATTGGCTTTGGGCGTGGTTTAACCTTCTTAACTAACTTTTTCTTAGAAGTTGAAGAAGTCTTCTTTGAAACCATGACGGTCCTTTTCTTTACGTTTCTGTTTACGCTCTATCTTATCTTGTTCTTCGTAGATTTCGTCAAACTCATCATCTAACTGTGTTGAATTAGCTAGCTTGCGCCAATCATCATTGTTGTACTTACGCATTTTGTTAGTTTACACCTTGTATCTGTATTTAACTATTTATACTTGAGGGAATTATTTCTCTACCCGTACGTGAACGGGACTTAGTGGGGTCATAAACACGGTTGGTGGTCTGTCCCATTTGATTCATATTTAAATGGATGTTTGGAGCACTAGCTGGAATTCCTGACCATGCATATTCGTTAGTGTCTTCTTCAGGCGCTACTGCTGCTTCAGGTGCTTGTGCTGTTTCTCTAACTGCTTTAGGTTTAAGATTTTTTGAAGCAATTTTTGCATACTGACCGGCATTAGCTAAACGACCTGTTGGTACAGTGTCACCAGCTACTAGTGGTCTGTCAGTCACAGATCTGGTGCTAGCAGCACCTAATTCACGTTTTGGTGTTTTACGGTCTTGGAACTGCTTTGATGTTAAGTATATACCGCCACCAGCATATTTAGAGCCAGGAGGGTGAAGAAAAGCATCACTATCCTTATTTCTTTCTCTAACTTGTATTTCCTGTGGGGTTAACATACCCTCTAGTTTGTCATAAGTTACAGGAATTCTGTGTCTGTCTGTAAGTCCAGCCGATCCTGGCTCAGTGACACCCTTAAGTGTTTCTATAACCTTAGAGATGGGCCCGCCATTTACTGATAATCCAACATTGCCCGCTTGAAGAACGGAATCTTGTTTTATTCCAGGTAATTGTACCTTACCTCCTAATAGAGGATTACGGACAGTAAGGTTTGCACCAGTGACTACATCCCCAGTTTTAATTTGATCGTCTGGGTGTACTCCACCTGCAAGAGCTGGAGCATTTTCTATTGGCTTTTTAATAAATTCAGCTGCTTTAAGACCTTCTATTGCCGCACGGGTGTATACGTCCATGTTAGGTGTAGTGTTAAATTGAGAACTAAGTTGTGCTCTTTGTAAGCTTGGTACTGGGGGTTCATACTTTCTTACAGGAGAAATTAAAGGCGCTGGTGGTTGAGATGGTTCCCTACGCGTTTCTACCGTTCTAGTAACAGTACCTTCAGGTTCTACAATACCTTTACCAGCACTTTTTGGTAAAATTCTTGCAGAAGTGGTGGGGGCGGAATCTACGTACTCAGAAACTTCTGAAGTTCCTGCTTCATCCCTTCTTTTTTGAGATTCTGCAGCAATACGTCGTCCTCTTTCAATTATACCTAGTGTAGGTTTAGAAGTACCTGATTCTGCGTACCAACCATTTTTTCTCACTGCTAACGATAGTTTTTGGCGTTCTACAGTTGATTCAGGTATGTTCATATTACCTGTTCTGTCTGATACACCTAGATCATGTAAAGCTTCAGTGCTCATACCACTGGGTAAAATACCATATGGGTAAGATACTTCTCCAGTTTCTGGCGAAGTTTCCCTTATAGAATCCAGCATTGCATGAATAGCATCTAGATGAGAAACACGAGTTGGAAGACCATAACTACTAGGTGATTTGGATTTATCCTCAATTGGTGCTAGTGCAATTTCTTTGTATACTTTTTTACCATTTTTTGTTTCTTTTTGTTTACTTACGTAATCAACAACATCAATCCATTTTGCTGTTCCAGCTTCATATTTTGTTGAATCACTAGTATGATATCTTTCTGTTGGATTGTCAACGTGTTGTAAGATAGTTCTGTTAATTACCCCTCTTCTAGTGCTTTTTCGTGGGAGTCCAGCAAGACCGGTGGCGATATGCAAACGAATTGCGTTACTTGCTTCGGCTGCTGCTACGTCTTCTTGAGATCCAGCAGAAACTGGGCGATCAATAATCGTACCATCTTCTAGTTTTACTTCTTCAGTAATAGTGTTTCCACGAATATCTCGTTTTACAGAACCTTCAGAAGCAATTTTATCAAGATGTTCTTCTACTGCTTTATGACCAGCAGCAATTATGGCTCTAGTATGAACTCCTCTTAGCTGGGCATGTGCAGCTTTTTCCGCATCAGTTGCCATTCTAGGCAACTCAGTAAGAATTTCAGTCTGTTTACCAGAAGCATTTACATGAGTACCTGCTTCAAGAGCTTCTCTAGTTTCCCGTTGTGCCTTGCTTCTTACGTTATCTATTGCTATAGCGTCTTGTACTCCTCGTTCAACATGTGGTCTTCTTAGATTTAAGACCTCAACTGCTTTGTGGATCTTTGCCATGTCTTCATCAACTAAACGTTGATGTGTGTCATCTACAACTTCACGTTGAGAAAGTCCTAAATTTTTTCGCATAACTGAAGTATCCGCACCAATATCATCTAGTTGTTTTTGGATTCCTACAGCTGCTGCTGCTTCATATCCAGTAAACTGTCTACCAAATGGGCCAGTCGTTGTAGGGGCTTTATAATTCATGCCTAAGGCTTTTGTAATTATTTGGCGTATTGGTCTTGGACCATCCCGCATTACTGGTACAGGATTACCTTTTTCGTCAACTTCATCAACAAAATTTCCTTCTGCATTTTTTACTTTTTTAATCTCTGTTACAGTTCTTGGCTTGCTTCTTTTACTATATTCTTTCCTAAATGTTTTAGCAAATCTAGTTGTTTCTGGGTCAAGTCCTGATGCTATAAGTTCTTCTTTTATTTTTTTAGACAAATTAGCATCTTCAACAGCATTAAATTGTGGGTTTGTAATTATAGATGGAATTTGTGGTGTAATTGTTCCTTCTCTAGTTGCTTTTAATACAATTTGTCTTTGTTGTCGTGGTGTTTTTGTTTTAAAATCATCAGAACGTGTTGGGTCACCCGATGTATCTATAAATTTGCCTGTCTTGGTACGTGCAGCAATTATTAATCGTTGTGCATATGGAACATCAAACCCTATTCCACTACCACTGCCTTCACCTGCAGCAAAGTCTTTAGTTCTATCTCTATTTCCTAAACTTCCTTTGCTATTGGCAGTATTTGCATTTGACCGAATAGCTCTCTCTATAGCAATATCATGTAAGTCAAATAAACCGTCTAGTCTTCCTGGGGTAACATGACGCTTTACGTAGGAACCTCCGCCTTCTTCTCCAACTTTTACTACTTCTCCACCACTACGTTTTATCTCATCTACTACTTCTTTAATTAACCCAAGGCCAATTATGTTTTTTGTGTTATTTCCTTCTTCATCTTTTCCGTCTTTTGTTTTGACACCACTGCGTGTTGAATTGGCAGCAACATAGTTGTATCTTATTGGTTCAGTTGCGGAGGTTCCTGTGATAGGGTTACCGTCATCATCAGTAGTTGCAACGGGACGTGTTTTTTCATATGGAATACCCAATTTTTCAAGTTCTTTATGAATTGGGTGATTTGGATCAGCTATTTGTTGAGGAGTAATGGTAAGTGGAGAACCGGCTCTCTCTGCATTTTTCTTTTCTTTTGCAATGTATGCTGCTATGCTTTCGCTGTCTGTTAACAAGTCATGAGATAAGCCATACTCATCAGGGTTTTTAGCTGCTTTAGACTTTCTCCAGCTTTCAAAATCTGTGTCTTTGTCAATTTGGCCTTCAGAAATTCTGTCAGCATGTTCTCTTTTAAGAGATGTTATTTTGTCAAGTTCTGCGTCGTATCTGTTTTTTTCTGAACTGGTACGTTCACGTGGAGCAGCATGGGTTTTTGAAAGTACGTCTCTATTCTCGTTAAGAAAACGTTGTGCATCTTCTAAACCAAGGCGAGTTCGTTCTGCATCAATTCCTGATGCAATATCTTTAAACGCAACTGGGTTAATATCTGAATCTAATGATTGTTCTGCTTTGCGAAGTCTAGGTATGGTGCTCTGTACAGAACTTGATCCAATCAAACGAGTTGCATCTGCTTGGCGTGCCTCTGCTCTACCCTTAGCTGTTCTATTTCTTTCAAATCTTTCTTCGTCTGTTTCGTACCGTGTATTAAGTTTAAATTGTGCACTTAATAGTCCTCTGCTACGTACTGTTCTGTCTGCCTCGGGTTCAACAACTCCAGAGTCTTCAGCATCAATACGGGCTTGTTCAGAAGCTGATACGTCTCCAAATTGTGGAGAGTTAGCCATAATGGCAGCGTATTCAATTTCAGCTGCTGACCCTAGCGTACCTCTAGTTACCTCAGATCCACCAGCTTTTGGAGCATATCCCTCTTTGGCTTTTTTAATTTGCTCGTTAGAAGGCATACTTCTTGTAGTTTCAAGACCAGTAGTGTCTTTTTCAAATTCTTCACCACTAACGTTTTCGTCAGTTCCTCGTATCGTAACAGGTGGTGCTGTTCCTTTGTCAAGCTGTTCATTAACATCATCTAAACCTGGAATACCACCCATGTACCATAAGCTTGCAATAACATCCGCTTCTGTTGGCTCTTCTCCAGTGGTGGCGCTTACATAGCCTCGAACTGCTTTGGGATGGTCGGGATCATAACGAAGTCCAGTAGTCTTACCACCCATACCAGCAATACTTTGTAGATTAGCTAAAAATTCAGGAGTATTAAGTCCTAATCTTTGCGCTTCCTTTAAACGAGCTGCTGATCGTGCTTGTTCTTGATTAGCAACATCTTCTTCAGAATAGCTTTTAGCTTTTGCTAGTGCTTTAATCTTTTCTCTGTTAGATTTTGTAATATCATCTTGTCTTTGTGTTTTTTGTACTAATATGTTTTTTCTTGCTCGTTTAACGGGTGTGGTTTCTCCGCGTTTACGTTGCTTGTCTTCTGGAGTGTCTCTTGTTTTTTCAGCTGCAGCAGTTTTGCGTTGGTTTCTTTTTCTATCAATTTCAAGTCTTTTAAGTTTTGGTGAAAGCTCGTTAAATTTGGCTGCGTAAGTTTCAGTTAAAGGTGTTTCTTGGCCGTTGTCGTCCCAAAACTTCTCCATACCACCCGGTTGGTCAATTGCCATTTCCGCTAAAGTGGACAGCTCTTCTGGAGTTAACTCAGTTTTTTTATTTTTAGCCATAGCTAGTTTTCTCCCAAAATGTACAATTATAGGTACTTAATAATACCACTTTATATAGGGTTATTATCTTTCGACAGGTTTAAAGGAGATAGCTGAAATAGTCTCTCCGTTTTCGCCTTCGATGTCATCAAACCCAATGACAAAGCACAAATCAACGCCTCTAGGTGCAACAAAACCACGTGCAATAGCACAGGCCTTTACAGCTTGGTTTACAGCACTTGCGCCAATAGCACGTATCTTCGGATGCTGACCGGCAATTACTGCTCGAGCCACAATAGATCCAACACTCTGTGGATTGCTACTACCGGATACTTTTACAATGTCATCTACATTATCTTGTGTCATGGGTTACTCCATATGGTTAAAAGGTTATTGTCAACCCTTTAATTTTACGAGTAACCACCCTCTTGTAGCAGTGTAACGAAGTCATCCAATCTCATCACAACGTAAGTATCACCTAAGGCTTTTTCACCCTTACCAGAACGTTTAACAACTAAGGCAGGCATTGACTTTCCTAACCTATTTGCTTGCTCTACTGTAGCGTCTAACCAACCACTTAAGCTTAACTTACGTTGGTTTTTGCACTGTATGGCAAGCTCTCGTTCTTGGGTTTCATTGCGGATACCATTGATATCTCCGGTATCTTCTCCACCTTTTAGAACTGTACGTGATGCCTTAGGGAAACCTTTAAAGTTAAGGTATCTGCGTATAGCAGTCTCAAAAGAAGTTCCTTTTTGTTTAGCCGCTGACATTCTTGGTGTCCTTTATAGCATTTCTAATTTCTATAAGAAGAGCTTTAATTTCTTTAAGTGTGTCGTTAACTCCATTGATAGGTACAACTGACGCACGTGCGTTTGCAGCTTGACGCATACGCTCATTTTCTATTTGAGCGTTTTTAGATCCTATTTCATCCCATGTTGGCATTTTATGCTCCAAATCTTGATGTACGTTGTTCTTTACTGTGTAGACCAATTCTACGACTAAGCTCGCGTGAAAGTAATTGTGCTCCACGTTCACACGAATCAAACAATGCTTCTAATAGCTTTCTGTATGCTCTAGAAGTTTGGTATGTCTCTTGCTGGGACAATACGCGGGGATCTACATCTCTTTTTGCTTTTGCGATAGTTACGCGATCCCCCTTGGCATCTGCTCCCCACTGCTCTATTAAAACTCTGGCCTCTGTAACCCGACACAAGTTTCCTTCCCGATCTTCAGTGATTTCTGCTTGCACTAACTGCCCTTTAAGATAAGACACCCATGCCATGAACTCTGTATACACATTCATAAGATCACGATCATCCATGTCATCTAGATCACTAGGTAAATCTGGTGGTGAGTCTGAGGGGCGCGTAGGTAGCGTAAACTTAGTTTTAAACCGTGTGAGCGCTGGTCCTTCTTCTTCAACTTTGGGAATTACTCTCATTTCCAGCATTCCTTTTTGTATGGGCAAAACTTGCATCCGTTAGAGTTCTTATCATACGCCCAATCTGGTGTATCAGGAAGGGTGTCCTCTTCTAAATGATACATAACTGTTTTACAGTTGTCTAGTATTGGTTGCATAATTTCTTCTTGGTAGTTTACCGTGAACTCTTTTACCTCTTGTGTAGGTTTCCATTCATATATAAACACGATGCTGTCATGTCCTGTGCAATACATGTAAACGTGCCCTTGTCGAACATGGGAAGCAAAGGGCTTTTTAATGTTCTTCCAAAGCCCATCAAGGGTGAGTTCCCCACTGGAGTAGGCCTTAAAAAGAGTTGGGTGGTCCCATCTAACAGTCCCTAACCCTACGCTTTTTATCTCAATAAGGGCTCTACCATCCGCATCCACAACTTCTCCATCGGCGTGACCGAGTATTCGGTGTGCATCGTTACGTACAGGTACCTCCCGATAACGAAAGGCATCACTAGAACAAACAGGACAGCACTTAGGAGAGACATCTTCCCAACGTTCTTGACAAGCCTCACATTCCCAGGTGCCACCAAGAATGCCAGCTTGTTGAATCCACTTTTGCCATTTTGCATGTATTGCATGGCCCTCCTCAAATATGTTAAGGCGGCTAAATGCTAATGATTCTTCTGCCGCAGGGTGTTGTTTAATTTTATACCATGCGGCTCTAGCACACCAGTCCTTTTTGGAAAGTTCTGATGGGTGTAGATGCTCTGTGTCTCTAGTGCTGTTACGTTCTTTGCTATTAAGGGCAACTTGAGTTTGAATTGCAGGAAGGATTCTTCCTTTAACTTTGGCTAAGTCTTTGTAGTTTTTTGTGTACCATGGGGTATCAGTCATTAGTTTCCTTTGGAAAAGCAGCGATGATTTCTTCAACACTCTTGTTTTTCCAGTTGTACATTGATGCAATAATTCTTGCTAAGTGTGCGCAATCGCTACGTAGCTTTTCAATTTCGGTGTTTATATCAGTCATTGTTCTCCAAGTAGCATTTGAAAGTCTGCTTCGTTTAGTACCACATAATGGCGGCCACCTAAGTCAAACTGCAAAACAGGTAACCTATCTTCTAGTACTGCGCGCTGTGTTAACTCTACCAGTTCTTTTGCTTTTACTGAGTACGATTTAACATTATTTGTTAGTTTATTTTCAATAAGAAGTTCATGAGTACGAACGTCGTTCTTACGCATCCACCCTGAACCTGATCCTGCGTTGCGGCTTCCCTTGTATATCTTTGCAGAACGATTCTCTTGTTTCTTGGAAGCTTTCATTATTGAAAGCTTTTCCTCTTTACCAAACATCATAGGAAGTACTCCGTAGCTTTCTGTCGTAGTTCTGCTTGCATATCTAGGTCTTCTCGAACAGCATTAAGTAATGCTTCTTTACCTTGCCATTTCTGGCCATTGTAGTTGTAGTAAGCCCCACCTCGGGTGATTATCTCTACTGAGATACATATATTTACAATATCTTTTATTGTGTCAAATTCACCAAGTTTAAAACCATTTGAGTCTGAGAAGTAAAAGTCAACTACAGCAACTTGCTGTGGTCGGTAGGTTTTGTTCTTCATGGTACGAGCACGTATGGTCTGCCCCACTGGCTCATCCTTTTCTTTTATCCACTCGTCACGCTTAACTTCTACTCTAGCAAAGTAGTGGAAGTTCTTAGCTTTACCACCTGGAGTGGTTCTTGGGTCACCATACATTACACCAATCTTTTCACGCCATTGGTTAATGATAAGTCCTGTGCAACCACGGTCTTCTACAACCATAGAACGCTTTTGTGCTTTACTACTCTTGCGGAAGAACTTGCCTGTAAGGCGAGCTCCTAATCCCATAGTGAACTCATCCATCATTTTTTCTGCTTCATCGCCTGGTACTAACGCAGGGAGTGAGTCAAGAACGATGCAGTCAACGGCACGGTTTTCCATTGCACGAATAATTAGATCGTAGACTTGCTCCATAATATTGGTTTCAACTACCCAAAGGCGGTCAAGATCTACACCAATTGATTTGGCGTAGTCTGGCACAAACTCTTCAGCGGCAATCCACATAGCTACCCACTCGGGATCTAGAGCCTGATTGGCGGCAATAGTCTTATAAGCCAACGCAGTCTTACCTGACGATTCATCACCAATAATCTCAGACCATTGGTTTGCTGGCCATCCTCCGCCAAGCATTAAGTCATATGCAAGAATACCTGTAGTAATACGAGGCACTTCTTCTTTAACTTGGTTACCTTGGACAATTATGTTTTCGCCGTACTTTTTGTTGATTGCGGAGATGATTGAATCAAGGCTCTCGCGTGTTGCATCAATGCGCATTTGTTTCCTTTTTGTTAGACGCCCCAGGATGCCTGGGAGGCTTGGTCATACATACCATTCCAGCCACATTCAAAACAACGTGGTGCTGGTGACTTGCCTTGAATATTTGTACTTGCTGCTTTAGAACTTCTTGTGAATACATTTGGACTACCACATTCAGGGCAAGTTACATCCCCTTGTTTTTTAGCGGCTTCTCCGCCCTTCCATAATCTTAACGCTTCACCCATTGTAATTTGTGCTTGTGAATCTAAATCTGGACGTAAAACACGTTGTGGTTCATTAGGTCCTTGTTGTGGAATTACTGGTTGTGGGAATCTTATAGAACCAGAAGTAGGAGGTATAACTGGATTGAAGCTACGGTTAGTTGATGTAACTGGTTTATCTCCACTTAGTTTTTTTGACCACCAATCGCTACTCATCTTCTTCGTCCTCTTCCTCGTAGTCGTCATAGTCTACTTCATTTAAAGCTGCTGCTGCTAGCATAAAACCAACTAATGATCCCATACTTTTTTCAATTGATGATCCATTATGGGCTGTTTCATCAATAGTGATTATATCTTGATCTATTAGATGTGCAATGGTGGCTACCCCAAATGATGTAATAATATTCTCAATTGCTTTCAATGTGGTTTCATCAAAATCATTGTTTTCTTTAAGAATAGTTAGCATCCATGATGCACATTCTTTTAAATGATAAAGTACACCTGTGCTAGATAACGCAAACCATTTTTGCATAGTATCTATAATTTCGTGTTCTTGAACATCTGGAGAGGGTACAGAGAAACCAGCAGAGTGCGCTAGTTTTTGACCTTCTAATATAGATAAAGTTAAGTAGAAGTTACGTTCATCTATTGGGATTGAAGCCATTCTCATCCTTTCGCCTCCGACCAGTTATAAGCTGAGTGGCAAGACACTCTTAATGGTATACCACTAATAATGTTACCATCACCCATGGCGTTTATAAACAACGGCTGTATTACGTCCACCGAGTCTTCTGGAACCATTGCTACTAATTCGTCATGTACTTGAACTATTATTTTAGAATCTGTGTTTTTGAGTACTCCATAAACGTCAATCATAGCTTTTTTGCAAATGTCAGCCGCTGATCCTTGAACTACAGCATTAACGGCTTGACGTTCCGCTCTTGACCGCAACATGTAATCATCTGATCGTAAGTCTGGGAGTCTACGACGACGACCTGAGATAGTTTTTACATACCCCATTTTTATACCCTCATCTATAACGGCTTTTTTCCATTTAGTAATTCCTGAAAATTGCTTGTAGTACTGATCAATAACATACCGTGCGTGTTCTTCATCAACACCAGTTGTTCTTGCCAGTTTTTGGGGCCCTCCACCATAGGCAGTTAAGAAGTTGACCCCTTTTCCAAGTTGTCGTTCTTCTGAAGTAACTTCTTCCACTGGTTTGCCTAATATGAGAGCAGCTGCTCCAGCATGAATGTCTTCTCCATTAAGAAATAGCTCACTCATTTTCTTATCCCCTGAGAACATACACATAACACGAAGCTCGATTTGGTCGTAGTCAGCTACTAGCAAGACATTTCCAGGAGTGGCCACAAATAGGCTACGAACACTGCTGTCTCTTGGAATGTTCTGTAAATTGGGGTTGCTTGATGACAGGCGTCCAGTAGCTGTTCTGTGTAAATGGAACGATGGGTGGAGTGATCCTTTGTTTAGCTTGGTAAGCAAACCATCAACGTAGGTTGACTTAACTTTTTTAGTTTCTGCCCAATCAATCAACATGGGGACAATTGGGTGCTTGGACTCAAGATTGTGGAGTG